>Ga0315906_10010173_pt1 | contig 11078 bp, 15 predicted proteins | sample LakEriMetagenome_4_FD_203526 | JGI IMG/M metagenome (GOLD analysis project Ga0315906, IMG submission 203526) | Freshwater fungal communities from buoy surface, Lake Erie, Ohio, United States - Buoy 2 MA122 | ecosystem: Environmental > Aquatic > Freshwater > Lake > Lake biofilm | place: USA... | reverse complement strand
GGCATATATTTCGAGAAAACAGGAGGAATATATTTATCAAAAACATCTTAAATATAAAAAATCGAATAGAATGACTAGGTCTTATAATGATTTAAATAATATTGAATAATCATTAGATAAATGAACTCAAATATTCTTTATGATAGAATTATTAGTAAGATTGAAAATTCCATTAGTTCTAATAATCTTTTTAATTTAATTATTGATAACAAATTTCAAGAGATTTTAAAGGATATCAATAAAATTCGTAATAATCTTAATGAAAATTTCAAAATAGATGTAATATCACACGACATAATTTATAATAATTGTATCAATGAAAATATCATTATTAAATTTCAAAACTATGAAGATTTTATTAACAATCAAATTGATAATTTTTATATATCCCTTGCCAATTCTTATATTAAGAATAATAATAACTATCTATATTATTTCCTTATATATAAAATTCATAAAGATTTGGAGAGTTTTCGGGAGAAGTTCAATGGAAGTTTATTAGATATTAGTGATAATAATAAGTTTGATATTATTGATGAACGTTTGTTAAATATTACTCATAATTTCAGGGATATTTTTGATAGTATTCGTGAGAAATATGATAAAAAGATTAAGGTTCTTAATGAAGACGTTAATAATCTTAAAAAAGCTCTCGTAATTTCTAATTTGAAACTAGAAGAATTTCAATATAAATTTAATATCCTTTTTTATTTCTCCTTAATAACCTCTATGATATCATTAATTATTTATATCAATTAAAAAAATGATTGTTATTTAAATGAATAAACTTATTAAATAATATGGCTTATTTAAGTGTTGCTTATAATAATATGGGACATTATTTAAATACTGATATTAATCATTTTGAAGATATTCAAGATGTAATCATAAACGAATTCAGGAACTATTTGATTGAAAAAGAATATTCCAATCTAGGTATCAACGAATTTAAAGAACTATTTCTTGATAATGATTTCAAAAAAAGACTTATTAAAAACCCCATCTATTATTCATACATTCTTCATAAGGAAAATAAAAATAAAATTATTAGTCTCGAAAATAAATTGAACTACTTATTATTCGTCTTCATTTGTGGTATCATCAAGAACTTACTTATGAACTGATAAATTAAATTCATCAAACTTATTTGATTATAACTATTATATTTATTTTGTCTTATTTCATTATCCAAATAAACCTGATTTTCATCTATCTTTTCTAATTTACTTATTTTTCTTCTCATTTAAACTTTTAATTGTGCCTTATTGACTATCAATAAATTATTCATTTTTAATTTATATATCTCCATATATTCATTCAATTCTTCTGGAACTTTCTCATTTATCTTTTCCAAATCCTCCGTTTTAACATTATCTATTATTAATAATCCATCCTCCTTCAATAATCTTGAATATATATTTAATATAAATATTATCTTATCCAAACTATTATCATCATTATAAATAATTAAATCAAATCTCACACTCGACGTATTTAAATTAATATCCGTTGGATTTATATCCAAATAAAACTTAATTCTCTTATTCTCCATTAATTCCTTACTAACATCCTTTCCCTCTCCTATTCCAAATAAATAAGAATTGGGAAAATAATCCAACCAATATTTAATCATCTCCTCTTCTTTTAATCCAATATCCAATATAGTAGTTATATCCATCCTTCTCCTCTTCGTCAATAACTTATAAATATCCTTCTTTAAATCAGGAACTTCGTTAGGAACTTCGTTAGGAACTTCGTTAGGAACTTCATTAGGAACTTCGTTAGGAACTTCTTCTGGAGCAAATGAAGACTTATTTATTACAAATATAATATCATCATATCTTCCTTTAACCTCCCTTAAATCATAACTTTCAATATATTTCTTTAAATCATTTGGAACATTTTCATATAAATATCTAACATATCTTATCGATTGTATATCTTCGATTATTAATATTCCATTGTTCTTCAACAATTTCAAATAATTAGTTATAAAAAAAACTTCGTCCTTAAATCTTTTTGAACCTCTGTCAATTATAAAATCAAACTTCTTATTATTAAATTTATCAATTGCTTCCTGATTATAAGCTTCCGCCGAATTTATATAATAAACCTCATTCGTAGTCCATAAATCAAACTTTTCCTCCTTTTCCACTATCTCTAATATCGTTATCTTTTGATTTTCCTTCGTCTTCAATAACTTCTCATAAATAAATGAATAGGAATGTTTGCGATTTTTAGCAATGAATTCCATAAATACTTAATAAATCTATTTAAGATTTTCTTTATATATCCTTTATTTAATGATTTAATCATATATGTATCATTTAATTCATATCCAAATTTTCTATAATAATTTCTTACTCCTGTTCCTGATATGATTGCCATCTTATCAAATCCATTCATTTCAGCTATCTCTTCAGCCTTCTTTAATAATTGAGACCCATATCCCTTATGTTGTGATGAATATATATCATTCTCTCCTACATTTAATAATGGTGAATAAACGTGAAGTTCTCTTATTAAAGCACACCCTTCTAATATAGGCAATTGTTTGATTTCTGGTGAAGAATTCAAACGAAGTCTTATGAAACCTATTAAGAATTCTGGTGTTTCATATGATATGAAAAACTCACGACCTCCACTCGACTTATATTCAAGAACTTTTAATTTTAATTCCTTTTTATCAAATAAATTATCTTTGACTTCTCTACACCTAATACATCCACATTTCCAATTATTTTTCCTCATATCCTCTTTTAAAATCTGTCTCAAATTTGTCATCTGTTGTGAATATCCTCCTAAGATATAATGACCCGATATGTCTCTTATAATCCTATTAATTCTAAATTGAGGTTTAATCTTCATCTTAAATTCCTTAATAATGTCAATTAAATGATAATCTTCATATGGTTTATAAATACCTTCATCAAATAATTCCTTAATCTTAGTGAAAGGAACCACCGCACACGGATAAATCTTCAATTGGTCTATTTGAAGGTCTTCATCATCTAAAATTGTTGATAACATTTCACGGTCTTTTTCAGGACTACTTCCATATAAATTCAACATTAAATGACCGTCTATCTTATAACAATTATTCTTCAAGAGTTTTATGGCTCTCTTCGTAATTTCCACAGTCTCACCACGATTATTCATTCTCAAAATCTCATTATTAGTATGTTGAATTCCTAATTGAACTCGTGTGCAATTAAATCTCCTTAATCTCTCAATCTCCCTCATACAAATACTATCACTACGCATTTCTAATGTCAATCCTATGATATGTATTTGCGATGTTCCATTAATCTCTATCTCTTCCTCCAAAGATTTTAAAGGTCGTTTAAAATCATCAAAATAAACATTCGCAGAATAATATAAAGATGTTATGAATTCCTCCTGATATTCCTTAGGATACTCACTCCAAGTCCCTCCTAAAACTATTAATTCCAATTTATCTACATTATGACCCATTCTTAATAAAGATGATATCCGCGAATTCATCTGTTTTATTGGGTCAAAATCATTTTGATTAGCTCTTAAAACTGCCGGTTCAGTATATAAATAACTCTTCGGTTGTTGTATCCAATTATTCTCTTTCGATGGTTTCTCATTTGGACAGAAAGAACAATTATGAAGACAACTAAAGGTTCCCTTAACTCTCTCTCCATTCTCATTCGTATATTCAGGAGTTCCTGAAGTTAAAACTGTAATACTTACTATTCCCGATTGAGATTTTTGAACCTTCTTAATTAACTTCTTTCGAATTCCATAATCATTTATCTCATTCTCCTCATATACCTTTATTAAATCATATTTCTTATAATTCGTCTTATATTTCTTATTAATCATCTTTAAATAACTCGTAGCATCAAAATTATCCTTCTTCAAATCCTCGATATCTATCATCTTTTAATTATTAATAATTAACGATTGATAATCATTTTTTAATAAAAGTTTTTATTAATTAAGAAATGATTAATAGTGAAATCATTGATAAACATATAATTCTTATATAAATCATAAATTTTATAAATGATAGAATTATCGTTTTTTAATAGATAATATTTAAATCTAAAATTATTAAATCTCTTCTCAAGATATCCCTTGAATTTTCTCAATTCCTTATCATCTATATAAGTTCCTTTTAAAGTCGTTAGATATAAATAAGATTTATTAATATCTTCTGGAATTATATTAATCATATATCTATTATTGAAAATCATAGTATATGGATATTTATAAATTAAGAAATCTCTATCCTTCTTTATTAATAATTTCTTATTCACGAATTTATAATTATCCTTATCTCCTCCATAATCATTTATGAAATTTAATAAAATTGATATTAAATCACTATTGACTTTTAATAAATAATTTTCCTGATTATCTGTTCTTAATCTTGGTGGTTCTTTCTTAAATGATTTGAAACTCCACCAAACTAATCCATTTCTAATTTGAATATCTCCTAAACCATCACTAGATGTATATGAAGAATTATGAAACGGACAAATAAGTTTATCATTTTTCACATAACTATCTTTTAAAGTGTTTCCTAGATGTTTATGACACGTATTAATAATCGTATGAGGTTTCGTCTTATTAAACCATAGAACCATTGGAAGTTCCCCGATTTTATAATGATATGGCTTATTTTTATTAATATCCTTATTAATTCCTATAATAGTCCATTCTCTAAATGTTTGAGGTAATATATATGACCTGATTTGAACTATTAAGGATAATGATAAGGAAATGATTAAAAGTTTTTTCATAATTAATTAATATTTATTTTTTGTTTAAATAGAAATGAATGTTAAAGGTGGAAGATTTATAAATAAGGGAATGAAGGGATTTGTGTATGAAATAAGAGATTTGATAAAAGATTTTAATTTTGGAATAGAGGAAATAGTTTTGATGGGAATTAATGATAATGGAAAAAGTAAGAAGATTGTTTTAAGAGATGATAATGAAATTTTGTGGATTATTAAGGAACTTAAGAAGGTTAATGAAAGAAATGAAATATTGGTGAAAAAGTTTATGGGCTCAAGTATATTTTCGGGATTTGATGAGAATAATTTTAAAAATGAATTTAATGGATATAAAAAGATAATATCAATATTTGGAAAGAATGTTGATAAATTCACGACTATTCGTGAAGGATTTGTGTATAAAGGTGTGAAGATTTATGGAATTAGTTTTGAGAGTAATTATTACATATTTATGGAGAGATGTGATAGAACTATTGATAAAATTCCTTTTACTCAAGAGAAGTTTGACAAATTTTCAAAACAAATCTTTAAGGTTCTTGAAGTTTTAAATAAAAATAATTATATTCATAATGATATTAAACCATCTAATTTGATTGAATGTAATGGAAATTTTAAGGTTATTGACTGGGAATTGTCATATGATTTTAAGAAACAATCCAAAGGATTTTATTTGAATAATTTTGGAAATGCTGTCTATAATCATCCAATAAAATTTTATAAAAATGGTATTCCATTATTCATCAATAGTATTATGTATCATTTCCAAATCAATTTCTATGAAAAAAATCTTAAGAAACTTAAGAAACCAGCAATCATTAGGAAACTGATATTTGAAACATTTGACAAACTTAATAAAGATTTTAGATATTATTTAAAATATAGTGATTTCTTCGCGTTCGCATTAGTTCATATATATATGGCTGAAAAAAATAATTTGAAAATTAATATCAAAATTATTAATGATATACTTCGAAAATTCAAAATAGATATAAAGATTACTCATTTATAATCATTTAGGAAAAATCCTAATATGAATATGAGTTCTAACTATCAATTCCAAGAGAAACTACGAAAACAGCGTGAGAACCCTGAAACTTCTCGTGCTGGTCTCAAATGGGAAGCAGAAGAAGATACCGCTCTAGTGGATAAGATTAATGAAGGAGTTTCATATACGGAAATTGCTAAACAACTTCAACGAACCGAGGGAAGTATTAAGACGCGTCTAATTATCAAGGCTCTTGCGCTTGTTGATGAAGACCATTCAATTACTCTTGATGAGGCTGCCGAACGTTATAGAATTACTACTCAAGACATTCAACTTTATCAGGCGAATAAAAAGAAGCGTCAATTTAATCGTGTTGTAAGTCATCCAGTAAATCTCCAGATGATTTATTCACTACTTCTTGATATTAATTCCAAACTATAAATTATTGAATTTATTTTTATTTTTCTATTAACTAATAATAGATAAATGAGGGGGGGGGAACATATGATTTAAGTTATAAAATAACCCAATATCTAGGTATATTAAATTCACTAATTAGATATTATGATTTAGATAAAAATATATCCCATACATTTTCTTTAAGATATAAAGTAAATATGAGTGATAATGAAAAACAAGAATTAATAAATGAATTAAGAATTGTAATAGATACTATATGGCAAGATTACAATTTTCATAATTTACGAGAAATATATCAAGATTATACTAATCTTAATAATCTTGATAATAGTGGTGGTTCATTAAAAACACGAGTAAAAAAAATTAAGAAATATTGAAGAATTTACCAATAACCATTTCCATCAGTCTTCCAATTAGGATATTCTTTTAAATCTTCATCGGTAATTAAACGAGTTTTTCTAATTTCATATAATTTTTTAAGATTATCATTAACAGGTTGATTAGGTTTTGGAAAATATTCAGCCTTATATCTCTCCGTCAAATTCTCACGAGGTTTTGATACATAATAAATAGCTATTGATTTTCTATAGACATCATCAGGACATTTAATGGGTTCGGGAAGTCCGTGATAAGAAATATCACTGGTTTTAAATAGAAATCCAGTATTCCACATTGGAATAAATTCATATATATCATTAACTTCATTGAAATCTTTATCATATAATTTCAAATTCCCTCCATATTCCTCCTTCCAATCCTTATTCAAATAAATAATCAAATTCAATCTTCTTTCTTTTTTCGTTATTGGATGAATATTATAATCCAAATGAATATCCAATTTTCCATTATTTCCATATGCGTGAAGTCCGGCGCCGTGTAAATATGGGTCTGCTTCTAGGTCTTCTATTCCTGAAATCTCCCTTATATAATTAATAAATTCCTCACATTGAAGATAATCATATAATTTCGCAATTTTAGGATAGTTATCAAACTTATTTAATGAATATTTATGTTCTATTGGATTATGATAATAATTCCATTCTTCTTTTGACGGTATTGGAAAATTATCGTGAAGTTCATCCGCTACATCTTTTTTAAAAAATAGTGGGATTACTACGTTTTCAAATGGTTTCGCCTTTTTAAAATTTTCCTTATAAAAATCAAGTTGTGTAGTCCATAAATCCAACATATAAATATTTATGTATTTAAAGATATATAATTCTCTTTAAGTATTTATAAATGATTGAAAAAGAATTGGTATTTAATTATAATCTTAATTTTAAGGATATTTATAATTTAGCTGTTGAAAATAATGATGAATTCATTAAAGTTATTCCCGAAATAGTTCTATATGATAAAGGTGTTTGGATGAAGGATGATATTTATAGAAAAGATAAGCTTTTGATTAATATAGCTGATATTCCTTATGATTTAAGAGGTGTGATTGATATGATTAGAGATAAAAAGGGACTTATTGGTCTTAAAATTAAAATAAAGAAAATTTTAAATACTGATAAAGATATTCATTTAAGAATTAAATTAAAATTAAATGGATTTTTAGGGAGAATTATTGAAAAATTCCTAAAAATTATTAGTAATATTAATATCATTTATAAAGAAGATTTTAAAACAGAAGTTAAAGTTCGTTATCAAATTAAATCAATGTTTCCTAATGATTTGAATGATAAAATTGATAATCATATTCAAAACAAATTAAATAATTATTATATTAAAAAAATTGATAATTATTTTAATAATTTATAAATATAGAACTTTTTATATTAATGACAAACGTCCAAATAGCATATGCAAATGAATTTTCAAAATATTTATATCATCCTGAAATTAAAGATTATTTATCTAAAACTATTGACGAAACTTCTAAAATTAGTCAAGAACAAAACGAATTAGATGCTATTATTAGTAGATATAAAATTATATTGACTTATAATCAAAAGAACAGATTAAGAAAATTATATTCAAAAAGAAGAAGATTATTAAAATTATATACAAAAAATAAAGAATTTATGAATGAATATGCTATTAATTCTAAAAATTATTTCTATATTATCATTTGTATATTATTTGGTTATTCAAGAAGATTTAATGATTATTGTCAAAGAAATCATTCACATCTTAAAAGAAGTATTGATGACATCGATAATTATAAATTTTTAATGTTTTTTACTAAAGAATTTTTAGTTATTAAAGAAAGTATAATAAATATATTTCGAAATATAATTTTAAATAATCCAATTTATCAAAGAGAATTACATTTATTAAACATTGATGAATATAATAGTTTAAGTAGATTACTTCAAATATTTTTATATTCATTAGGCTTTAATACATCTTTAACTGAAGAATTTTCTCAAAAAGAACACATTTTAGAAATTCAAATTATAGCAATATTAGAAGCATATAATAGATATTGTGGTGATAATTCAACTTGTCTATTAGATATTCATAAATTAATAGATAGAAGAGAACGACCAATTTATGAAAGTTTAAAAATTGAATAATATTATAATTTATAAATTAGAAATAAATGGAACTCGATAATAAGAACTTGGATATTCTTAAGAATGCTTCAATTAACTCCTTTCCAGTATTTAATTTGAAAGGTTATACGACTTTCGCAAAAGTTCTTGATAATTATGATGGAGATACTGCCGACATCTTAATTAATTATAATGGAACTTTTATGAGACTTAAAGCAAGATTTTATGGTTATGATAGTCCAGAAATGAAACCTCCTTTAAATACACCTAATAGAGATGAAATTAAAAAGAAAGCTGTTGAAGCCAAAAGAAGATTATGGGAGCTATGTTCCGGATTATCTAAATTAGAGGATAAAATTCACACTAATTTGATTAAGATTATTTGCGACGATTTTGATAAATATGGAAGAGTTTTAATTACCGCATTTCAAAAAAAAGAAGATGAAGGATTTGATTTGTCTATTAATAAAAAGATGATTAACGAAGGACACGGATATTCTTATTATGGAGGTCATAAGGAGACATAAAAATTAGGTATGAATTCTAGGTGAAGGAGTAATTATTTCATCATAATCTAATTTCCAAATAACAAATATTAATTTAGATAAATTAATTTCCATTTGATTTTTAATATCATCTTTTAAATGATTTCTCCTTTTATTAGTTTCTAATAAATTCGTCCAATTATTATTTGGATTATTACACCAAAAATATGGATTAATATTTGCTCTTCTTTTAAAAATTTGTGATTTAATTTCAGTTAATATTTGTAATATATCCATTAAACCTTTTTGATAATCTGGATTACCTACATAATATAATCTATATGCCTTTTTTATTGGAACTTCATCATTAATAAATGTTAAATGAATAAAACTATCCCTGAATAATGTTATATGAAGTAATTCATTTTTAAGTTCTTCATCTGTATAAAGAGCTATTATGGATTTATTAATAGGAATTTCTTTATGACAAAATACTATGTAATGAGGTTGTCCAGATATTTTTATAGACATTTTAATGGATGAAGAATTTGGAATAGCAGTTTCTATTTCATTCTTTATAAAATTCATATATAATGTCATTTTTTCCTTTTCTTCTATATGTATATCATCAATGGAAATATGACAAGATGATATATTTCCTAATAAAAAATCTTCATCGATGGTTGGTATAATACCTCTTATATTTATTTGTCTGCCTCCTCCTGATTGTTTATCAAATTCGTCAATTTCATTCAATATCCTTTCTTCATCTTTTTTTTCTAATTTTTCAATTTGAACTTTTGATTGATTATTATCATTAAAAGTTTTTTGAAATAATTGAGTTATTTCTTTTATTTTTTTCCCTTTAATATCTTCATATGATATACCTGATTTAAGAAATAATTTATTAAATAATTTTTTATTTTTAAAAATACTTTCATACATATTTTCACAAAGTTTTAATTCGCTTTTTCTGGTCGTTTTTATCATCTTATTTATTAGTAAGATGATTTTATTTTTAATAATCCTATCAGTTATATTAGCTATTATAATCCTATTATATTTTATAATTAGTTTTATTATAAATGATAAAAAAGATAAATCTTTAAAATATTTCGTAATTAATAAATTAAGAAAATGTTCTCAACCTACTATTATCTTATTAGGTGCCAATGGAAGATATGGAAATATTATTAGAAGAAAAAATGATAAAATATTGGTCTTTTTCGTTGATGATGATGAAATTTACGCGACATTCATTAATATCAATAATTTTCAAATGATAAATGATAAAGAAGATGTTTCAAGTATTTTAGCTAATGATGGTAAGGAAAATTTAATGGCTTTTGCTTTTAACTATCGTTTATTCATTAGTTCTAAATATAGAATTTCTTCTCTTCAAATTAAAAGGGATTATTATTTACCAAGCAGTAATCATTCATTTTTAAATAATGAAATAGGTTCATTTATTATTACATCATTATCACCATTGATAATAAAAAAAATAGATGATATTAATTTTAAAATTATTCAGGATTATATGAATGTTTCTTGGGTAGATGATAATCTTCTCGATGCTACTTATATAGAAATTAAAAGTTGTCCTATACTTATAAATAGTTTTTATTGGATTTTAGGAACTTATAAAAATAAACTAATATTATTAATTTTCAATTTTGTTGATAAGAGTATTGTAAATAAAATTGTTAAAGAAATTGATGATGATATTACTGTTTTTAATGGAATGATTTATAATAAGTTTAAAGATGAATTTATTATTCCAATATCCAGAAAAGGAAAAGTTAATATTATGACTTGGAAGATATAAAGAAATAAGATATTATAAATAGACTTAAAAGAATAGCAATTAATATTGCGATATATGAAAGAATTATGACAAAATACCAAAAAATTA
>Ga0315906_10010172_pt1 | contig 11078 bp, 6 predicted proteins | sample LakEriMetagenome_4_FD_203526 | JGI IMG/M metagenome (GOLD analysis project Ga0315906, IMG submission 203526) | Freshwater fungal communities from buoy surface, Lake Erie, Ohio, United States - Buoy 2 MA122 | ecosystem: Environmental > Aquatic > Freshwater > Lake > Lake biofilm | place: USA: Lake... | reverse complement strand
TCAGGTATTTACCAACTGACTCACCTGCTGTACGGCTCAGGGAGCCCGTGAAGCTTACGGTATCGCCATTCGATAAGATTGAACCTTCCACAGGAACTGATGTGTATGTCAGTGCAGGATCCAGACTTCCGTATGTCTTAGACTTCGGCTGCGCAGTTATCGTCACCGCGATCTTGTCAATCGTCAGATTCGAACCGGTATAATTGATATTATAGTTACTGTTGGTTACACTACCCTGTCGGATGGCGTAAGTACCGATGTCCTCTCCCGCATCACGCGTCAGTGATCCGGTAAAGTCAATTACTTCTCCGTTAGCCAGTGCTGAACCGACTCCAGGGCTGGACGTGAAAGTGAGAGTAGGATCCACATCACCATAAGTCTTAGCCTTTGCAGCTGCCGTAACCGATACGTTCAGCTTATTAATAGTAAGACTATCCGCATTATAAGTAATGGTATAATTGCTGTTGTTCAGACTTCCCTGACCAATCAGGTATTTACCAACTGAATCACCTGCTATCCTTTGTAAAAATCCGTACAAGGAATCATCATATACCAGATTTCCAGAAGTCAATTGATAAGTGAATACAGGATCTGTATCTCCATAAATTTTTTGCTTTGAATCAGCTGTAATGGAAACTGGTCGTTTATTTACTGAAAGAATTCCGTTGACATGATTGATGTTATAATTATCAGCAACCCCTCCGCTAATGAATATCACTCTTGATCCCGCTATTGCATTTTTACCTGTATCGGTAATTAATGTGACCGAATCAATGACAGCGTAAGTGTCTCCGAAATACAAAGTACCTGAAGGGGTAAATGCCAATGTCGGATCTGCATCCCCATAGGTTTTGAACGCAGAATCAGCAGTAACGGTCAACTCTGCTTTATTGACTGTCAAGATCACATTATCACTTGTAACAGAAGGGCATAATCCGGTAGCAATCACCCGATAGTAATTTCCACTCATTGAAACTAGAGGAACGGAAACGGTATAAAATGAATCAACAGCAGCGGGAATGTCTGTCCATGTTGCACCCAGGTCAGTACTCAATTGCCATTGATAACCGATGGAAGTTCCTGAAGCCGAAGAAATAAAACGGACAGTATCACCATAGGTAATTGAAATATTTTGAGGTTGTAAAGTGAATGAGGGCGGAGCATTTACAATAATGATTGCTGATCCTGACATATTAGATTGACAACCGGGCGTTCCATAACCTATCACGGTATAGGTGCCGGCCGTATCAAAATTTCCGAAATTCAACGCAGCTCCGGTTCCTGCCACAAGTCCTCCCAATGCAACACCGCCTCTGAACAACTGATAATTGACTCCGATTTGTGATCCCGTCAACTGCACAGGCAAGCCGGCGTCTCCCCTACAAATAGTTCCTCCTCCCGATACCGTGAAAATTCCGGGCAGATTGGAAGTACCAAATACAACACTTCCGTTCATTGAGGAAAAACAACCGGAAGTGGCATTGGTTCCGATGATCGTATATGTACCGTTGGTAGTAACTGTACCAACAACCAGACTATCCCCTGTTCCGGCAACAGCTGTTCCGATCAGGGAATTGTTTCTCCTAAGCTGATAATTGACTCCTGTTTCAGAGCTGTCTATAATGATATCTGCAGAGGCAGCGCATAAAGATCCAATATGACTTACGTTTGCCGATTGAGGATTCAGATTAAAAACAATATTCACATCATCAGATGAAGAAGGACAGGGGCTATTGGAAATAGTCCATCTCAATGTATAGCTGTTACCTGCTATTCCAGAAAAAGTTGAAGTGGGACTGGAACTATTCGTGGTAGTTCCTCCTATTCCTGAAACAATACTCCACTGACCGGTTCCGACCAACGCAGTATTTGCCGCAAGGGAAAGCTGCGTCAATCCACAGGTAGCAGTTCCACCCCGATCTGCTCCCGCGTTAGCCGTGGTTGGCGTTTGAACGAGTCTTATCACTACAGTATCTGCATCAGAAGAGCAAAGAGCAGAGACCAGCCAACGCAAGGTGTAAGTCACTCCTCTTGTTCCTGTAAAGGATGATGTGGGATTGGAGCCACTTCCGAAGGAGCCACCGGTTGTTCCTCCTACGACCGACCATAGGCCTGTCTCTCCGGCTCCCGGCGCCGTAGCTGCCAAAGTGGTACTACCGGCACAAATATTCTGATCTGCCCCTGCATTAGCTTCAATGATGGTGGATACATTGAATTTAACAAGCATGGTATCTGTTGAGGCAATACATGGACTATTGGAAATAGTCCATACCAAAGAATATGAATTACCAGCCACACCAGTAAAAGTTGATGTCCTGCTCTCGAAATTGGAAAAACTTCCTCCTGTCCCTGAGGCAATAGACCATAAACCACCACCTATAGTAGGTGCATTTGCGCCAAGTGTCACGGTAGTTAATCCGCAGGTAGCAGCGCCTGTCTGATCCGTCCCTGCATTAGCGGCTGTAGGATTTTGTTTGAAGGAAATTGTTACACTGTCATAGGTCGAAAAACAGTCACCGGTGACAGTCCATTTGAGTAAGTAGGTTGCCCCGGCTGTTCCCGTAAAAGTGCTGGTAGGACTGGTAGTGCTGCTAAAAGTTCCCGCTCCACCGCTCATGATTGTCCATAAACCCGTCTGTCCTGCGGTAAAAGATTGAGCAGCCAAAGTGGCGGAGGTACCGCAAATGCTTTGATTCGCACCCGCATCAACCGAGAATGGAACCGGAGGACGTACCGTTACAGTAACCACATTGGAAACATTGCTACCTCCTGAACAAGTTCCACCAGAATTGATATTAGTTACCACACAATAGTAATAAAAAGTACCAGAGGAGCCAGTGGGTGGTGAATAGCTTGAAGTTGTTGCCGTTCCAATAGCCGTACCCCCAACATTGGAATTGGAGGAATTTGAATACCACTGATAGCTTAAACTTGTTTTGGGATTTCCTGTTCCGTCTTCTGTCACACGTGTGGTAAAGGCAGTTGGAGTTCGATCCTGACAAATGGATTGTGTTCCTGTTGCAACAACAGATTGAACACATCTCTGGGCAATACTAACTTTATTGCCAAAAGCAAGACCTACAAACAATAAGAATCCAGCGAATGATGCCTTGTTGAAAATCAAAGATAATCTCCAAGGGGTAGACGACTTTTTCATTTTTTCTTCTTGTGAACAAATAATCTGAGTCAGCCTCTGGTGCGACTTGAATTATTTGAATTTTTAAATTCAGAAAATACGAACGGCTTTAGGCCTAAGTTGAAATGATAATGGAAGTCGGGAATGAAGTAGAGATCCCTGGTCTTAGACTTAGGATAATCGAAAGGTAAGCGAATACAAATCTAGTTAATTTAATTTACATTTATTAAATATATAAACAGTCGCTTACATGTTGCTGACTTGCAATTAATTATGAATTTATTGGCTAGTCTATTTGCTGACTTATCATCTTAATTCTGGCAGTAAAAAAGGATTTAAAAATTGATACCCATGAAGCGGTCAGCAACAGTGAAAGACGAGGCTACATCAGAATGATAACTGAAGCGTATATTAAAACTTTAATCGAAAAGAGGCGGAGGGTTCAAATTTGGTATTCCTTAAGTAAACCCGAAATCATTAGAATCATGACATGATTTAGTGAATCAAGATAATTTGACTTGCGAAACTTAAGTGTGCAGTTCTTGAAAAAAGATTGGCAAACTAATCACTGCTTTGGCGCACATTCCTGCACTAGGTCGCCCACGTCATACCTGGAGAAATAATACAAGCCGTCGCTGTCACGCATCAGTCGGTAACCATCCGACTTCTTATCATGCACAATGCGACCAACAAATTGAATTGAGCCATCCGGATGAACCTGCCGACTGATCTGCATGACGGCTCCTTCAAAATTGGCGGCACGAACTATGACTGACTGCAGATTTTTACCTTTCTGCACATTGCTCATCACATTGCCATAAACGGTCAATTTACCGCCCGGGGAAAAAGTGATGTTCTGACCTGCACGAGACTGAAACATAGCCTCGAATTTTTCGACAGAGCAATAAACCTTATCAGGTAACTGGGAGAATATTTTGGGCTTGGGCTGAGAATATGATATGCCGACCTGCAATATCAGACCGATAAAGAAAAGGATTCTGGATGGGTTGAGCATAGTTCCGGTTTTGGGGGACTGCAAATTGATATTATACAATCAAAAAGACTGCCAAAATCAATTTACAGTGTTATAAAAATAGCTATTAGTCCCTGCCGGATAACAAATGATGTGAATATGTGGATAACTGCTCGTTCTCAGAATAAAAAATTATCAAAATCAAACATGATAAAAACAGCAAAACTATCTTGATGAAGAATCAATCGCCTCCGGACAAATCCAATCTTCCGCCCAATCTCATCCTGATATTGCCGGATGCATTTATTTTGACCGACCTTGATTGCGCCTTCAGATTAAGCGATGGATAATTGGGCGCTCCCGAGGGTATGACCGCATCCGTGGAAGCTCCTGGCACAAAATAACCTTCCCAGTTGGCACAGTTGAACCAATCATTGCTGACTATACCCAACCATGTTCCATCCGAATTGACAGAAGTTTGAATAGTGAAAGGCTTACCTACTTCGCCGGAATATGGGGAAGTGAAAGATTGTGAAATATTGAGGGTAGTGTCCCCCCGCTTCCATTTCCAATCGGAGCTGCTGTTCACAGAAATTTTCAGACCACGTCTGGTCCCGGTAACTGTTCCGAAATAGTATCCGGAACCGACAGTATCCGAAAGATTAGATAGGTGCAGACAGGAGATATCATCCGGAATGCGCGATGAACGATAGGAAATTCCGGAGCTTGCCGTTCCCGGAGAGGCCGTCAGCGGAACCCAATCAGTATTCAGCGTCAAACCAAACAGTACTCTCCCGAAAAAAAGATTGTACCTGTCAATATACAAGGTTCCTACAGGGTAGTAAGAACCCTGGGTAATGTAAAACTGCTCTCCCTTCGTGGTGGCTGTGGCCACATTGAATCCTCCTTTTTTCAAATCCGCAAAGAAATCCGGACTATATATGCCATTCACTGTTACGGAATCATAAATTCCGGAAGAAGCGAACTTATTTTGAATGCCGATTATGGAACCGGCCGGAATAGCGGTACTACCTGTGTAGTAAAACTCAAGCACATCCATATCCTTATAAATGTTATCACCGCTATTGTACCAGCGTCTTGTCTTCACATTGGCAGGCGCACCCGCTTCATATCGGGAACTGGTCAGATTGAAAATCGTGCCAGGCTTAAGCTCTACCAAATTAGTAAGGTAATGTTTGTCATTCCCCGCGGCAAGCCCCGGCACACGGGTATCAAATCCGATCAGCACCAATTCTCCGGGTTCCAATAAAGTACCACCTGCCGTGGCATGGAAATAGACAGGCTCAATCTTATAGATACCTTCAGCGGAAAATTCAAAAATGGCGAAATGATACTGCTTATAGGACTGTAGGCCCCGGATGGTCACATTATGCTTGCCGGACCTTCCGGATTTATAAACCACAAAGTTTTCCGTACCAAGCTGACTACCCGCTCCGAATACATCCGAAGCAGAATAACTATTGAATATAGAAGGATATTGATTGACCGCATAGCCCTCCCGGCAAACCACCAGTACGCTATCACCATTGCCTTTGAGAAACGAGATCCGAATGGAGGAATTAGTAGAAGATACAATTGAAGGCTCAGTAGCCTGCACTGAAGGTATGGTCAATTCAAGATCGCTGATGGGAATTCCGATGACAGATACCATGTCAAAGCGAATGGTTCCTCCGGAAGGATTGTAATTGCCGGGCTTCTGACTGCCGGTTGCCACATAAGCCGTATCTCCAGTTGGATCGAAAGCGGCTACCACTCGGATGGCAAACCTGGGCTGATCATTCGCATCAGGATATGCTGAGAGATCCAGCATCCTGGTGATCCACTCATTCTCCAGTGTAGAATCCGAAATCTTATTTACCTGAAGGGTTATCCAGCCTGCGGGATTCAATGTATCCGGATTATACTGGATACAGGTGGTATTGGGAGAGGAATAACTGTGCTTTTCATCTAGCCTGATTACTATGTTTTGAAAACCAGTGGTATTGCATGCAAATACGATACCTGCAGTGCGACTGGCTGATTTCTGGGCCGGAAAATTTCTGATGTTCCAGCCGGTATTATCATAACTGGTAGAATAATGATCATTATCCGATCCCTTATCAAAGGGATTGATGGAATATGGAGTGCAGCCGCCGGTCAGGTAGGTGCTGCCATTCCCCATGGAAGGCAAAGTGCTTCCTGTTATCAGGTTGTTGTCCGGAGGCAGGGAACTGTTGAAATTCCATTGGACAAGCATTTGCTGGGCGTCGGCAACAACAGTAATGAAGCTGAGTAACAAAACCGCTATATACTTATTCATCATTTTCGGGTGTTAAGGACAAATCATCAGGCTCATCAGCGGCAGCCAACTTGACGTTCATCAATTTCTCGATTCTCTCTAAAGAAAGTCTTCCTTTTTGCATATAGGAAGGCACTTTCAATATCCTTTTCAAGGTGGAATTGACGAGTAAAATAATCAGAATGAATACCAGCGCATCGCCTGCATTCACTTTGAAAAAAGCGCTTCCGGCCATCGCCCATAATACAATACCAATCATCATGAACTGCAAAACCGAAAAGACCGATTGCATGATGCTCTCGTATTGATGATTTTGCACATTGGCATGAAACAACTTTTCGGATATTCCACTGAATTTGAAAATTGTTTTTTCCTGCCTTTCCCGATCATGAATGCGGGCATGCCGTTGAAAACTCTTTGAAACATGCGCCACCAGCTGATTACGCTCCATACGACTGCCTAAAATATAGTTTTTTTGACGAGCCGTGAACGCCATCACAAAAATGATGGACAATATAGTAAGCGAAATATACAATCCGGAAAGAGTAATGCTGATCATTGATAAAAGTGTGAAGCCGATCAGCAAAAAAGTCAAATCCCTTATACCACCCAAAATACCTCTGGTCAGATATTGCTGCACTGATTTCATATCATTGGTATACCTCAGCAAATACTTGCCAAAATGCGACCGCCCGAAAATATCCGGCGGCCAATTCAGTTGCTCCTGAAAAATCTCTTCCCGGAGCGAGCGCACGAATTTCTCCCCCTGTCGAGCGGAAAGATAATTGTCAAAATATCCGGAAACACCCCGGACAACAATAAGTGCGCCAAAAAATAAGAAAAAGGAATCCAGGCTATCAATATTGATTCCCAATATCTGTAACAATTTACCCTTGCTACCCTCGGAATGAAAATAGATGGAAAAAAACTCACCAATCGAAACTGATAAAAGAAAAGCGCTTACATTCCTCACCAGACCGGAGAAGATGAAAGCGAAAATAGGAACCCTGTTGCTCTTGAAATAATGTTGTTGAAATACGCGAGTTGTAAACATCATGATTACCCGAAGCGGGTGCTTGAAATTACAAAAAATCAGGCAACCACACGGGCCGGTCTCTTGATCAGCTCACCGGCCGTATCGGAGAGCTGGTCTATGTTGACCACAGGAATATCCATATCCTTATGCTCATTAACCTCTTTGATCAACAAGGGACTTGCCGTAAACAAACCGCTTAGTGCCATTGGTATAATACCCTGTGCCTTCAGTAATTCATAACCATGCAAGGCTGACAAACTATCCCCGGCGGAGAAGAGCACCGCATGCACGGTAGACATGAACTCCTTATTGAGATAGAGAAACTTTGTTTCGCGCTGATACAGTCCGTCAGCGATTTCCACCACCACATATTCCGGCTTAGCGGGTAAAACCGCTGCGAGCAACGTCTCATACAAATCCAGCAGCTCTTTTTCAGAACAGAGGAAGGTAGAAGGATAACCCAGATAACTGAAATCAAGAGACATATCCGCACCCAGATCAAAATTCAGGTCACTGTCTTTGGTATAAGTTGTTCCTGTCATTTTCAGGAAGGAAACCTTATGTCCGGCACGCATGATACCGTTCACCAGGTAAGCTGCTGTGGTCGTTTTCCCGCTATCCATGGAAGCACCGAGCGACAAGATCACCTTGGTACGGGATGCGGCGTTTCCGGAGTAAGGAACAATCAGATTTTTCTTACTGTCAAGCGTATTGATGATAGAACCTGCATTATCGCGCACTACCCCGACCATTCTAAGTTTGGTAGGGCCGATATCTTCAAGATTGTAATGCATGGACTCTACCACACCCACTACCCCACCGGCAGCGAGCATATGCAGCTCTTCCGGAATAGAGGATGGCACATAGCCCTCAAATTGGTTGGTAGCATAGCGGTTTCCAAAAGCGGCCATCACATAATCACCTGCGATAATCGCCATATTGCGCTTCCACTCAGACTGCACATTGCGATGCTTTCCGATACGAAGCACTTTGAATACGCCGACATCACCAACGGCCGGAGCATAATCGGCAGGGATCAGATGATCCACCTTGTAATCAGTAATCTCTTTGCAGAGATAGGTTTTTTTCACTTTCATGGTTTCTTGTTTTTAGGTACACTCCGGCTACCAGTAGATTTTTTCTTTTTCACCGGCTTTCTCTCCTCATAGAACTTCAAATTAACCATAGCGGTAAGCCCGACCACGTTATAATCATCAAAAGAACGGTAAACCCTTCCATCACTCGGACGTATCACATTGATACGCTTGTTTTGAGGGGTCAGAAAATTGAACTCGCTTTGATTCATGTAATACAATGACAGAGATATATTTTTTGCTAATCTTGCATTGATATTAACATTCAACCTTCCGCGATGAAATCCGTTGGGCACTTCATCCGGCAACCTTTTACCGTCTGCATCATATTGGCGCAGCGAATCGCCTCCAATGTTATAATACAGCCAATAGGAAACCGATGGCGCCAGTGCTAACTTATTCAGGAATCTCAACCGATTTTTAAATTTCAGCCTCTTGTTCAATGCCAGTCTTGTTATATAGATCACCCGCTCACTGTATCGGTCTTCCGACTCCACAAATGAGGTATTTTGCTGCAAATGATGCTCTAACTGGATGGCATTTGACCAGTTGAAAGAAGGATTCAATTTGAACCGATGGGTTCCCCTTAGATAATACCGGATCTTATACCTGTCAAATTGCCCTACATCAGACAAGGTAAATTGCCCTCCTGTCCTCAGGGAAAAATTCTTGTTGATGAAATAATCGGATTGAAGGGCAAGCTGTCCAAAATCCGTCCCCCCTGAATTCAAATTGTATGAATCAAGATATGCCAGACGAGCCGTCCATTTTTTACTGAAATTGCCGGTCACTGCGACGGCATTCCAACTCTTCCATTCCGATTGCGCAATAACTGCTTCCTTATGCAATAAGAGACTTAACACAATCAGTAGTGCCCATCGTTGAGCCAACAATCTTCCTTTCATATTATGGGCAAAATTAATCCTTTAATCAAAACGTCTGACGCAACTGATTATTGCCTTCTAAAGCACCTTCCCGCATCGAAAAAGGTAATAGGCAGTTAATAGACTGATGATTATCATACAAAAGCATAATCTTACTCATTTCAATAGCCTTATTATCGGCGTTTATTTGATGGTTGATAACAACCATGAAATAGATGTGAAAAGTAAATAAATTATTTATTGGCCTAGAATGAGTCGAATAGGACTGTTAATCATGAAAAGAATGGACCGGCAAACCTAATGACAATTACTTTCAAATTGGTTTTTAAGGGTTATAATGTTTAGCGAAAGCCCCTGCATTCCTGCAGGGGCTTCATTTTACCAATTTTATAGCCATCCCGAAATTATTATGGATTTTCAACACCTATCGGGCATCGCTTTGCAACTGAACTATTTTCAGATTCAAAAAATAAATCAAATACTGACATTGAAATCACGAAGCGCATCATTCAGGCTGGTCTTCAGATCAGTGGATGCTTTGCGCTGCCCGATGATGAGAGCGCAGCCCACACCGTATTCCCCTGCCGCGAATTTTTTATTGTACGTGCCGGGGATCACCACACTGCGTGCAGGAACTCTTCCTTTATATTCTATTGGCTCGGCACCGCTGACATCGATGATCTTAGTGGATTGTGTCAACACAACATTAGCCCCTAATACGGCTTCTTTTTCTACAATCACTCCTTCCACCACAATGCATCTGCTTCCGATAAAACAGCCATCTTCTATGATTACCGGCGATGCCTGCAAAGGTTCCAGTACTCCACCTATTCCCACTCCCCCGCTCAAATGCACATCCTTGCCAATTTGCGCGCAACTTCCCACTGTGGCCCAGGTATCTACCATGGTTCCCTCGTCCACGTAAGCACCGATATTCACATAGGAGGGCATTAACACGACATTCTTCGCCAGATAAGCTCCGTAACGTGCAATGGCGTGCGGAACAGCCCTCACTCCCAGTTCCTTATATCCCGATTTCAGCTTCATCTTATCATAAAACTCAAAAGGAGCCAGTTGATGAGTCTCCATGGGGCGGATGGCGAAGTACATCAGAATGGCCTGCTTCACCCATTCATTCACTACCCAACCGTTTGCACCCGGCTCGGCAGTTCTCAATCTTCCCTTATCCACTTCCTCAATGACATGCTCTACCGCACCGATATATTCCGCATTCGTAAGCAAACTTCTGTCCGCCCATGCTTTCTCGATCAGATTTCTCCACTCCATGTTTAAAATTTGGGCAAATGTACAAAGGCTGTACTAAATGACTCCAATCCCTCAATCCCTTTCGAACGAGCTTTCACCATATCTTTGGCCGGTTGAAAAAAATACTGATCATACAAACGGCTTTCATCGGGGATACCGTACTTGCCACCGCCCTGGTGGTGAAGCTAAAGTCCTATTTTCCCGATGCAGAAATTCACTTTCTGCTGAGAAAGGGGAATGAAGGATTGCTGAGCAGCCACCCACAGATCAGTCAAGTGCTCATCTGGAATAAAAAGAAAAATAAATACGGCAATCTGTTCAGGTTATGGAAACAGGTGCGAGCCAATCGATATGACCTTCTTATCAACTTGCAGCGATACTGGGCTACCG
>Ga0315906_10010169_pt1 | contig 11079 bp, 7 predicted proteins | sample LakEriMetagenome_4_FD_203526 | JGI IMG/M metagenome (GOLD analysis project Ga0315906, IMG submission 203526) | Freshwater fungal communities from buoy surface, Lake Erie, Ohio, United States - Buoy 2 MA122 | ecosystem: Environmental > Aquatic > Freshwater > Lake > Lake biofilm | place: USA: Lake... | reverse complement strand
AAACTAGTATAGTTTATATTATAATATGTTATATAATGTCTTTTATAGAAATAAAAAGGATGTTATAATAGTTAAAAATATTTTTGTATTAAAAAGGAATGAATTAAATAAAAAATGAGTTTTTTCTATTTCTTTTTCTATTACAAACTTTATCTTAATATATTATTATTATGACTTCTTGATCTCTATGGAGAGATAGATATTTTAATAATGATAGATTAATATAAAGATGATATTTAGCAAATTCTTATATTAATCAACTGGTATGATTAATATTTGACAAGCTATATTTATTTACAATTATACCAGTAATTCTAAATAAATATAATATTATCTGTTACTATACAAATATAGAAATTGATAATATTGTATCATAGTTATATAATTTTTGTTTTTTTTTATTTTTTATTTTTGTTTTTAAATAAAATTGTATTAAAATATATTGAAATAAATAAAAAATGATTTTTTCTGTTTTTTCAAAAAAATTAGCAAACGATGATGCAGACAGCGAAGATGAATGGAGGATGCAAAGTTGGAAAGGGAGAGCGTGTATTTGGTGTGTGTATGTATGTGGTTAGTTGTTGTAGAACTGATTGTCGATACAAACATGCCGATGAGAAGGAATGGACGCTTTCAGATAGGCAAACTGTTGCCGAAGTAATTGATCAGTTGTGGGGAACCTTGGAGGAATATCAGGAACCCCGCATTGATCGTAGTCAGGAATGCTGTGCAAGTGGTGTTTTCTGTGGAAGAGATAAATCGTGTAGTTTCTACCATCCGATCAAGAAGGTTGGAAGGAAGATGATTGTTGATAAGTGTAAGGAGATTGGAGGTGAAGTGAACCTCGTCAAGAAATACTTGGCAACGATTGGTCTGAAGAAGGTTTCAGATGGTCAGAAATTCAAGCAATTGTCTACAATTCCCACAGAGGATCGAACCAGTAATCAGCAAGAACGTCTCGAATTTCTAAAGGAAAGACGAGAGAACCAGAGGAAAAAACAAGTACAGGAAAGGTTGGAATTGAGGAGCCGAAACGCTGCTCACACGAGAGACCCGTCGTGTAATCCATCAATAACGGATGAGGAGAAACGCAAACTCGCCCATTATTATGGAAGACAAGATAGATATCTTGAGTGGAGTAAGAAGAAGGAATTTGAACAACTGGTCAAAGAAATACCACCTGGAATGGAACGTCTGACCGAAGGTAAGGATTGGGCAGACGAGATGCCTGACAAGTTCTAGATGTCAACAGTGTTGTAAAGGACGAAAATTAGATTTTTGTCTATTATTTGTATTTATTAATATATAAAATAATAAAAAAAATGAATTGTTTAAAAGTTATAAATATATAACAAACTTTATATAAATAAACGAAAATTAATTAATAATTAATTGATTAGTAAGATATTAATATAAAGATGATATTTAGTGAAAATAATATAAATCTACTGGTAAGAAATATATTATATAAGCTATATATATGAATTATTATACCAGTAATAATTCATATATATGAATGTAAATTCGTATCATAGTTATATAATTTTTGTTTTTTAAAAGAATTATAAATAAATTTGTATTAAAAAGAAGGATAAAAATAAAAAAATGATTATTTTATATAGATAAAAATTTTACAGGTCTAACAAATGGAGGAGTTATGACCTTATAGATTATTATTTTTTGAGAACATTAATTGGCGCTATTGTAGGCTAATTTTTGTTAATTTTTGTATTTAAAAAAATACTGAAAAATAATTAAATAAATGACAACATTAAGTAAATTACAAATAACATCAACCTTATTTGGAACAGTGGTATTACATTCATATATAAAAAGGGATATAATATTACATTTTTTGTGTTTAAATGTAACAATATTAAGTGTATTAAATCATAGTATAGAGAATGAAATAGTTAATAAAATAGATAAAATATTTGCACATATATTAGCAATATATGCAAATATAAATTTATTAATATCATTGAATTTATTTTTTTTATCATCATTATTGGTAATTATAATTTGGAGATTGGAACAAGGAACAAAAAATAAAGAGAAAGCAATAAATTTACATGCATTAATTCATATAACAGCAGTAATGGGTATGCATGGATATTTATTGACATCATAAAAAACTTGTAAAAATATATTTTTTTCCATAAAAATGTAAATAATAATAATTTATATAATTATCAAATCAAACTAATAAGATTTTTTGTAAATAATGATTTTTATGAATTTGAAAAAAGATTTAAATTTTAAATTTTAATTGGATAAAATTAAAGCAATCCGTTTCATTTTTATATAACCTGCGCATAAAATGCGTTTTTTTTACATTTAAATATTAAATATATATACCAGATATGGTATGACAACTTCATATTTTTATTGTGCGTTTTGTAATTATAAAACAAAACGTAATTATGATTTAAAACGACATCAGAATACAGTTCATAAAAGTATAATAGAAAATAATGAAAATGAAAGAAAAGATATCCAAACCGAAAAAAAAGATATCCAAACCGAAAAAAATAATATCCAAACCAAAAAAAAAGATAATTTAAATAAAAATGAAACCATTTATAGTTGCAATAAATGTTATAAAAAATATAAAACCAAAAAAAATTATTTAGAACACGAAAAAAAATGTATAGGAATAGATATATTAACTTGTTCTAGATGTATGTATCATTTTAGTTCGTATGGTAATAAATCAAAACATATGAAAAAAAATAATTGTAAGCCTAAAAGTATAATTTATGCTTTAAATAATAGTAATATAACAAATAATAATATAACAAATAATATAACTAATAATATAACAAATAATATAACAAATAATATAACAAATAATATTATAATAAATAATTATGGTTCTGAAAGATTAGATTATATAAATATAAAAAAAATATCAGAATTATTTTTAGATGGTGAAGATTGTTTTGTTCCAAAATATATAAAATTAAAACATTATAATAAAGAATTTCCAGAAAATAATAATATAAAATATAGTAAAAATACAGGTTGTTTAGTTAAAGATAATGATAAATGGATATTTAAAAATATTGATGATTTTTCAAAATTATTATTATTAGATAATGCGAAGTTTTTACATGAATATTATAAAAATAATAAAAAAGATTTTGATAATATTATTAAAGATATAAATAGATTAAGTTTAATACATTCTAAATTAAATTATTTGGATTTAGATATAAGTTCATCAAATTTTAAAGTTTTAAAAAATCAAATCAAAAATATTATTAAAGCTAATATTTTAATCTAATAAATCAAAAAAAATAAGGTTATTTATTAGAACTATGAGTGAAAAAATATTAAAAAAATACAATTCTTTATCTCCAAAGAAAAATAAATCATCTTCATCTTCATTATCATTTTCACCTGAAATAGTAAAAGAACAAAATACAACAAGATTACCTCCATATGAAAGATATCAAAATTTTAGAAGTTTAATTGAAAGAGACCCACAACAAAGATATTTAGATGAAACACAACAATCTAAACTTTATCCTAATTTAAATGAAGCTACCAAAATATATATTAAACAAACTTATTTATTACCAGATGAAAGATTAAATATTTTTTTGCAAGACCACGAAAAAAATGTTAAAGTTTTAAAGGAAAGTTCAATTGTTCATCCATCAAATAAAGGAATAGAAAAATTATTTTCAAGTGAAAGATTTATTCCATCTTCATTAAGACAAATTAAACCATTAAAAAATACATTTGGAAATAATAAATATTTTATTATAATATTTAATAATTATTTAAAAATAATTAATTTATTTAAGAATAGAAATAATGATGAAGAACATAAAAAAATAATTGAAGATTTAAGTAATTTATTCAAAACTTATAATGATAAAATTTTAAATATTAATAATATTTTAGATTTTATAATTAATTTTACTACTTTTTTTAGAAATAGCAATATATATAATATATCTTATATGATTAATCATATGATTAATCATGAAAGAAATTATTTAATTTATTATTATGAAATTATATTTGCTATTAGTACTATAATTGCATATATATTAAATTATTTAATTAATCATTTATATATATATAATAATATAGATTTTATTAAAAATAATAATGATACATTTTTAAGTCATACTATATTGTTTGATATAACAGAAGGACATAATATACCTAAAATTAATAATTCCAAAGTTGGTGAATTTTTAAATATATTATATGAATTATATATTTTTGAAATATTTTGGAATTTAGATATTGATCTTTATGATTTTAATTTTAATACTGGTTTTATAGAATATGATAAATTATTTAAATTTATTATATTAACTTCATTATTTTTTAATTATAATACTTCATCATCAACTGATAAATTAGATTATTATAAAAATAATATTAATTTAATTATAGAAAGAATTAATAGTTCATTGAGAAGTTCATTAAGAAATATACCAAGAATTGGAGGTCAAACTTTATAAAAGAAATTATGATATAAGAATAGTATATATATATTTTTTTTATAATAATGAAAATTAATTATAATAATAAAAATTATGAAATAATATATGATAAATTTTATAATAGTTATAATACACCATTTCATAATGATTTATTTATGATGAAAATTATGATAAACTGTTTAGAAAATACAGAATATTTTATAGAAACTGGATTATTTTTTGGATACACATCATATTTTGTTGCAAAAAATTTTTCAAATATTAAATGTTATTCTTGTGAAATAAATCAAGATTATTATAATAAAGCTATTAATAATATTGGTATTCTTGATAATTTAAAAACAGAATTAAATCAATCACCAAATGCTTTATATGGATTAAATAAATATTATGGTGATATAATATTTGATAAAAATGTTGTTTTTTGGATTGATGCACATTGGAATACTGATCCATTAAATAATGAAATTAATTATATTACAAATAATTTTAATAAATTTACTATTTTTATTGATGATTTTGTTGTACCATATGATACTAAATTTAGTAATGATGGTTATAATATTCAAAATATTATTCCATATATTAATAACAAAAATAAACTAAAAATATATATGCCATGTTATGATAGTTCTCATTCTGATTGTAATAATATTAATAATGATAAATTAGGACCTGTAGGATATTGTATTATTACAACTGAAAATATTGAAACTTATGGATTTTTAAAAGAAATTAATATTTAATCTAATAAATAAGCGTATTTTTTATTTTCTTCATAACTATGGTTCATTTTTTCACATATTTGTATATGTTCTTCCATTGTTATTTCTTTATGTTTTACTAAATAATTTATATAAGTTGAATAATAATGTCTTAATTCTACACCTGAAAATGATATATCATAAATTTTATTAAATACTTTCATTATATGAATTCTTAAAGTTGAATTATCATATTCTTTATTTTCATTATCTAATAATAAAGTTCCATTGGTTCTATCTTGAATATAAATTTTTATTATTTCATTTAATTCTTCTGGAACTTTAAATCTTTGTATTTCTTTATTTTTGGTTCTATAAAAATAGAAAATACCATTATAATAATAATTATTTCTTTCATTAATTCTTTTTTTTTCTTCCTGAAAAGGTTCTTTATCAGTTAATAACATTCGTTTATAATCAATTGGTCTTCTAACGGGAAATAAAGTAAATAAAGCAAATAATAATTTATCCCTATTAGTTAAATAACTTTCATCAGTTTCTCTTTTATAATCATTCCAATCATTAATAATTTTCATAATATCATCTTTATTAAAAGATAAACGATTATATTTAATTTTATTTATGGTATCCATCTCAACATTTTCACGTGATTGTTGATATTCAATTTGTTTTTGAACTATATAAGGATATAAACGACGAATAATTGGAGCGAAGCCCTCAATTCTAGAGAAAATAGAATAAATAAATTGTAAATCGTTTTTATTTAAAGGTTTAATAAATAAATATAAATCTTTTTTGAGAAAATTAAGTTTTTCTTTAATATACTTAATATCAGATTTAGAATTATTTAATAAATTGATTAATTCAGTTTGAAATTTATCATCCATATCTAAATCAGTATAATTTTTATAAACCTTTTTGAAACAATTGAAATATAATTTGACCGTTTGAGGTTGTAATTTAGATTTATTTAAAGGATTAATTCTTTTTGAAACAGGTTTAAAAATAGTAAATCCGGATTTATCAATTTTAGCAATATTTAAATCAACTAAATATTTTGGAATTTCTTGTTTTTTATCTTCAACTTCAAATTCCTCATCTTTAATTTCTTTTTTAACTTCTTTAGGTTTTTCTTCTAATTCATCAATTTCAATATTTTCATTTTTAAGTTTTTTATAATTTATTTTACTTCTGTTTTTTTCTTTTTCTCTAAATTCTTCTAAATTATTTAATCGTTGTTTTTCTCTGTATTTTTTACTTCGTTCGGCACTTGTCATCGGCATATTTATTATATTAACATTATTAAAAAAATATCAATTTTTTAATTAAACAAAAAATAATTTATTTTCGATTTCTTTTTATTATTGGATTTTTATTTTTTCCATATTCCATAATTGAAACCGATGTTATTTTATTATAATTTATTTCAACAATTTCATCTACATTATCTTGAATTAAATCAATATGTGATACAACAATTACTGATTTAAAATATGATAATAATGATTTAAGGAAAGAAGGAACAATTGAAAGATTATATTTATCAAAATTTACAAATCCTTCATCAATAAATAATTGATTACATTGAACCTCATATTTATTCATAAATAAACTCATTCTTAAAGCCAATGAAATTACGAAATGTTGAAATCCAGAAGCTTGACAAACTGAAATTATTTGTTTAGTTTCTTTACTTGAATGTAATGAAACATTTTCATTATTAATTAACCAATTAATATTAATCATATCTCTTGAAACATCTAAAACATAATCTAATTTAAATGGTTTTGTATCTTTATGACATAAAGATTTTATTATTTTATTAGTTTTTTCAATTAATTTATTTAAAATATATTTATCATACAATTCCATTTTAAAAGCTTGAAAGTTAATAATAACAGTTTCTAACATATCAATAGTATTATCTAAATCAAGAATAATATCAAATAATTTATTATAATTTTCTTTATTATCATTATTATAACTATTAATAGTAGTTAATTTTACTATTTTATCATTTAAAATTTTAATTTCTCTTTCTTTATTTTTTATTTTTTCATTTAAATCTAATTTTTCTTTAATTAAAGGTTTATTATTATTATTTAAATTAAATTCAATAAATTTATCAGTTGTATCTAATATTTCTTTTATTTTAAATAATTCATTAGCATTTATTATTTTTGTATTATAATCATATTCAAACCATTTATTATATAAATCATTTAATTCAAAATATTTATCAATACGTGGTTTAATATTTTTATTATAATTAATTTTTTCTTCTAAAAATTTAATTTCTGTTTTTAAATCATTTGTATTTTTAATAATTTCATTATAATTAGTTTCCCAAGATTTATAAATTTCAAATTGTTCAATATTAATTAATTGTTCATATAATAAATAGGAATAATTATTAAAAGTATCTATATTAATATTTATTTTTATAATTTCTTCATTATTTAATTTAATTAATTTGTTTAAATCATCTTTATCTGTAATAATTTTATTTAATTCTTTGGTTATTTTATCAAATTGTTCTTTTGATTTATAATATTCATACCATTCATTTAATAAATCATAATTATTTTTTATTATTTTATTTTTTTCATTAGTTTCAATTAAATCATTTAAATCTTCAACTTCTATTAAAGAATATTGTTGAATTAAATCTTCATTTATTTTTTCAATATTTAATTGAAGTTCATTAATTCTACAAACCCAAGGTCTTTTACAACAATATTTACATTTTGGATCATATTTATATTCATCATTAGTAGTTAATAAAGATAATTCATTTTTATAATTTTCTAATTGAATGTGTAAATTATCAATTTTATTTGAAATATTATTATGAAATTCTATAATTTCATTATCATTTTCAATTTGAATTAAAATATCATTAATATTAATTGATTTAATTTCTTTTTTTAGAGCCGTTGATGTTTTTAATTTTGTTTCTTTTAATTGACTTAAAGGTTTATTTTTAATAGTTGTATTTTGTTGTTTTTTAAATATTAAATTAAAATCATTTTCCAAAGATAATAATTTATTTTTATTTAAATCAATTATTTTTTGTAATTTTAATTTTTGTTCTAATAATAATTTATAATCATTATAATTTAAAGAGTTTGTAATTTTATTTTTAGATTTTAAAATATTTAATGTTAAAATAAATTCTTTAAATATTTTAATATCATTATAAATTTTAATAATTTCATTTAATAAATCATCTTTATTAATATTAATATTATCAATTTTAATAGGTTTAATTAAAATTAATTCTTTTTCTTTTTGTTCTAATAACAATTGATTATCTTTTAATAAAATTAAAGATTGTTCCAATTTAATTAAATCAATATGATTTTTACTATAATTATCAAAATATTTAATTAATTGTTTTTTTTCATTTTCTAATAAAGAGAATTCGCAAGGTTTTATAATAGGATTATTAATTTTAAAATAATTTTCGATTTTTAAATCAAATGCATTTTTTAAAATTAATAAATCTTTTTCATCTTTTAATTTAAATTTTAATTCATTATATTTTTGTTTTAAATCTTCTAATTCATCTTTATCATTTATAATTTTTGTTTTATCCAATAAATTAATTAAATCAATATAATTTGTTTCTAAAATAATTAAATTTTTAGGATTTTTTATATCCAATTTAATATTATCAAATAATAATAATAATTCATCTTTTTCATTTGTTTTTAAAGATAAATCATCATTTAATTTTTGAATTTCATTATCATCAATAACATCAATTTTACAATTAGAAACTAATTTTTCATAAACTTGTTTTTTACTTTCAATAATTTTTCTAAAATCTTTATATTTATTAATTGCTGTTTTAAATAAATTATATAAATTATAAATATATTCTATATTAAACGCTTTATCAATTGTTTTTAATATTTCATCTTTTTTAATATCTAAAATATCATTATCAACATTTTGAGTAATCATTGAAGAAGATAAGAAATTATTAATATCACCAAATAATAATTTTATTTGTTCTTTAAATTTTCCTTCTGTTCCTTCCAAAATCAATTCTTTTTCATTTATATATTTATATAAATAATTATGATTTGAACCTTCTTTATTTTTTTTTAATGTAAAATCTCTTTTTATTCTATATAATATTCCATTTAATTCTATATCTACTATTGTATAACCTTTATTTTTATTACAATTAATAATAGAATTAATTGTTTTTTTTGTATTATCACCCCATATTGCTAATAATAATATTTCATATATTGCTGATTTTCCGGTTCCGTTTTTTCCTTTAACCATAAATGTTTTTGCATCTAAATCATGCATATTTATCCAATTTTTATTTTCATAACATAATAATCCTTCCCATTCTAAATATTTAATTGTAAATGGTTGTTTTATTTCTTTAATATCATTACTTTTAACACATGAAATAATATTATCAGATATATCTTTATTTCTTTTAATACATTCATTCGTTAAATCATCGGAATATTTATTAACATCAAACAATAATAATTCTTTATTTTTAATTATTTCTGCTAATTTATTATATTTATCAATTGATAATAATTTACTAAAATAAGTAAGAATATAATTATTATTTATAATAGTATCAACTTCATCTTTATTATATAAATCATCATCAATATTATAATCGTTTGTTATATTCAAATTTAAACATCTTTCATTAAAATTTGAAATTATGGTAAAATAAATATTATGATTTTTTAATAAAGAATTTAAATTTTCAAAATTTATTTTTGAAAAAGTTTTTATTTCTATTTTTTTCGGAAAATAAAATTCATTATTTTCTATTTCAGTTTTTAATAAACATTCATATTTACCATTTTTGCGAATTAATATTTCTTCATTTTCATTTTGTTTAATATTAATATAACCAATATCATTATAAACATTTATTTCATCAATTTTTTTTGTTTTTAAATTCCATAATAAATAACCATGTTCAATTATATCTTCACCAAAATTTTGTTGGATTAAACTTCCTGAATATCCACAAATAGTTTTCTTTTTATAACTAAATATTTGACGTTTATGAATATCACCTAATAAAACATAATCAAAATCTTGTATCCATTCTAATGGATATGGATTATATTCTGATTTTATTTCTTCGCCATTATATAATTTTGCTGAAGCAAATGAACCGTGAAACAATGCAATTTTTGTTTTAACTGTATTATTAATTTCTGGAAATAATGGTAATTCTTGAAATCTTCCAGAATTTTTATAACTATCTAATGTTTCATCAACACTAACATAAGAAAAACCAATATCATCTATTATAAATGATTGTGTTTCATTTATAATAATTAAGTTTGTTAAATTAAATGTTGAAGAATAAACCAATGACGGTTGTTCTTTATCACTTTGAACTATATCATGATTACCATGTAATATATATACTCTACTAATTTTTAACAATTCTTGAATAAATGTTTTATAAAGCAGTAAACCATAATTTCCAATATTATTTTTATTATGAAAAACATCACCAGTAATTATAACAATATAATCTTCAAAATTTAATTTATTATCTTCTATATTTTTTTTTATTGATTGAATTGTATTATTAAAAACTGTTTTATATTCATTATATCTACAATATATTTTATCACCGTTTCTAATATGTAAATCGCTCAAATGATATATATATTCTAAAGGCATCTTTATTTTAGTTATTATTATGAATAAAGTGTCATTTTTTTATATTAAAAAACCTCGAATTATATTATGATGTAAGTAAATGCGAAAAAACCTCAAAAAAATAAAATGAGGTAAACGACCCTCAAAAAACCTCAAATTATTAAAATGAGGTAAACGACCCTCAAAAAACCGCAAGTTAGCTCGCTCGTATATTTAAA
>Ga0315906_10010168_pt1 | contig 11082 bp, 10 predicted proteins | sample LakEriMetagenome_4_FD_203526 | JGI IMG/M metagenome (GOLD analysis project Ga0315906, IMG submission 203526) | Freshwater fungal communities from buoy surface, Lake Erie, Ohio, United States - Buoy 2 MA122 | ecosystem: Environmental > Aquatic > Freshwater > Lake > Lake biofilm | place: USA... | reverse complement strand
TGACGATCTCGGCCAGTAAGTTTATAGCCGTTTTTGATACGCGGACCACCAATCTTTACCAGCTGTGTTCCATATCGGACCGTAAAACCTATATTGTCCATGTGCGCATAAATTGCAGTGCGAGGAATGCCAAAAACGAGCAATATGCAATGTTGAAATTCCCGTCCGTAAATAATTTCCGGCTTGACTTTCCACCCGGCGAAATTCTGGTGGATATAAGCAAGAACCTGCTGATTTATAGCTTCTTCATCGCCAGATGGCGAATGGGTTTCACATAAGGATTTTAGTAGTTCAAAATTCTGTTGCATTCTTTAATTGGTTTCCAGAGTGGCAATTGTATTTAGTAGATGATTTTGCTGAAATCGCGAGTGAAAATCAAATGCATTCTTTTTTCTTATTTCGAAATAAATATAGCATTTCTCCTGTGTTTCCTGTCCTGTGATAACCGCTCCGGTAGTGCGCAAAAGTAGATAGACTTCGTGTAAAAATTGGTAGGAGCAGGTGATCACGAATTTCTCGGTGATAAACTGCTCGGTTGTTTCAGCGTTTTTAAGGGCATCGGATGCAGCTTCACGATAAGCGTGAATTAGTCCGGGAACTCCCAGCAAGGCTCCTCCAAAATACCGCACTACTACAACCAGTACATTGGTTAGTCCGGCTGATAGAATCGCATTAAGAATTGGTCTTCCTGCTGAACCGGAGGGCTCTCGGTCATCGCTGAATCTGTAAACGCTTACATCCGGTGTCAGTCTGAAGGCATAGCAATGATGATTCGCCTGAGGATGATCTTTCTTTATTTCCAGTAGAATACTCTTTATGTCTTCTTCCTTTTTGATGGGAAATGCCAACCCGATAAACCTACTCCCACGGTCACGAAACTGACCTTCAACAGGAGACTTTATCGTTTTATAGGTGTCGTCAAACAACATGGTCCTAGCGCGACAAAATGAAAAGAGCAGCAAGCGCCAGCGAGAGTCCCGCAATATTAGTTCGGGAAGGCTTTTCATGAAACAGGAGGATTCCTGACACTGTGGTCAGAACGACAACCAGCATATTCACCATGGCGAAGATAATGGAGCTTTCAGCACCTTCAGCCGCCAGCGCACTTACCAGAAAGATCAGTGAAAAGTAATTGGCAACGCCAAGACCGACTCCGGCGGCAACCGAACGGATGGTAAGAGTTTGTTTTACCTTAAAGTATTTATAACCGAGCCCAATAAGTCCAAAGATCCCAGCCGTACCAAACAGAAAAGCAAAATAGAGATTGATATTTTCCGGTTTAATAAAATAATGCTCACTGATTTTAATGCTTGTATCAACCAGCCCTGAACCAAAAAACAACAGTACAGGTAGGATGTAAGAAACACTTGCAGAAGAATGGCTGGTTCTCCTCGCGGAACTGCCGGATAAAAACACTGCAAAGAGAGCCAGTAATACGCCGGCTATCCTCCAGACAGTAACTTGATCATTAAATAAAAATACACCGGCAAATATGGGTATGGCCATCGACATTTTGCTGGCGATGGAGGCAATAGCCAGACCTGATTTTTGTGCGGTCATGGCCGTGATGTAAAATACCAGGATGAACAATAATCCGATCATCAATGCAGGAGCAAAAAAGTCATTGGCATTTTCCATCTGACGCATATTCTCCCCGTAAGTGATGAAGAAAGAAAGGGTAGAAGCCGTCAGGTAATTGAAGGTTAATCCCTGCAGATTATTGACATTCCAGCGCTGAAAATATTTCAGTATTACATATAGTAGCGAGGAGAACACTGCTGCCGCAACTGCATAAGCTACCGGAAAGGAATTCATATCCTGTTTTTATATATGATTTTTAATGTATTATTTTCTATGAAACTTTCTTCAGATTTTCCGTTTGGTAAATCCGGAGCAGGTATTCCTTCATGAAGAATTTTTTCCGATTGGAAAACACGGATTTCATCCCACAGGTCTTGTTTCATAAATAGCTTAAGTGTGGCAGCACCCCCCTCAACCAAAACAGATTGTATGGATCGGGCATGTAATTCCCGGAGCGTGTTGCTTAGAAAATTTTCATCATCCGGAATGTGAAGTACATGCGCATTGGGATAATTGATTTCAGGATTGCCACTGAAGACAAGCGTTGATTGTTTGCCATTGAAAATATTGCGTTGCAGAGGAAGACTTCCACGTTGATCAAGAATTACCCGGAGTGGATTTTCTCCCGGCCACAATCGTGTATCAAGCTGTGGGTCATCGGTGATGATCGTTCTGCTGCCCACCATAATGGCTTGTTCTTGTGAGCGCCATTGATGCGTAAGAAGGGCAGTGGCATCGTTACTGATCCGGATATTTTTACCTGCCACTCCCATGAATCCATCGGATGATACAGCCCATTTTAGGATAATGTATGGCCTTTTCTTTGTGTGAAAGGTGATGAATCTTCTGTTCAGGAATTTTGATTCATTTTCAAGAAGGCCAATGCTCACCTCTACTCCGTTGTTCTTTAGCCGTTCAATACCTGCACCGTTTACCGCAACAAATGGGTCAGTTTGGGAAATAACGACTTTCGGAATTTTATTCGCAAGTATAGCTTCGGTACAGGGTGGTGTTTTTCCGGTATGATTACAGGGTTCCAGATTAACATACAGTGTTGAATACTGAAGTAAGGACGAGTCTTTTACTGTTCTAATTGCTTCGATTTCGGCATGCGGACCTCCAAAATATTGGTGAAATCCTTCGCCGATGATCCTGCTCCTGTGAACAATTACAGCACCTACCATGGGATTAGGAGCGGTTTTTCTCTTACCCATAGCCGCCAGCTGAAGACAGCGATGCATATATAATTCGTGGTTTTCCAAAGGGGAAGCAAAGTTAATTTTTAGAAGGCAGCAGGGTAGCCCATCTTTAAGATATTTGTAGAATGAATGTGCATGAATTCCGCCAATCTCTGGAATTAAGTCTGCTTACTACTTTCGATCCGGGGGAAACGCAGGCAATTATCAGAGAAATTGTTTTACATCTTACCGGCGAATGGCCACCCTACGCTCCTGAACTCTGCATTAATGATGCTCAGCAGAAGGAGGCGGAACTAATTCTTAGCCGCATCCTTAATGGAGAACCTATGCAGTACGTTCTGGGGAAAGTTTTATTTCGGGGAATGGATTTATTGGTAAATCCTGCTGTATTAATTCCACGGCCTGAAACTGCTGAGTTACCGGATTTAATTCGGGAGGAGATTAATGTCCGTCCGGAATCTATAATCGATCTGGGCACGGGCAGCGGTTGTCTTGCGATTTCACTGGGTAAAATTTTTCCTGCAGCAATTGTTAGGGCTTGTGATGTTTCGTTGGAAGCACTGCAGACTGCAGCGGATAATGCCTTGCTGAATGGGGTGAGGATAGACTTTTTCTGGTCAGACATGAATGACGAAGAATTTCTGAAAGCGGAAAAAAAGTATGATCTGATTGTGAGTAATCCGCCATACATCAGTTCAGCCGAAGCTGCGGGGATGGATCGCCAGGTGCTGGAACATGAACCGCATCTGGCTTTATTTGCTCCGGCCGACGACCCGCTGCATTTTTACAGGCGAATTGCTGTTTTTGCACTTGGCAATCTGAGGGAACAGGGTTCGGTATGGCTGGAAATCAATCCGCTTTATGCCGATGAAACTTCGCAGATATTCAAGCGCATCGGAATGCAGGATGTCCGAATCTATAGCGATTTATCAGGGAAGGATCGCTTTATTGCCGCCTGGATTTAGGCTTTTTTCAAAATCTGTTCCGCATGGTTTTTGGTGTCCACCTTTTTAATGATTTCCACAATCATTCCCTCTTCATCAATGACATAGGTCTTGCGGAGCACACCCATAAAAATTTTCCCGTACATATTTTTCTCACCCCAGGCTTCGTAATCGCTGAGCATTTTCTTGTCGGTATCAGCAATCAAAGGAAAGGGGAGGGAGTATTTTTCTGCAAATTTCTGGTGAGAAGTGGCGTCATCAGGACTAACTCCAACTACCGCGTATCCACTTTTTAACATGTGTTCATAATTATCGCGGAGGTTACAGGATTCCGCAGTGCAGCCGGGGGTGTCATCTTTGGGATAAAAGTAAAGAATGAGTTTTTTCCCCTTGAAATCATTGAGTGATATGGTTTTACCATTATGATCTTTCCCCTTGAAAGAAGGTGCTTTTTGTCCGGACTGCAGCATTTTTTAGAGTTTTTACTCCTGCAAAAATAGGGGGAGAATCGATTGCTTTTCATTTTGGCAGGCGCTCATTTGGATTATCTTTGCACCTTCAAATCCGCACCATGAATCTTCACGAATACCAGGGTAAACAAATTTTAAAATCATTTGGCGTTGCCATACAGGAAGGAATAGTAGCAGAAACTACTGAACAGGCGGTGGATGCAGCTAAAAAACTCACTGAGCAAACCGGAACTTCCTGGTGGGTGGTAAAAGCACAGATTCATGCAGGAGGCCGGGGAAAAGGCGGAGGTGTAAAGCTTGCTAAGAATCTGGATGAAGTAAAGACGAAGTCGGGTGAAATCATCGGAATGAACCTCATCACTCCGCAGACCGGTGCTGCAGGTAAAAAAGTAAATAAAGTATTGATCGCGCAGGATGTGTATTATCCGGGTGCTTCTGCTACTGCAGAATTTTATATGAGTGTTCTTTTAAATCGCCAGACCGGCCGCAATATGGTGATGTATTCTACCGAAGGCGGTATGGATATTGAAGAGGTGGCTGAAAAAACACCACACCTGATTTTTAAAGAAGAGATTGACCCCAAAGTGGGACTTCAGGCATTTCAGGCTCGTAAAATTGCTTTTAATCTTGGTTTGAGCGGAGCCGCCTTTAAGGAAATGACAAAGTTTGTGGCTGCACTTTACAAAGCCTATGAGCAAACCGATTCAGCTATGTTTGAAATCAACCCGGTTTTAAAGACCTCTGACGACAAAATTATTGCTGTGGATGCAAAGGTTAGCCTGGATGAAAACGCGTTATTCCGTCATCCTGATTACGCTGCAATGCGGGATGTGCTGGAAGAAGATCCAACGGAAGTAGAAGCCGGCGAACACAATCTGAATTATGTGAAGCTGGATGGTAATGTGGGTTGTATGGTGAATGGTGCCGGACTGGCAATGGCCACCATGGATATCATTAAACTGGCCGGTGGTGAACCTGCTAATTTCCTGGATGTGGGTGGTACCGCTAACGCTGCAAGAGTAGAGCAGGCATTCCGGATTATCCTCAAGGATCCGAATGTAAAGGCGATTCTGGTGAATATTTTCGGTGGCATCGTACGCTGCGACCGTGTGGCACAGGGTATTGTGGATGCATATGCAAACATTGGCGAAATTCCTGTTCCTATTATAGTGCGTCTTCAGGGAACCAACGCGGAGCAGGCAAAGAAATTGATCGATGAAAGCGGCTTAAAGGTGTATTCGGCAATTGAATTGAAAGAAGCCGCTGATCTTGTGCAAAAAGTGCTATCCTGATCCACTATCAATTTATTTTATGCAGACTTACGATTCAGATAAAAATTTTCTGGGCATAACCGAGAATGAACTTTGTTCTTATTTATCATCTCATTACGTAATTCAGTCTGTTCCTTACGAGCACACTTCCAGTTATGTTGCCGGATCGGATAAAGGTCCGCAAGCAATTATCGATGCATCCCGTTTTGTGGAGTTCTACGATGAAATGCTTGGCAAGGAAACCTATCGTAGTTGCGGCATAGCAACGTTGCCGGCTATCGACTTTAACGGCAAGGTGGATGCGGAGGCTGTAAAGCTTATCGAGGATCATACCAGTCGCCTCCTGAAGGATAAAAAGTTTGTAGTATCCATTGGTGCGGAACATACCGTTACTCTGGGTTTTGTGAAAGCACATCAGCAACACTTTGAAAACTTAAGTGTCCTGCAACTCGATGCGCATGCCGATCTTCGCTACTCCTATAACGATAATATTTACAGTCATGCCTCAGTTATGGCGCGCGTTCATGAACTGGGAGTGCCGTTGACGCAGATTGGAATTCGTGCTTTGTCCACGCCGGAGGCTGAGTTGAGTAAATCCAGTGACATTATTCATACGTTTTATGCACATCACCTGCGCCGGAATAAAGACTGGATGAAAGATGCGCTGGATACGCTTAATGAGAATGTTTATATCACTATTGATGCAGACGGTTTTGATCCCGCTGTGATCCCGGCAGTAGGAACGGCAGAGCCGGGCGGATTGTTATGGGATGAAACCATGGATTTTCTGAAGATGGTTTGTGAAAAGCGGAATGTAGTAGGTTTTGATATTGTTGAATGTGCTCCAATTGAGGGTAATGTATTGAGTGAGTATACTTTGGCTAAGCTTTGTTACCGGTTGATTGGTTTTGTTGAAAGCAGCAGAAAGGTTTAGAATCCGGTAATACTAAAGGTTGTTGATTGTTTAATTACCTTTAAATTGTGAGCAAGGTCATAGGAAGAAACAATACACCTTTTTACTTTTGTAATTCCAAATGAAGTTATGAGTAAAGTTAAAATCAAGAATCAGGGTACTACCTCACTGTTTGAGAATCGATTACTTGAGGCTTTGACGCGTACTCATTTTGCATTTCCTGTAACCATGTATCTGATGGTTTCATTGGCCATTTTAGTCTACGCTGCTTTAAAAACTGATCTGGAAATGTGGAATGCACTTTACATGTTTCCCCTCGGTCTGATCACCTTTAGTCTTGTTGAATACTGCATTCATCGTTTTGTTTTTCACTTTCATCCAACTACTGAAAAGGGAGAGAATCTGAAGTATAAAATTCATGGTGTTCATCATGAGTTTCCAAAGGATAAAGACCGATTGGTAATGCCACCTGTGCTTTCAATTGTTCTGGCGGTCTTGTTTTACGGTATCTTTTCAGTTCTTACCGGGAAGTATGTGCTCTTGTTTTTCCCTGGATTTCTTTCGGGGTATTCTACATACCTTTTTATCCATTATGCCGTACACCGTTTTCGTCCTCCACGTAATTTTTTAAAGATTTTGTGGACCCATCATGCGTTACACCATTATAAATCGGAGGATACTGCCTTTGGCGTTTCCATGCCGGTTTGGGATTATCTTTTCAATACTATGCCTGCTCACGCCCGGGAAGTGAATGAGGCGAAGCAGAAAATGCATGATTTGTTATAATATTGCACCTGTCAGCAATAATGGGACACAGCACCTAAATGCTGTGTCCCTCTAGTTTTCAGGCAATATGAAATTCACCAAAATATTAGTAGCCAACCGCGGCGAAATCGCCTTGCGGGTAATGCGTTCAGCACGTGAAATGGGAATTGCCACCGTTGCGGTTTACTCCGAAGCAGATCGCGCTGCCTTGCACGTGCGATACGCCGATGAAGCAGTGTGCATCGGTCCACCGCCTTCCTCCCAGAGCTATCTCTCCATTTCTAAGATCATTGAAGCAGCAAAAATGACTGGTGCTCAGGCCATTCATCCCGGTTACGGCTTTTTATCTGAAAACCCTGTTTTTGCCCGTGCAGTGAAGGAAGCCGGCCTGGTGCTGATCGGACCCAGCGCTGAGTCGATGGAAATGATGGGAAGTAAACTTGCCGCTAAGGCTGCTGCCAAAGCCTATAATATTCCTTTGGTTCCTGGAACCGATTACGCCATTGAAGATCCTGCAGAAGCCAGAAAAGTGGCGGCAGAAGTAGGTTTCCCCATTCTTATCAAGGCTTCAGCCGGAGGTGGTGGAAAAGGTATGCGAATTGTTGAAAGCGAAGATCAGTTCGATGAGATGCTGAACCGGGCGGTAAGTGAAGCGGTCTCTGCCTTTGGAGATGGATCCGTTTTTATTGAACGATTTGTTACTTCTCCGCGTCATATTGAAATTCAGGTAATGGGTGATACCCATGGCAACGTGGTTTATTTATTCGAGCGGGAGTGTTCAATTCAGCGTCGTCACCAAAAGGTAGTGGAAGAAGCACCCAGTTCTGTGCTTACACCGGAAATCCGAAAGCAAATGGGCGCCTGCGCTGTACAGGTTGCTAAAGCATGCAACTATGTTGGTGCCGGCACGGTAGAGTTTCTTCTTGATGACCAGCTGAATTTCTATTTTTTGGAGATGAATACTCGTTTGCAGGTGGAGCATCCGGTAACCGAAGCGATTACCGGAATTGATCTGGTGAAAGAGCAAATCCGGGTAGCCGAAGGCCATAAGTTGTCTTTTAGCCAGGAAGATTTGCAGATTCATGGTCACGCCATGGAAATTCGCGTTTATGCCGAGGATCCTGCTAATAACTTCCTTCCCGATATTGGCCGTCTTACTACGTATATCCGGCCTCAGGGCTCTGGTGTAAGGGTAGACGATGGCTTTGAGCAGGGAATGGATATTCCCATTTATTACGATCCTATGATCGCAAAGCTGATTACATGGGGGAAGGACAGGGAAGAAGCCATTGAGCGCATGAAAAGGGCAATTGATGAGTATATTATCACCGGTTGCGCAACAACCTTGTCTTTTTGTCGTTTTGTAATGGATCACCCTGCTTTCCGAAGCGGGAAGTTTGATACCAATTTTGTGCAACATCATTTCACCCCTGATAAGTTGAATACGCACGCTGCTGATGAAAATGCTGAACTGGCCGCGACACTTGTAGCACTGAATTTGCAACAGGGGGCAAGGAAAAGCAGTGCACCGGCGGTTGCATCGTCCAATGGTTCTGAAACATCACGTTGGAAACTTACCAGGAAAAACTTGTAGATTCTGGCGTAAAGTTTGACACGCTGAGGAACATGAAACGGGTATTAACCCTGGTGATTTTTATTCAGGCCGGCTTTCTCTCAACAGCGAACGCTCAGCTTGAAACTCCCGACGGGCGTTACAAGCTGCTTGCAACTATCGTGAATGGGGATACCATCCCGCTTGTGAACATGGCTCAGGTGGATGTGGTAGGACCGCTTTCGGAAGAAGCTGCAGCCAATCTTAAAGCCTATCTGAAATTACGCCGGGATGTCTTACGTGCCTATCCCTATGCAAAACTGGCTTCCAATGAATTGAAATTCATTAATGATAGTATTTCTAAAATCCCCAATGAAAAAGCAAGGAAGCAGTTTGTAAAGCAAAGGGAAAAGCAGATGAAGGCCGATTTTGAAAAGGACCTTCGGAAACTTACGCTTACGCAAGGACGGATTTTAATAAAACTGGTTGACCGTGAAACAGGAAGTACCAGTTATCAGCTGGTAAAGGATTTAAGAGGCTCCTTACAGGCATTTTTCTGGCAGGGACTCGCCAAACTTTTCGGCTCTAACCTGAAAACCGAATTCGATTCTGAAGGCGAGGATAAATTAATTGAAGAGATTGTCCAGCAAATTGAACGCGGCGAATTACAGGTTCAGACCGTCCGCAAATAATTACACTTCCTGCTGTCTGCGTTTGAACTCGGAAGTAAAGTGAAATTCCACTTCAGGATGGTTCTTGATCATCTGATCCAGCATCCATTGTGAGTCTGCCAGATAAACCAGATTGCCATCTTTGTCAGTGGCTACCTGGTGCTGTCGGAACCTTACAAATTCGTCCAGCTTAAGTTTGTCAGTGGAAGTAATCCAGCAAGCTTTGTAAACATTCAGTGGCTGGAATTTACAACTGGCATTGTACTCATGCTGCAAGCGGTATTGAATTACATCAAACTGAAGTTCTCCCACAGTACCAATGATCTTTCTGTTTCCGCCGTACTGAATGAACAACTGTGCAACTCCTTCATCGGTGAGCTGCTCCACACCTTTTTCCAGTTGCTTGGTCTTCATGGGATCCGTATTCACCAGTTCACGGAAAATTTCAGGTGAGAAACTCGGAATTCCCTTGAAATTTAAATCTTCTCCTTCAGTGAGTGTATCCCCAATCTTAAACGTCCCTGAGTCATACAAGCCGATAACATCTCCCGGATAAGCTTCATCAATGATGCTTTTACTCTGACCTAAAAAGGAAGCGGGGTTGGTAAAACGAACATCTTTGTCGAGCCGCACGTGATGATAGAATTTATTCCTTTCGAATTTACCACTGCAAATTCTTAAAAACGCAATCCGGTCACGGTGTCGCGGATCAAGGTTCGCATGGATTTTGAATACAAAACCTGTAAACTTTTTTTCTTCCGGTTCTACTTCCCGTTTATCGGTTGGACGCTTTCCCGGTTCCGGTGCTATTTCCAGAAAAGTATTGAGTAATTCCTGCACACCAAAATTATTGATGGCTGAACCAAAGAATACCGGTGCGGTACGTGCACTTAGATAGTCGTCGCGATTGAAAGGCTCATATACACCTTCAATTAATTCAACATCTTCCCGAAGTTGCGTTGCATACATTCCAGCCAGCTTGTCGATAGCAGGATCATTCAGATCATCAATTTTAACGGCATCCGGTTTCTTGTCGGTTCCGGGCGTAAAGGCCTGCAGACTCTTGTCATAAAGATTGTAAACGCCTTTAAATGTTGAGCCCATGCTGATGGGCCAGCTCAGCGGCCGCACATGAATCTTTAACTTTTGTTCCAGTTCATCCAGCAGATCAAAAGGATATTTCCCCTCGCGATCCATCTTGTTTACGAAAATGATTACCGGAGTGTCGCGCATTCTGCAAACTTCCATCAGCTTGTAGGTTTGCTCCTCTACACCTTTCTGACAATCCACAACCAACACCACACTGTCAACCGCCGTAAGCGTGCGGTAGGTGTCTTCGGCAAAATCTTTGTGACCAGGCGTGTCGAGTAGCGTGATGAGTTTATTCCGGTACTCGAAATTCATGACGGAGGTGGTAACCGAAATTCCCCGCTGGCGCTCGATTTCCATGAAGTCGGAAGTAGCGCTTTTTTTGATTTTATTTGATTTTACCGCCCCGGCCGTTTGGATGGCTCCGCCAAAAAGCAGGAATTTCTCCGTGAGGGTGGTTTTACCTGCATCGGGGTGGCTGATAATGGCAAAGGTGCGGCGTTTGTGGATTTCCTGGTCAATCATAGAAGGCCGCAAAGGTACGAACCAGGCAGGAACAATATCTTTGCAGAAAATCATCCGGAACGTGAAAAATATCCAGACCCTCCTCAATGTTGTATTGTCTTT
>Ga0315906_10010166_pt1 | contig 11082 bp, 9 predicted proteins | sample LakEriMetagenome_4_FD_203526 | JGI IMG/M metagenome (GOLD analysis project Ga0315906, IMG submission 203526) | Freshwater fungal communities from buoy surface, Lake Erie, Ohio, United States - Buoy 2 MA122 | ecosystem: Environmental > Aquatic > Freshwater > Lake > Lake biofilm | place: USA: Lake... | reverse complement strand
ATGAAAATAGCGGCGAATCATTTTCTTATAGATCTTGTATTTAAATAAAGTTATATTTAAATAAATATATTATATCTATAAAATAATAGAGTATATAAAAATTAATAATGGCAAATAGTATTACAAGTGCTGATTTAAATCAATATAAAAATTTGCGTATAGCTTTGAAAGGTTTATATGATAATATAAGTGCAGGAAGGATACCTGAAAGTAGCGGGGGGAATACTTTTAAAACTTGTCACGATAATATATTTCCAACAGAAAGTGACGCATCTTATGGTAATGCTCTAAGATTAACTACAACAGGCACTTTAGGTGAAGCAGTTATAAATGGAAACGCTATTAGTTTACAAAAGTTATTAATTAATACATTATACCCTACGTTCCATCAGACAATAATTAATGATTCATACAACGCATACACTAATAATGGTTTAGTAACGTCAACGGGTGGCAACAAAGACCATTTATGTTTTATTAAATATGCAGCTTCTAGCGCAAATATTTTACCAGATAAATATCCTATTACAAATATATTATATTCAAAATATGCTATTGAAATATTTATTAAAATAAATGAGGCATTAATGAACTGTTATTCTAGCCATACAAAAGATTTTGATGCAACTTTTTCATCTTCAACAAAAATATATATTGTTGATAAAAAATTGAAGGGAGATCACAGTGATAATGATGCAAAAGGTATCTATATAAAACATTCATCGAGCGAGACTGGAGCAGATAGACCACCCGAAGGTATATACTTATATATTGGCAAATTGTCTAATATGTTTAAAGATGCTGATATAAAAATGTGGGTTTCAAATTCTCCAAATGCGCCCATAGATATAACAGCAGATTATAAAGGTTTAGCAGGGCCTATATTTACATCTAGTAATAAATTAAATATTAAAAGTGGAACAGTATACTATTTTGGATACTTAGAATATTCAAACGACGCAGACACAGCAAGTAAATATAATATTCAAGATTCTGCGTCTAAACGACCTACATTTTCCAATCCTATAAGTGGAAGTATTACATCTGGATTATCGGGATTAACAATCACGAGAGCTACTATAGCTAGCGGTTCTACAATTTCTAGTATAACAATACCTGATGGTACAACAATAGAGCGTGTTATGACAGCAAGTCCACCTGGTGCTGTACTAAATAAATACAGAATTTTAGAAGCTCCAAATAGTATAAAACTTACTATTAGTGTTGGTACAACTATTAGTACTTCAAGTGTTAATTCAATCCCTCAAGCTTCACTAAGTGCAAGTGCTATTAAAGACACTTGGGTGCCGACAAGTATTGATCATACAGGTTCTGTAATAACAGACACTACTACTGTAAGCAACTTAACGGCTGCACCTTTTACTACTAACACAGCTATAAGTGTAGAAAAATCTTCACCATCGTATTCCGGAGCGACGTGTGATTTAAATAGTTTACGAGGTCTTGAATTTGTAATAACAGATGGTGATGTTGCTACAGCTACTGCAGCAACGTTCACGAGTAGTTCAACATCAAAAATAACTAGAGATATTACGGATATTTCTACTACTACAACCAGTAAAGATATAATAGTAGATAATATCGCAAACCAGACAAAAGCAGGAATAAGTTTAACAGGAAGTTTTACTAATATAGATGGAGCTGCCGTACAACAAAGTTCTTTTTATGAACAAAACATATATTACATATATAATTTTATAAAAATGATTAAATATATTGATAAGGCTAGTTTTTTAACTACATCAAAATATTTACACATATATATATTATCTTATAAATCCTTGTTATTAGCTTCTATAAGAGCAGCAAATATATTTTACAATAATAGACATAGATTAAATGCCGTCGCAATATCTTATGAAAACAATTTTTTAAATAATACACCAGAGGCATCTGGAGGCTCAGGTTGTGCCAAAAAATCACTAAACGATTTTGTAAAAAATGATAAAAAAGCTGTTTTTTCATTAACTTCTACTTGTACCTCCCCAGAGGCATTACCCGCTGATACTTATATGGGAGGGGACGGATTTAAATATATTTTATATAAAACAAATGGGGGGACTGCTGATAATGATGTAATGTTTAAAGATTATGATAAGCGAATACTGGAAGAATTAGATAATCTTAGCAATACCAAAGTAAAAGAATCAACCGCTAATTTAGGAATTACAAATTTTCAAATATTTAGTAGTTTTGTACTAAAAGGAAAGTTTACTATAACTAGTTACGATAGCAATGTACATGATAGAATAGATGGTTCTTTTATAAATTCGGCTCCCCCCACCGATTATAAAATTCTCAAAGATATTTTTTATAATAATAAAACATATGACTTTAATAAAAGTTATAGAATTAAAATAGTAAATTCTGTGTTTAAGGTTATAAAATTTAATACGCGACAGGATTTTGCAGGAGGTGATCGTATAGATATTGAACTTGAACAAGATAAAACTATTCCACAAGAATTATATAATGATTTAAATAACTATAATGCTTCATCATCAGCTCAAATTCAACACCCTGTATATATAGTTAAAATTACAAGCAAGGATATTGACAAGGATTATAATGCTATAGTAAAAAACACCAACACCATTGAGGAAAATATAAATATGTATAAAACGAAAATTAAAAATAATACGACTTTGTATGAATTACATAAATCTCGCAATAACCTATTATATAACCAGGTACTATCCTATTTAATAATTGTTGCTGTTATAATATCTATATTGGTAATAATTAATGTAGCCAACGTTGAAAAGCCCCTAATTAAATCAATAACACTCGCGTGTCTTGCAGTCATAATAATATTATTTATGAGCTATTATATAATGAATACATTATATATAGAAGAAGGTTTTGCAGAGGGTTCTGGATCTACACACGTGGGATACGATTTATGCCCAACTAATAGTTGCAAAATATCAAATGGTGCAGAGTTATCTGGTAATATAGTGGAAGAAAAAGATGCTAATATGCAGAAACGAAAGAAAGATTATGTAAAGAACTTTTTAGAATACAAAGCAGAAAAATTAATGTTAATGATAATATTAGAGACACCTTCAATTGTCAACGAATCGTTAAAAGGTAATAACGAAAAGCTCGTTACAATATCTAAAAATATATATAATGATAAATTATATTTGAAGGATGTCCTTTATAGCAAAAAATCGGATTCTGAAATGAATGTTGATGTTCTAAAATACGAAAATAAAAATTACGACATTTATATTGTTTGTGTCCTATTTTTAGCATTAATAATGGTAGGCTCTTACACGATAAATATATATACTGATAATAAATATTTGGATTTACTAATATTAATTATGGTAATACTATTTGTCTGCTTATTCACATATTTCGTACTATACACTAATAGAGTGGTAAGAACTGTATCCACAAATTACTACTGGGGAAATGAATATGAGAACCAGTATATATAAAAAATACTTATGAATAATCTATATATATTATAAAATTATGAAAAAAGACGACACTAAAAAAGAAGAGAAATCTCGCGAATCTGATTCAGAATCCCAAACAGAAGATACAGAGGACAGCGAATATAAAGAAGAGACCGAAGAGACCAGCGAAGACACAGAAGAAATAGAGGAGACAGAGGAGACTGAAGAGACCGAGGAGACCGAAGAATATATTATAGATAAAGGATGTGAAAAGATATGTAATAGGGATTGCCAGAATGAAATTATAAATGATAATCCCGATAACCCTGATAACCCTGATAACTATTTTAATAAATATCAGGAAGAGAATAATAATCAAATGATATATCTTATTTTAAATACAAATGCCGGGAATTCTAGGAATGCTAGGAATTCAGGGAATGCCGGGAATTCAGCGAATGACAATAAGGCTAAGAATAAGAATGTATTAAATCTGAGTAAGCATCCTATTAATAAAAAAACATATCGGTTTTATAATAAATATAGTAGTGCTGAGAAAAAATATTTTGATGTTCTGTCTGATGCCGATAAAACGAAGCTAATAGATAATGAAGATATTATTGAAAAAACCACGATTACTTATGATGTCCCTATGCGTTTTAAGATACTGACATCTGATATAAATATTAGAACAAAGAAGAGCATTTTATGGAAGATTGAAAGTTTAAATAAGATGAATAGCAATTCTTCCGAATATTATAAGCTGAGTTCGTGGATATCTTCTTTGAATAATATTCCTTTTAATAAGTTTTATGAAATCCCTATTAAAATTGCCGATGGTAATGAGAAAATCTGTAATTTTTTAAATAATATTAGAGCGCGTATGGACGTGACTATCTTCGGCCACAAAGATGCCAAAGAACAGATTATCAGGGTGTTAGCGCAATTAATATCATTTCCCAAAGCCAACGGATATATCATAGGTATTCAAGGTAGCGCCGGTGTCGGGAAAACGAAGCTAATTAAAGAAGGTATTTGTAATGCCCTGAATTATCCGAATGCCTTTATATCGCTGAGTGGCACAGACGATTCCTCGTTTCTCAAGGGACATTCATATACCTACGAAGGTTCCACTTATGGAAAAATCTGTGAATCTCTTATGAAAACTGGAATAATGAATCCGCTATTTTTATTTGACGAGTTGGACAAAGTATCTAATACATACAAGGGTCAAGAAATCATCAATACCCTGATACATATAACAGACCCTGTACAGAATGACAAATTCAACGACAGATATTTTGAAGAGATTGATTTTGATATATCGCGTTCTATGATTATCTTTACATACAATGATGATTCTTTGATAAACCCAATTTTGCGAGACAGGATGATTGTTATTAATGTCAGCGGATATGATAATGACGAGAAGATTGTATTAGCATCGGGCTATATAATTCCCGAAATATTGAAACAGTACAATTTTAATAACGGCGATATTATATTTAGCAACGAGCTATTGAGACATATTATTAATAATATTGAAAAAGAAGATGGCGTCCGCAATTTAAAAAGGGCTATTAATAACATCGTATCGTGGATTAATATGATGATATATGTCCCTACAGATCTTATAAAAATAAGCATTCCTTACACAGTCTCACATACATTTTATGATACATATTGTAAAAAATATAGCAATAACACATCCATATCTGCAAAGCACAATTCAATTTATTTATAATGCCGTCTCTCAGTCCCCTATCCCTCTAGCATTTTATTTTTTAATACTCTTATTAAATAGTATCGGGTTAAAATAAGTTTTAGAATTATGAATAATTCATTCATATTTTTTGGTTGCTGGAATAATATAAACTGTGAGAAAGAGGCTATATATAGAGATGTCGTATTAAATTGTATCAAAGAGTTTGAACCTTCTACTAAAAAGATGTTTATAGCGGGAGATAACTGGTATAATACATTAATCAATTATGAAAAATCTAAAGACGCTACCGAGGCTACAGAATCTAATGATGAAAAAAAAAAAGGGATTCTTATAAATATTATTTAGTTGATACATTGGTATCAGGATATCACATACTATATACGATGAATAAGGATATTTATATTTGTGTAGGTAATCACGACGAAGTCAGTAGTAATCAAGAATATCCTTATTGTATGATTAAGACACAGAAATATTATATTAACAAGCTCAAAAAATATATAGATGTCAAAACAAAGAGTTTAGAAAAAGTTAGGAAGTCTTCCCAAGAAGTAGATGCTTCATTACAGGGAACTGAGGGTGATTATGCAAATACAATGATTAAAGGTTTATTAGAAAGTATTCCTTCTATTGAAGAGTTAGTAAAGGAGTTAGGAGAGGAGTTAGGAGAGGAGACTGATGACTCCAAAAATGGTATAAAGTTATATTCTGATAAAAATATTGGAGTATATGAAGATGCTTCTTCGTCGTATATAGTTATTATAATAAATACCAATATGTCTTCATACGATTATTTAAAAACTGTTGGAGAAAAAATAGCGGAAACAAAGATTAAAGACGGGAATCAAAATAAGCGTATATTTGTAATGGGACATATGCCATTATTTTTAGATAAACACAAAAAAGAGAAAGTACCTAAGGAACCTAAGGAACCCAAGGCGCCCATTGAACCCGAGGAATCCATTGAACTGGATATAGAAGAAGCCAGTGAGTCAATAAAGCCATCAAAAAAAGAGAAGGAGTCTAAGGGAAAGGGCGAGGATATAACTAAGCTTAAAAAGGGAACTTTAGGAGAAGACAAATCTCCCATATTAATAGATTCGCTATATGAGATATTGGCTGAACATAAGTGTATTTATTTATGCGCCGATTGTCATAATTTCAATATAATGAGTATTAAAAATGGAGATGATAAATGCGTAATCCAGATAACTTCAGGAACTGGTGGTGCTGACCCAGATATAATTAAGGATTTAAACGAAAAAAAAGTGGTTGACATATCTGGATATAACATAACCTATTATTCTATAAACTCATACGGATACTGTAAAATACTTGTTGAAAAGAGCGGCATTGTTGTATCTTATAACAAAATAATCGCAGCCGATTGTAATAATAAGTCAATTGACGAGCTCTATGTATATAGTGTAAAAAACAATGAGATAGAATATCGCAAAACTTATAAGGAAAAATTTAAGGATACTATTATATTAAATGCTTCAAAAAATAGAAATTATTATTGCGATAGAGTGGCTAAATATAACAATTCTAAAGATATTAATGTTAAGGAAAGTAATGTAGTTAAATCGTCAGACCCGAATAAAGGAGTATGTTATAAAAAAAAGGGCAAATGATAAAATGTTAGCTTATAATAAATATGATATATTACTATATTTTATCATTATTGATTATAACCCTTGCAATACTAACAATATATTATATATACACTGTATATACTTCTGTTCCTTTTAAGAATGATAAGCATTTAAATTATATGAGCTATGAAGAAACCGTGCGATTTCTTGAAAGCGACGAAGATAGATATGTAGCCAATTTATCAGCTTTAGATTTATATGCTCGCAAAGTATCTTCTAAAGAAGAATATATTAATATTATTAAAGGCGAAGCGACGCATTTTAATAAAGGCGATAAATTAATACTTGATAAATGTACGAAAAAAGCCGATGAATTATTGAGAAATATTAATATAAATACTATTAGCTCTGAAAGCAATCTATATTATTCAAAATATCTTAATTACAAAGATATAGCCGATATTAAATGGGTATTAGCCATTACCAGAAATGATAATGGTAGAAAATATGAAGATGGCTTGCCACATACAAGAAAGCACATAATATTTCTATCTCAGGATTTTCTAAATTATTCAGAAGATGAAATAATAAAGCTACTCATACACGAAAAAATTCATATATATCAACGCTATAATGAAGCTTCGTTCAAAACTATAATATATAATATGGGATATGTTGAGATATCAGCGAGTCCTGCAAGTCCAGATATATCTCAAGATAAACTTAAATATGTTCGTTCAAATCCTGATGTCGATAATAAGATATATAAGAACATACATACTGGCGAATTAATGATATGTTTATATAGTAGCGATAAGCCTAAAAATATTAATGATATAATTATAGAAAATTATTCTATGGAACATCCATATGAAAAAATAGCTTATGAGATATCAGAGCATATATACAATATCTGCAAAATAGAAAAATATAAACAAATATAAAATGATAAAAGGATATAATATATATATATATTATAATATGGATGAAGTATTTAAACAAGCACCTGATGGATTAACATATGAAGAGGTTGAAACAATATTTATTAGGAATGATAATAATGTATTAGATACTCTGATTGAATTGTGGAAAATACCTGAAAAAAATGTAAACAATATTAGCGAGGAAGAAAGTAAATGGGCTAATATTCGCGCTACCTGTGATGATTTTGATAACGAGATGAAAAAAGTATTAGATAGTGCTAAAAAACATTCTTGATAATTATAGCATTCGCCTTCATATAGCAATGCGTAGCTACGCATTGCCTTAGTCTAGTAAATTGCGAATATGGTTTATTTCCATTTTGTAATTATCCGTCGGTGTTTCTAAGATAATTGTTGGGATATGTGTTGCAGACAAAGATGCTATAAAATCATTCATTTCTGCTACGGATATTTTGCCATCTAAGATGACAGAGTGTCTGTCCTTCATTTCTCCTTTTTTAACAAGGCTATTATTTAGATGAATTACTGTAATATCCTTACTATTTTTTTTAAATAAGATGTTATATGCCTCTGCTAAACTGTATCCGAGAGCCCAAGTGTGAGCGGTGTCAAAGCAGATTCCAAGGTGTTTCTTTTGTTCTTTTGAAAAACCGTTAAAGAATGCGACGAAGTCATTCAAATCTTTTAACAGTTCTGTACCTTGCCCTGCAGGCGTTTCAATTATTAATTTAGTATTCATTTTTTTATTTTCCATAATTTTCAATATATATTCTATTCCCATTTTCATATTATTCAATCCTTTTTCATAGGATAACGAGACGTGCTTTCCTACGTGTAATACGACACCTTCGGCGTTCATCATATCTGCGAGTGTAAGCTGATTAACGAGGAGTTTAATCCATATACATTCTTCCAAAGGCATTACTCGTTTTCCCTCCATAGAATCTTTTGCAATATTTATAGTATAAGGGGCGTGTATAACAAGTTTGAAATCATTTTCTGCTAGATATTTTCGTATATCTTGAGATTTTTTAACATAACTGTCTATATTTGTAATAGTAATGCTTCGCGGATTAGAAACAAATATTTGAAGAGCATTTCCGCCATTATTCCTGATATTATTCATAGTCTCTATTATCCCCCCGCTGTCATCGCGCTTAATATGAGCTCCAATATAATTCTTTGATATTGTCATATATATATGATTATGATAAAATTATTCTATTTATATCAATTTTTACAAGATATCTGGATAATACAAAAATAAAAAAGGTAATTTATTTTGTTTTTCGTTGTTAGTGTGGCGCCTTGTCTCGCTTGTCCTAAAAGGTAAGTATTAGTAATCGTCAGAGTAATATTCGCTATCATCTTCGCTAATACATTCACAATAATAGTCGTCATAATCATCGCTATTACAGATGCTTGAATTGAGTTCATCGTCATTATAATAATCGTTATATTCATCATAATATTCGTCATTCTCAATTGCAGACTGCTTTTGCTTTTCTGAATTATTAAGCTCTCCGTAATATTCGTATTTCATATTAATCATCTTGTAATGCGTATTGATATCACAGCTTTCATATTCCATCTTTTCTTTAAGTTCATTCGCAATATCTTCTCTCCTCGCAATAGTTAGATAACATTTAGGCGGATTCAATTTCTTATCAAAACCGTCGGTGATACTATTTTTATATTGCGTAACCAAATTGCTCCTATCATAATTCTTATTACTTCCATAAAAATCCAGATAATAATCTACTACGGCTTCCATACGATATCGCCGGATATCCTCGCTCTTATATTTTCTAACCATAAGATGTTTGATATATCCGTCATACAATTCCTTAATATTATAGATTTTGCAAGTGTCTTCTGTAATAGTGTTATTACCAATCATAATATTAGCAAAATCTACAAACGAATAATCTGTTTTCACAATATCATTAGAAGAATTCATATTATATAGGAATACTCGCGCAATTTGTTATATATATATGTGTCATAATGCGTATATCAATTTTTGTTTTTCACGGTTGAGATAGCTGATATAATATTTTTCTAATTATCTTGTTAATCGTCTCATTTATCTTATCAATATCAACATTATTTGAATGTCTATATTCAATATAAAGCGTATTAATCTCTTCGCTACCGCTGTCCCCTCCGCTATCGCAGCGCAGAATTAAAGATATCCTATTTGATATCTTGTATTCCTTAATGATATATTCAGATATGCTGTCTATTTCATTAGTACAAGGGAAAGTATAATTAGGTTGTTTATTATTCTTGGAACAGATTACGAGTATATTATCTATAATATCCATATGTTTCTTAATTTTACTTGATACAAATTGGTTGTCATTAGATAGCTCATATGTATATATTCTCTCTTTGTGTGTATATGATTTATACTTTTCAACTCTGCTTTTCTTATAATAGTTATCTATAAATGTTTCCAAGCTATTTTTTACAGATACATCCATAATATTCTCCTGCTGTCCTTGCTGTCCCCGAATACCGCGATTAATGAAGTAGATTTCAATTAAATTAATATCTTCTTGGCTACCGTCTCCTACAACACTAGGAAATCCTGTAATATATTTATTAATATCTAGTGTTCCAGATTTAGAAGAGACCGGTAGCGACATATTGTATGTGAAAGGTAATTGAATATAATATATATATCATTTTTTAGATTTATATATAAAAAATTGATTATTCTATATATCTATATATTAAAACATTTATTATGAATAATGATTTTAAAATCTATAAATTGAGCGACCAAATAGATAAATATAATGCTCCAAATAATATTCCAGAGGTTTCTAATAATCAGTATAATAAAAACAAGGTTCGCGATGATTTTCGTAATATGCTTATTAACAATCTGTATATATCCGAGTTAGAAGCTACCGATTTAGAAATAGGCATCTTTAATTGTACGATTGATTATGCGAATACTAATAAAATACAATTGTCTTGGAAATGCTCCCTGTTCTTAGATACATATATTAATATCTCGCGAAGCATCTATTCCAATCTTAAATCTAACAGTTATATCGGGAATAAAGATTTATACAAGAGAATGGTAGATAACAAAGAGTTTGTTCCGCATATGCTCCCATATATGCAATGTCATAATGTATTTCCCGAGAGATGGAAAGATATTATTGATAAAAATAATTTGCGCCTCAAAGAAGCCTATGAGTTCAATATTGTTGCCATGTCTGATATGATAACTTGTATGAGATGTAAAAGTAAGAAGGTAAGCTATTATGAACTCCAGACGCGTTCGGGCGATGAAGCCTCTACGCTATTTATGGAATGTCTTATTTGCGGAAAGAAATGGAAACAGTAATTTGGGCTTCTCTATTGTTCGGTAT
>Ga0315906_10010165_pt1 | contig 11082 bp, 6 predicted proteins | sample LakEriMetagenome_4_FD_203526 | JGI IMG/M metagenome (GOLD analysis project Ga0315906, IMG submission 203526) | Freshwater fungal communities from buoy surface, Lake Erie, Ohio, United States - Buoy 2 MA122 | ecosystem: Environmental > Aquatic > Freshwater > Lake > Lake biofilm | place: USA: Lake... | reverse complement strand
AGAATCCGCACCGCTCCGCCGGCTTCCGGGTGCTGCAGGCGCCGGACGTGCCTTCCGCCCTGCTTGAACTCGGCTATATTTCGCATCAGAAAGACGCTGAGCTGATGAACACGCCCGCCTGGCGGGACCGGACGGCGGGCGCGGTGGCCCGGTCCATCGAGGCGTTCTTCGCCTTGCGCGAGCCGGGCGGCGGATAGGGGCGGGGGCGGGCGCGCACGCCGAAAAGGCGAGCGCGCGCCGCCATATCGACACAAAGGCGCGTCAGGCGTTCCTGAAGCGTCCGGGGGTGGTTTCAGGCGCGTTGCGGGGCCGGGGACAAGGCGAAGGCCATGGTCGCGCCGCGTGCGTCTTTCGTGATATGCGCAGGCGCTGCGCGGGGCCTTGAGTCTCCCGCAGCCGAAAGCAGAGGCTTCATGGGTTCGATCGGCAGATTCTTCGGCTTCCTTTTCGCCACCGGCGCGATGGTCTTCATCGCGGCCGCCGCGGTGGTGGGGCTCGTGGTGTGGCACTACGAGCAGGATCTGCCCGACTACACGCAATTGCGGAATTACGAGCCGCCGGTGATGTCGCGCGTCCATGCGGCCGACGGCAGCCTGCTCGCCGAATACGCGCGCGAGCGGCGCCTGTTCCTGCCGGCCTCCGCCATTCCGCCGCTGGTGAAGAACGCCTTCCTCTCCGCGGAGGACAAGAATTTCTACAGCCATAACGGCATCGATCCGGAAGGCATCGCGCGCGCCGTGCTGATCCTCGTGCGCGGCGACCGGCGCATGCAGGGCGCCTCCACCATCACCCAGCAGGTGGCGAAGAACTTCCTGCTCACCAATGAGCAGACGTTCGAGCGCAAGATCCGCGAGGCCTTGCTCTCCTTCCGCATCGAGGCCGCCTATTCGAAGGACAAGATCCTCGAGCTTTATCTCAATCAGATCTTCCTCGGGCTGAACTCCTACGGCGTCGCCGCCGCCGCGCTCAATTATTACGGCAAGGCGCTGCATGAGCTGACGATCGCTGAGGCCGCCTATCTCGCCGCCCTGCCGAAGGCGCCCAGCACGCTCAATCCGTTCCGCAACCGGGACGCTGCGACCGCGCGCCGCAATTACGTCATCGGCCGCATGGTCGACGACGGGCACATCACCGCGGAGGAGGGCGAGAAGGCTCGCCGCGAGCCGCTGTCGGTCAATCCGCGCGTGCTGTCGCCCAACGCTTACGTGGCCGGCTATTTCGCCGAGGAAGTGCGCCGCGAGCTTCTCGACCGTTACGGCGAGAAGAAGGTCTATGAAGGCGGCCTCTCGGTGCGCACCACGCTCGACCCGCAGATGCAGGTGCTCGCGCGCAAGGCGCTCGTGGACGGTCTCGTGCGCTTCGACGAGGCGCAGGGTTTCCGCGGGGCCATGCGCTCCATCAACGTCTCCGACGATTGGGGCCCGCCGCTCGCCGACATTCCCGCGCTTGGCGACGTGAAGCCCTGGCGGCTCGCCGTGGTCCTCGACGTGGGCGAGAACGCCGCGCGCGTAGGCCTGCAGCCGGAACGTGAGGGCGGCGGCTTCGTCTCGCGCGAACGCCAGACGGGCGTGCTCACCGTCGAGGGCATGCGCTGGACAGGGCGGCGCCCGCGTCAGGTTTTGCAGCCCGGCGACGTAATCTATGTGGAGCCCATCGAGGGTCGCGGCAACGAATATCGCCTGCGCCAGATTCCCGACGTGTCGGGCGCGATGGTGGCGATGGACCCTTACACGGGCCGCGTGCTCGCCATGGTCGGCGGCTTTTCCTTCGACCAGTCCGAGTTCAACCGCGCGACGCAGGCGCTGCGCCAGCCCGGCTCCTCCTTCAAGCCCTTCGTCTATGCGACCGCGCTCGACAATGGCTACACGCCGTCCTCGATCGTGCTCGACGAGCCCATCGAAGTCGATCAGGGCAATGGCGAGGTGTGGCGGCCGGAGAACTACGACGGTCGGCCGACCGGCGCGCATACGCTGCGCTACGGGATCGAGCTGTCGAAGAACCTCATGACCGTGCGCCTCGCGCGCGACGTGGGCATGCCGCTGATCGCGGAATATTCGAAGCGCTTCGGCGTCTATGACGACATGCCGCCCTTTCTCTCCATGTCGCTGGGCGCGGGCGAGACCACAGTGCTGCGCATGACGACGGCCTATTCCATGATGGCGAACGGCGGGCGGCGCATCCGCTCGACCCTGATCGACCGCATTCAGGATCGCTGGGGCCGCACGATCTACAAGCACGACCAGCGTGTGTGCGAGGGCTGCGACGCGGAGCGCTGGGACAACCAGCCTGAGCCGCGCCTGATCGACAAGCGCGAGCAGGTGCTCGACCCGCTCACCGCCTATCAGATCACCTCGATGATGGAAGGCGTCGTGCAGCGCGGCACGGCCACCGTCATCAAGGAAGTCGGCAAGCGCATAGCTGGCAAGACCGGCACGACCAACGACGCCAAGGACGTGTGGTTCGTCGGCTTCTCGCCCGATCTCGCCGTGGGCGTCTACATGGGTTACGACCGGCCGCGTTCGCTGGGCAATTCGGCGACCGCCGGGCGTTACGCCGCGCCGATCTTCCGCGACTTCATGAAGGTCGCGCTGAAGAATAAGCCGGACGCGCCGTTCCGCGTGCCGCCGGGCATCAAGCTCATCTCCATCGACCCGCGCACGGGCATGCGCGCCACGGGGGCGGGCTCCATTCTGGAAGGGTTCAAGCCGGGCACCGCGCCCCCCGATTCCTATGTGGGCGACGCCTCATTCCGCGGGCCTGCAGGCCCGGTCTCCGACCGCGCGATCGGCACCGGCACGGGCGGGCTTTATTGAGGGCGGTTTACAGGCGTCGAGCGCGTCAGTATGACGGTGCCACGTCTTGAATTGAGCAGGTGCCATGCGCGCGGAAGCCGAATCGCTCGTCGAACAGATCAAGCAGTCCGTGGGACTGCTGAGGAGGCATCTTTGACGTCGACGCAGCGCAGCGCCGACTGGCGGAACTGAACGCCAAGGTCGAAGACCCCACCCTTTGGGACAACGCCGAAGCCGCGCAGAAAATCATGCGCGAACGCACCGATCTCGAGGATCGGCTCGGTTCGCTCTCCCGTTTTGAACGCGAGCTCGACGACGCCGTGACGCTCGTGGAGCTGGGCGAGGCGGAGGGCGACGCGGAGACCGAGCAGGAGGGCGTGTCCCTGCTCAAGGGTCTCGTCGCGGAAGCCAAGCGCCGCGAGATCGAGTCGCTGCTCTCCGGCGAGGCCGACGGCAACGACACTTATCTCGAAGTCCATTCCGGCGCTGGCGGCACGGAGAGCTGCGACTGGGCGCGCATGCTCTCGCGTATGTATGCGCGCTGGGGCGAGCGGCGGAAGTTTCAGGTCGAGCTGATCGAAGAGACGCCGGGCGATGAGGCGGGCATCAAATCCGCCACGCTGATCATCAAGGGCCACAACGCCCATGGCTGGCTGAAGTCGGAATCGGGCGTGCATCGCCTCGTGCGCATCTCGCCGTTCGACTCCAACGCGCGCCGGCATACGAGCTTCGCCTCCGTCTGGGTCTATCCCGTGGTGGACGAGCGCATTCAGATCGACATCAACGAGAGCGATTGCCGGATCGACACTTATCGCGCCTCGGGCGCGGGCGGGCAGCACGTCAACAAGACGGACTCGGCGGTGCGCATCACGCATATTCCCACCGGCATCGTGGTGGCGAGCCAGCAGGAGCGCTCACAGCACAAGAACCGCGCGCAGGCGTGGGACATGTTGCGCGCGCGCCTTTACGAGATGGAGCTGGAGAAGCGCGAGGCCGAGAAGAACGCCGCCGCCGCCTCCAAGACCGACATCGGCTGGGGCCACCAGATCCGCTCCTACGTGCTTCAGCCCTATCAGATGGTGAAGGATCTGCGCACGGGCTACACGTCCGGCACGCCTTCCGACGTGCTCGACGGCGATCTCGACGAATTCATGCAGGCCTCTCTCGCCCAGCGCGTCTATGGCGGCGGGCCGGGCCAGGTCGAGGACGTGGACTAGCTCGCTTCGCCCCGCAGCGCGTCGGCGAGGCCCCATGCCGCCAGCGCCAGCGCGCCGATCCAGATCGCGACGATCACAGCGCCGGCCCATTTGTTCTTCGGCAGGCGTTCCGCAGCCTCGGCCTTCGCGCGCGCGTCCTGCATGAGGTCCGCCGGTATGAGACGCAGCGCGACCCAAATGCCCAGCGGCACGAGGATCACGTCGTCGAGCAGGCCGAGCACGGGGATGAAATCAGGGATGAGGTCCACCGGGCTCAGAGCATAGGCCACGACGAACAGCGCGAAAGCCTTGGCGTAAAGCGGCGTGCGCGGGTCGCGGGCGGCGATGGCGAGGGCGACGATCTCGCGTTTCAGCCGGCGCGCGGCCTCCCGCAGGCGGTTCATCATCGACACTCCCGCAACTCCATGCTTGCGCCTCTCCATGCTGACGGATCGCCCGGCTACTTGCGCGACGCGAACCAGACGCCGCCGAGAATCAGCGCGCATCCGAACACATGGAAGCCTGTGAGCGTCTCGCCGAGCAAGAGCGTCGCGAGTACGGCGCCATAGACGGGGATCAGATGCAGGAACACGCCCCCGCGCGAGGCGCCCACCGCCTCCATGCCGCGGTTCCAGCAGATATAGGCGAGCAGGCCGGGGAAGATCGTCACATAGGCGAGCACGGCAAGGGTGAGGGCGGTCGGCTGGAAGACGAAGCCGCGCGCATGCTCCAGCGCCCAGAAGGGCGAGAGCGCGACGCCTGCGATGAGCGCGAGGCAGAAGGTGAAGGTGAGCGGATGCACCGGCGGGCGCAGGCGCAGGAACACGCTGTAGATCGCCCACACGACCATGTTCAGCAGCAAAAGCACGTCGCCGAAATTGAAGGCGAGGCTGCGGAACACGTCGAGGTCGCCGCGGCTGACGATGGCGAGAACGCCGGCGAAGGAGACCGCCACGCCGAACAGGTTGAGCGCGCGCAGACGCTCGCGAAAGGCGATGGCGGCGATGGCGACGATGATCGCCGGCGCGAAGGAGTTGAAGATCGAGGCGTTGAGCGCGCTTGTGTGCTGGAGCGCGACATATTGCACGCTTGAGAACAACGCGCCGCCGAGAAGGCTCAGCGCGAGCACGCGCCGCCAGCCCGCGCGCAGAACCGGCCAGTCGCGGCGCACATGGGCGGAGACGAAGGGCCACATGATCGCAGCCCCCAGAAGCCAGCGCAGGGAGCCGAGGCTCATCGGCGGCACATGGCCCGCGCCCGCGCGCCCGGCGATATGGTTGCCGCTCCAGAACAGGCCGGCGAGCGCCAGCATCAGCCAGGGATTGAGCAAGAGGCGGGAGAGGGCGGAAGCGGGCGGCGCGGCGTCCGCGGCGGGGTCGGTCGGCATGTCAGGGCTCCGCCGTATCTGGGCGCTGCGCCTTCCTAGACCCTGCCGGCGAGGCTTTGCAATGCGCGCGCCTTAGCCTCGGGCGAACATTCTCTGTCCGGCGCGCAGGAAGCGCATCGGATCGACCGGCTCGTCGTCGATGCGCACTTCGTAATGCAGGTGCGGCCCGGTGGAGCGGCCGGTGGAGCCCAGGCGGCCCACGACGGCGCCCGCGGGCACGATCTGGCCTTCAGCCACGTCGATGGCGGAGAGATGCGCGTAGCGCGTCGTCAGGCCTGCGCCGTGGTCGATCTCGACCAGATTGCCATAGCCGCCCGAGGGACCGGCGTGGGAGACGCGGCCGGCGCCGGTCGCGCGCACCGGCGCGCCATGGACGTCGCGGAAATCAACGCCTGAATGATGGGCCGGTCGGCCGAGGAAGGGATCCGTGCGCAGGCCGAATGACGATGTGATGTCCGCATGGGCGGGCAAGGGTCGGCCCAGCGGCGCGTCGCCCAACGCGCGGCGCAGACGATCCGCCTGCCGCACTTCGTCCTGCATGCGCGCGACTTCGCGCTCGAAAGGCGAGCCGTCGGGATTGACCCGGAAAGGCACGAAGGGCCCGCCCGCGCCTTTGTCACGCGCCCGCGCCCGCCGCTCCTCAGCGGAGAGAAAGCGTTCCGCATGCACGCCCAGCTCCGCGAAGGCGAGGCGCAGGCGCGCGGCCTCGGCGCGGGCGAGCGCGCCGACGCCGGCAAGGGCGCGGGTCTGCACGGCCTCCGTGCGCGCGATCGAGTCGCTCAACCGGGCAAGCCGCGCGGCTGCGTGCATGGCGGTGAGTTCGGATCCGCGCAGGCCGGCGCCCGCGGGATCGGGCAGGGTCGGGTCGGGGCCGCCGATCGGAGGCGCGCCGACGCCGCGCAGGTCGAGCGCGGCCCCGCGCTGGGACGCGCCGGCGTTGGCGGGGGCGGGCGAGGGCGCTTGCGGGCGCTGGCTGGCGCGCGGCGCGAAACTGGGCGCGCCGCGTCCGGGCGCGTCGATCCCGCCCTGCCGGGCGGCGGAGGCGGCGGCGGTTCCGCGCGGCGCGGCGCCCTGTCCGGCGTTGGCCTCCGGGCCAGCGGGAGCGAGGGCGTGCTCAAGGGCCGCCGTTCCGCCTGCGCCTTCGGCGAGGGCGGCGACCATGGCCGAGCGGCTTTCAAGGCGGGCCTGCCGGGAGGCGAGGTCCTGCAATTGTCCTTCGATCGTGTCGCGGTCGAGCAATTGGCGGGCGGCGAGCCGGTCGATGCGTCCGCGCATTTCGCCGATGCGCGCCTCATAGGCGAGCTGCATGTCGGACTGGCGGTTCATGAGCGCGAGATAGAACTCGTCGCGGAACACCATCAGCCCCACGCCGACGAGGCTCGCGGCATGGAGCAGGAGAAAGAGGGCCAGTCCGGCCCTCAAGGTCCATGGCCGCAGCGTGATGCGCCGCTCCCGCCCCCCGCGCCAATATCTGATGACGACGTCGGGGCCGGAATCCTCCGCCCCACGCACATAGCCGCCGCGACGCAAAGACATGATCAAAAATCCCCATGGCCGGCGAGGCCGGCCCAATGGGGTCATTAGAGATCATTAAGGTTGATGGAGCGTAAGGCCGCGCTGAAGCCAGCCCCGCGCCGCCTCAGATCTCCTTGCAGGCCTTGAGCACCTCGTCGGCGTGACCGGCCACTTTCACCTTGTTCCAGACGCGGGCGATCTTGCCCTTTTCGTCGATCAGGACGGTGGTGCGCTCAACGCCCATATAGGTGCGGCCGTACATGCTCTTTTCTTTCCATACTTCATAGGCTTCGAGCATTTTCTTCGACTCATCTGAGAGAAGTCCGACGCCCAATTCGTGCTTCTTGGCGAATTTGTCGTGGCTGGCCACGGAGTCGGGCGACACGCCGAAGACCTCGGCGCCGGCGGCCTTGAACTTCGCCTTCAGCTTTGTGAAGTCCTTGGCCTCGGTGGTGCAACCGGAGGTGTCGTCCTTCGGATAGAAATACAGCACGACCTTCTTGCCCTTGAGCGAGGCGAGGGAGACGGAGCCGCCGCCGTCGCGGGGCAGGTTGAAGGCGGGCGCCTTCGCGCCCTCTACGATCTTCTCGGACATGCAGCCTTCCTTTCGTCCAAAACGGGGGCCATGGGTTGGCGTCGCCCGCTTTATACGGTCTGACCGCGGGCCGGACCATGTGGCGTATACTGCGCGCGAATCGGGGCGGGGCCGTCCCGCGCGCGGCGAGCGCTTTCTGTTCAGGGGTATGTTTGGTCGACAAGGCCTCCGATATCGCGGGCGACGGGCCTCCTCATCCACACGGCCCGCCTGGCGAGCTGGAGGATGGCGCCCATGTCCGCTTGAAGGGCGGGCGTCCCCGGGCGCGGCGCTCGGCCCTGCGTCGATGGACGCGGCGCCTTGTCTTCCTCGCCATCGTCCTCGCCCTTTCCGGCGGCGTGCTCGCGGCCGCTTTCTGGGCGGCGCTGTCGAACGGGCCGATCTCCTCGCCGGCGCTGGGCGCGCGCATCGCGGCCAATCTCGATGAGCGGCTTGGCGACGATTACGCGGTGCGGGTGGGCGCGGCCTTCGTCGAAAAGGGTCCGCACGGGCCGGAGTTCTCCGTCGCCGACCTGCAGGTGATCGGGCGATCCGGCGAAGTCGTGTTCGAGGCGCCGCACGCCAACGTCTCCATCGGCGCGGCTGGCCTGCTCACGGGCCGTCTGCAACCCCGTCGTCTTGAGGCGCATGGGGTCGAGCTGCGCCTGGTCGTGCGGCCGGACGGCTCGCTCGCGCTGTCGGCGGGCAAGGACGCGATGCTGATCGGGGCGCCTGCTCCAGCCAGCCCCGGCGCGCCCCCCGCGCCCGACGCCGCGACGCCCGAACCGGACGCCTCCGGCGCCGGGGCCGGAGCTGAGACGACCCCGCGCGAGGCGGTCATGCGTCCGCTCGCCGGCGCTTTGCGTCGGCTGCTCGCGCTCGCCGTGGGCGGCGGCTTCGCGCTGAGCTCGCTCGAGCGTTTCGCGGTGACGCAGGGTCAGCTCGTCTTCGACGATCTCGCGACTGGACGCTCGATCCGTTATTCGGGCCTTGAGATCCTGCTCGACCGCTCCGGCGGCGTGGCGAGCCTGTCGGTTTCGGCGCAGGGGCCGAGCGGGCGCTGGCGGATGCGCGCGCAGGCGCGCGGCGAGGAGGACGTGGTCGAGGGGCTGGCGCGCGGCCTCGACGTGGACGTGCGCGACCTGTCGGCCACCGAGCTCGTGCTGCTGACGGGGTGGCGCGCGCCGCCCGTGGATTCTGACGCGCTCTTGTCCGCGCGGCTCGCCATCTCGCTCAATGCGGCTGGCGATCTTGAGAACGCCACGGGACGGGTGAGCGTCGGTCCCGGCTTTCTCTATTTCAAAGAGCCCGATCAGGAGCCGATGCGGGTGGACGAAATCTCCGGCGGCTTCCGCTGGGACGTTGCCGCCCGCCGTTTCGAGATCGAACGCATGGAATGGCGCTCCGGGCGCACGCATCTTTCGCTCGACGGGCTTGCGACCCCGCCCGACGCTCCCGGCGGGGCGTGGCGTGTGTCGCTGGCGAGCGGGCCGGGCGCGTTTGGCGCGCTGCGCCCGGGCGAGACGGACATCGTGCTCGCGCGCATGCAAATCGAGGCGGAGGTCGCTCCGCAGGAGCGTTCGTTCCGGCTCGATCGTTTTTCGCTGCACGGGCCGGACCTGTCCTTCGTTCTCAGCGGGCAGGGGCGGTGGCGGGAGGGCGCGCGCCATGTGAGCCTGCGCGCGGAGGGCTTCGACACGCAGGCGCGCACGATCCTGCGGCTGTGGCCCTCCGTTCTGGCGCCCAATCTGCGCGGCTGGCTTTTTGCGAACCTGCTGGAGGGTCGGCTGGTGCGCGGCTCCGTCCTCGCCGAACTCGACGAAGCCGCCCTGCAGGCGATCGGCGCGCGCGCGCCGCTGCCCGACGGCGCCGTGCGGGTGGAGTATGAAGTCGCCGACGGGCGGCTCGTCTATCTGCCGGGCGCGCCGCCGCTGGCGGGCATGCGCGCGAAGGGCGCCGCCACCGGGCTGACCGCCTCGCTCGTCGCGAGCGAGGGCTATGTCGATCTTGGCGCACGCGGACGCATCGCTGTGGCGGAGGGGCGTTTCGAAGCGCCCGACCTGTCGCGCAGGCCCACGCCCGCCACCGTCACTCTGCGCCTTGTCGGCTCTGCGGAGGCTGCCGCGGACCTGTTGTCGCGCGAGGCGTTCAAGGCCCATGGCGCGGGCGCCATCGATCCCGGTTTCGCCAAGGGACAGGTGGAGGCGCGCCTGACGATCGACCTGCGCATGTCGAAAGAGCCGGGACAGGGCGGCGCCAGCGTGCGCGCGAACGGGCAGGCCACAAACGTCGTCATCGAACGCTTCGCGGGTCGCGAGCGGCTGGAGCAGGGGAGCTTCTCCTTCTCCGTGGACGAGGCCGGCGTGCGCGCGTCGGGTCAGGGCCGCGCGTTCGGCGCGCCCGCCCGCATTGAACTCAAGAAGGCCTATCACGCGCCCGGCGAGGCGGTGGTCAATCTCGTGGTGGACGACGCCGCCCGCGCGCGCGCCGGCTGGAACCCGCCCGGCCTTTCCGGCCCCGTCTCCGCGCGCGTCGTCGTCGCCGTCGGCGGGCTCGAAAAGGGTCGCCCGCAGGTCGAGCTCGATTTCACCCGCGCGACGATGAACGGCTTTCCGCCCGGTCTCGTAAAGCCCGCCGGCCGGGCCGCGAAGGCGAGCTTCACGCTCGTGGCGGATGCCGACAAGACGACGCTTCATTCTTTCTCGTTCGACGCAGGCGTCGCGTCTGCGCAGGGCCAGATCGAGCTCGACGCGGCGGGCGGACTGGTGTCCGCCAAAATGGCGCAATTGCGCCTGTCGCCGGGCGACGACATGCGCCTTGACCTGCAGAACGGCAAGGACGGATTGCGGCTGTCGGTGCGCGGCGCGTCGGTGGACGCGCGTCCCTTCGTGGCCGACGTTCTGGGCGGCGGCGTGCAGGGCGCGCCCGTCGCAATTGGCGGGGGCGGGCGCGACGAGCAGGCGTCGCGCGACTTCGATCTCGATCTGAAAGTCTCGCTTCTCAACGGCCACAACGGGCAGTCGCTGTCCAATGTGGACATGCGGCTTTTGCGCCGCGGCGGCAATCTGCGCGACTTGCGCCTGTCCGCGCGTTCGGGCCGGGCGGCGGTGAGCGGCGCCATGCTGGCGACGCCCGCCGGCGCGCCGCCGCAATTCTATGTTCGCAGCGGCGACGGCGGCGCGCTCCTTTCATTCCTTGATCTCTATCGGCGCATGGAAGGCGGACAATTGCAGCTTGTCGGCGTCAGCACCGGCGCGCGCATGAGCGGCGTGCTCAGCATCCGCGATTTCGTGCTGCGCAACGAGCCGGCCTTGCGGCGTCTGCTGGCGGAAGGCGGGGGCGGACGGCTGGACGACAAGGCGCTCGACACAAGCGTCGCCCAGTTCAGCCGGTTGCAAGGCGCGTTCGTGCGCTCGCGCGGCCGGCTTGAGCTCGCCGACGGGGCGATCAACGGGCCGAACATCGGGGCGACGATCGAAGGCTATCTTGATTTCGCGGCCAATCAGGTCGCGCTCAACGGCACTTTCGTGCCCGCCTATGGCGTGAATAATCTATTCGCGAAGATCCCCCTGTTCGGGCCGATCCTGGGCGGGGGCAGCAATGAGGGGCTGATCGGCG
>Ga0315906_10010164_pt1 | contig 11083 bp, 15 predicted proteins | sample LakEriMetagenome_4_FD_203526 | JGI IMG/M metagenome (GOLD analysis project Ga0315906, IMG submission 203526) | Freshwater fungal communities from buoy surface, Lake Erie, Ohio, United States - Buoy 2 MA122 | ecosystem: Environmental > Aquatic > Freshwater > Lake > Lake biofilm | place: USA... | reverse complement strand
AGAAAATGACCAAGCAAGAACTGTTACGCCTGATGCGCCTTCTTTCGGCGCTTGAATCGGTCGGCATCTATCGGGACACAAAGACGCCTGATTATCTGATCGAGGAGATTGGTGAGATGGTCGAGATTCTGGAGCGGGAGATTTTGAAATGACCGACCCCCGCCCAACCATGAAACACGCGATGTTCGACGCCTTTTCGGAGATGAACAGCCTGTCAAAGTACGACCTTTCGACAGGCACCGGTCAGCGTGGAGCGCGTGTCGCCCTGCGCAGGATCGAGATGTCGCTGGATCAGTTGGTCGAGCAGACGCGGGAGATGCGGGCGTTCATTAAGAAGATGGAGACGGCTATCGAGTAACGCCCGACTTCTTCTCGTACGTCCTCAAACCCCCAATACCTAGCAACCCCGACACGACGACCCAGAGAAACTCCATGTCGATGTCGGGCAGCGCGGGCCATCCATTTATAAGCGCCACCCACGTCAGAAGCGGCTTGGCGACGCCGACATAGGCGAACGCCGTGCCTCCCACCCAGCCGAAGAACGGACGCCAGCCTGCGACCCAGATGCTCGGATGCTGCGCCTCGCGGGCGTTGATCTCGAGCTGGGCGATGACCTGCTTAAGCTCCCCATCCATCGCCAGGCGCAAGAACTCCGCCTCCGCCTGGGCGGCTGCGGTCTTGTCCGGGAACAGCCGCTCGATGATGCTTTTGCCGACTTCGAGGACGGGAGCTAGCAGTAGTGGATTCAACGCGACCTCCGTATGATGATTTCAGCCGGACCCGCTGGTGGCCCTTCCCCTGGCTCCCGTCACGCCAGCGGTGTTCCGGCGCTAGCGGTACACCTTCCGGTCGAGTTCGTAATGCGGCCCGTCTCGGAAACTCGACCAGTCCCCGCCCCAGGTAATCGCCACGCCCAGCTCCTTCGCCGCCAGCTTCATCGCCGACGCAATGCGCTCGTAGAGCGGCCACGACCAGTCCACCTGCCCGTCGACGTAAGCGCCGAGATCCACGGCGTGTCCGGTGATGTGCCGGCTGTTCATCGTCTTGGACGCGCCCGCCGCCACCAGCGTTTTCTGCCGCTCGGTCGTGCGCAGTCCTTCCAAGACGGTGAAGTCCACCGACGTCAGCTCGATGGCCCGCTCGACGACGCGCACGAGGTCGGGGTGCACGCCTTGCAGGCGCTCACGCGAGCGTTGGCCGAGTTGGTAGCGCATCAGATTTGCACGTACTCGCAGTCGATGACGTTGCCCGTGGTTGTCGCGAGCACGGTGGCGGTGAAGATGTCGCGCACCTCAATCGTGAACGTCACCGACTTGGCGGGCGTCGAGCTGTTAGCCACAACCGTCCACGCATTCGTCGGGAGCGCTGGGCTCATCAGAACCCACGTATTGACCACGCCCGTCGAGAACGAGCCCGCGGTCGGCGTGATGCGCATCTGATAATTTGCACCGATCAACGCCGTCGTCGGTGAGTAGTACCCCGGATTCGGCGTGATGTCGCCGTCGATGGTATTGCCGTTGCCGATGACGGTGAGCGTGCCGTCGGTGTTAGCCGTCATGGTGACGGTCGAGCTGCCAGACGCCGCCAGGCGCTCGTTAGTCGAAGTAAAGCGGCTGAGAAAAACGCCCGTTCCGCCACCACCACCACCAATGGTGGCGCCAATCATGCGGACGGCAAAGCTCACGAGAAGTCCTTCAGGAGCGTGGCGTACCAGAAGCCGGTTGCCGACATATACGTCGCCACCAGCAGATCGACATCGTTCGCGCCGGTCGAGAGCACGCCCGCGCTCGCGCCTGGCCACTTAAACGTCGCCGGCCACGTCATCGTGCGGGTTCCCGTCGCATCCTGCGTGATGAACCAGTTAATCGTCTGGCCGTTCTTCAGGTTCGAAAACGTCGGCGCGGTCGTGACGTTGCCCGACATCGTGACGGTGAAGACGTTGGAGAGGGCGCAGTCAAGCGCCATCGCCGTCGCGCTGAACGTCACCGCCACCGGCGTCGTTTGGGCATTGCCCGTGATGGTCGTGCCGACGATGGTCGGATTCGTCGCGAACACGGCAGAGCCCGTGCCCGTCTCGTCTGTCAACGCCGTGCGCAGGTTGGCGCTCGAGGGCGTTGCGAGAAACGCCGTCACGCCTGCGCCGGTGCCGCTAATGCCCGTTGATACGGGAAGGCCCGTGCAGTTGGTGAGCGTGCCCGACGCCGGCGTGCCGAGCACCACCGCCGTCAGCGTCTTGTTGCTGAGCGTCTGCGTCGCGGTCGTCGTCACCACGTCGCCCGAGCCGCTCGCCGCCGTTGCCGCCGAGAACACGAGCGAGCCCGTCTTGTCGAGGACGCGAATGCTGTAGTCGCTGTTGGCGAAGAGCCGCGCGGGCGAGCCGTTGTACACCGGATAGCCGCCCGACGTGCGGATCGGCTGCGATGCCAGTAGCGTCAGCGACTGGTTGAAGTACACGTTGATCGGGTTCGCCACCGGGTCGAGGTTGGCAACGCCGATGTAGATGTAACCATCCTCGAGCGCCACGCCGTCGTCGTCGGTGAAGAGCGGGTAGGGCGATTCGACTAGAAGTGCGGGCATTTATTCTGTCTCCTGTTCGGGCCGTCCGGCGGTGTAAAGCGCCGCAGCCGAAGGCATCGTAATCACGTTGGCGATAAGGCGAGCTTGGCTGTCCTTCAATGGCTGGCCTTCCATTGCGCGCCTGATAAGCGTCAGAGCGTCCCGCGCATTTTGCCCGCGGATCTGCGTCAAAACCTGCGTCATTTCTTCAAAAAGCCCCGCCCTGCGGACGGCCTCTGCCTCTTCGGTAGCGCCCGTGATTGCCCGCAGAACCAGTTTTGAGGTCTGCCCCGGCTCGACTCTTTTAAGCGACTGCAATATCCCGCCGCTGATGATGTTTTCAACCTCGCCGATGACAGCCTGGCGCTGCGCCGTTTTTGAGTTCATCGAGACGGCGGCACGCAGGCGCATAGCGGCAAGTCCATCTTCGATTTGATCGACGATAACCTTCGCCTTTTGCGGCCCCAAGGCGGTCGTGAGCTTAGTGCTAACAGCGTCGCTGCTCATCTTCTTGATGACGTTGCGAAGCTCTAACGCGTCCACGTTAGGATCGCTGGCAAGCTGCGCGATGTTCGACATTTCCTCGTCGATTCTTGAACGCAGACCGCGGGCAAGCTCTTGGCGTTGAGTTGGGTTTAGTTTCTTGACTTGCCGAGCGATTTCGCCGCGAGACATCTGCTTGTCGATCAGATCGAAACCCAAGTCGATTGCTTCTTGGCGGCGGATCTTGTCCTGTCCTGCCCGAAGAGCTTCCCCATAAGCCGGCGCCTGATCTTTAAGAAGATCGCGAATCTCTCGAGAAAGCGACCCAAAAACGTTGGCTTTTCCTTTTTCCCCAGACCTGGCAAAGCTCTCGGCCTTGTCGTTCAGCTCTCGCGTAATGTAGTCGAGCTGCAAGACATCAGGCGGATTCTCTACGCCCGTCACGTTTCCGTCTGCGTCTAAAACAACCTTGATTTGCCGGTTTTGCCAACCCTGCGCGGACATCATCTGATTTGCCGCATTGATGGCTTCGGGCGCTGATCGTCTGACGCGCTCAAAAAGCGTCTCTAGCTTCTGTCCGCCTTGGCTTGCGTAATCAATCGGCTGGTCAAAAGCGTTTTTGTACAGCGCATCCCTTTCCGCCGCTGTCTCTTGCGCAATGCCTATTTTGATATCTTCAGGGTCAAGCGGCTGCCCCAGTTCCCTGTCGAACGTCTCGCCGAGATTGCGCATTGATTTGGTAACGCGCCCCTCGACGGCTTCGCGCCCTGCATTCATCGCCGCAGGAGATCCAGCCATCATCGCGTCGAGAACGGCGCCCGTACCTGGGCTGATGTCGGCGATCATTCCAGGCTCGCCGATCCGTTGCAGAACGCGATCCGCGTTCTCGAAATCCTCAAATTGCAAGAATGTCTGCAAAACCCGAGCCGTTTCGTCATCCACGGGACGCCCGAGGTTCTGCTCAAGCGCCTGCTTCGTAGCAGCAACATCGAGGCCCTTGTATCGACGAACGCCCGCCTCGATTGCGGCTTTTCCAGCAACGGCGGCCGGACCAAGCGCGCCGCCAACAATGCCGCCCGTTGTGGCTCCAGTGATCGCCGCCGAGGTTCTTTCGCCCTCTTCGCCTTCGCCTGCGCCGTAGATTGCGCCCTCGGTTGCTCCGACGCCTGCGCCCGTGATGCCTGCCGCCGCTGCTTGCGAAGCTCGCGTTCCGCGCTGGGCCATTGATAGAAATCTGGGAACGCCGCCAATTAATCCGCCGCCAGCAAGCGCAGATCCAATGCCGCCGAAAAGTTCTGCCGCCAGTTGCCGCCCCGGATATCGAGCGGTGAGCGCTTCCGTCAGTCGGTTGTATCGCTCGCCGCCGCCAGGCACGACATAGCTGGCCGCTTCGTCGCCATAAGATCCGACAAACGGAACGCCACGCTGCGCCGACGCAGCAATTGCGCCCGCCATCTGTCCTGGCTCGTTTAACAGCGCCTTGTTACGAGCCGCCATTACCGCCTCGTCGATGCTCTTGCCGGCCTGAATCTGCGCGATGAACTCGGGGTCGGTCGTAGAAAACGACGGGCTCGCGAACGACACGCTACCATCAGGCGCTCGAACGAGACGACCGCCACCAGGTACCTCTTGAAGCGTGGCGAAGCCCTCGGGAGGAGCTGGGGTTGTCGGCTGTAAGGTTCCGCCGAATTGCGCCGCAATTTCCGCCACGGTTTGCGCACGATTAGTTGGCGCGGCGCCTTGCGGCTCTTCGACGAGCGTTCCGCCCAACCGTCTGGCTTCTTCTGCGAAATTCACGGCCATTGTTAGAGCCCCAGTTGTGCCTTGAAAGCGTTCGCTTGTTCTTGAGTCGAGAATTTGTACGTGCTGCCATCAGGAGCCGTAACAAAAAATCCCTCCCCACCAGCGGATGCCCCTTCTGCCGTGCTGTATTTTTCCAGCGGATTAGATAGCTCAGAAATTAACCGTTGCCCCTCAAACGGCGATATCTGCCCGCTGCGAACTTGGTTCGCGATCTCTCCGACCTTCATGTCGTGGTTAGACAAAGCCTTCATGTCTTGAATAATTTGAAGCTGCCCTTCTTTCGTTCCCATCAGGCTGGGAAGCGCCCGCTTGAAATTCTCCATATCCTTGTCGCTGGTTGTGCCGCTGCCTTCTGGGCGTTGCAGCGGAATCAAACTAGCAACCAGCGCGTCGATTTGTTGATACTGCGTAGCTCCGGGAATGTCGATTCCAAAACGCGAAAGCGCCGTCGAAATCACGCCTTCTGCGCCGGTTTTCACGTCTGCCGATCTGAACGCCTGCTCAAGCTGGTTGATCTTGACCGATGACCGTGCGGCTTGTTGCCCCAGTGTTGACAAAGCGGTGAACTGTTTTGCTAAATCTTTCCCTGTTTGTTTCGAGAACTCCGTTTCTTGTTCTCCGCCGACGATGATTTTATCGCCGCCGCCACCAACAGCAGAAACTTTTCCGGTCTCCAAGTCCTTTTGATAGGCGCGCTTCGGGTCGAGGTTAGGATTCGCCGCGATTTCTTCTGGGGTGAGGAATCTGTACTGGTCCTCCTGCCCACCAAGCGCCCCTGTCTTCTCAAGCGTACTTGCGAGGTCTTCCGCCAGCTTGGAGTCCATCATGGTGAGAATTTGAAGGATCGGCCCGTATGCCGCATTGGGGTCTTTCTCAATCGCCGCGTTAATCAGCTCGAAGTTAGTCGCATCCCCACCGGCTTCGTTTACCGCGAGTATTTCATCTGAGACGAGTTTTTTGGCGATATCTTGCCGTCCCGCCCCAAGCGCAGCAGCGACACGCGCGACACGGGTTGCCTCGCCCTTGCGTTGCTCCGCTCCGAGAGCCCGGTAATCCTGCATCAGCGCCGCGCCCTGCTCCGGGTATTTGCGCGCAAGCTCAAGTGCGCCCTGCGGCGTCGGGTTGGCGTAGTAGGCGGAGGCGTCGGCCTTGTACTGCTCGGCGAGCTGTTCTTGCTCGCGCATCTGACGACGCTGGCGGAATACCTCGCCGATTTTTAGCCCTTCGAGCATCGCTGCCGCTGGGTCTTGTGGCTCCATTCCGTACTGAATCGGCGGCTGTAGCGGGTTAATCGCCATGATTTTTTACCTCAGAAGAAACCGGAGGCGACGCTGCCAATTTTAAGCAAATCGCCAAACGCCTGCCGCGTTACGTTGCCCTTAGCCATGATCCCGCCGGCTGTTGCTTGTGCTTGGTTTGCTAAAAGATTGCTGACATTGCTGGCTAAATTCATGCCCTGCGCCGCTTGACCTGTTGCGGATGCTTGACCGAACGCGGTAAGCCCGCCGAGTTGATTGTACCGCTGCTCAATCAATTGCTGGAGAAGCTGCGGCCGGAACTGTCCGAGCGCCGCCTGCACGTTACCGCCTCGCAGACCTCCGGTGGCGCTCGCCCGTTGAAGAATCGCCTCTTCTCCCTGACGCGCAAGAGCCTCAAGCTGAGGAGAAGCGGCGATTGCCTCTATCGCCTGCCGCTCGGCCTCTGGGCCGCGCAGCCCCGACAAAACCATCTGTTGCTCGATAGCCGGAGCGCCGGCTTGTACATACGGAGACATCAGCTCGATCAGCTTATCGAACTGTCGGCGTTGCTCTTCCACCCCAGCCGCCGCAGCCGCCGCTTGTACTTTTGCCGCTTTGCCTGCTGCTTTTGCGCTTTGTTTTGCGCCTGTAATTCCGCCGACAACATTGCCGATCGCGTCACCTATCGAGCCCATGATTTAGCCTCCCACTCGGATCTTGTCATGCCTAAGACCCAGACGCCCTCTGGAGCGCCGTTGTATGAAAATGCGTCCCGCCGGAATCCCTCGATTCGGAATCCCAACCGCAGACAGTAGTTGCGCGCCGTGAGCATCGACTCGAAAACGTAGGCGGTGACGCGCTGGACGATGGGCGAGTCGTTAAACGCCCGGTTGATGCAGGCCTGCCCGAGATCGCGCGAATGCTTGAGCGCTCGACGCAGAAGGAGCGAGTGCAGCTCGGTCTCGGTGTCGGAGTATTCAATCGCCATGAATGCGCCTGCAAAGTCTCCATCGACCCACGCCGACAAGTATGTCACAAGCGGGTGCGTGATTGGAGCGGCGTCGTAGTAGTCGTGGCTCAAGCGTTGAATGTACGGATCTGCGTAGACCTCGGCAAGCTGCTCCGGCGTGATGCCTTCGGTGACGCAGCAGATCAAGACGCCTCCTTCCCCGAGACGCGAATCACGATCGTGCTGGCAATGCTCGCCACCGCCGAGAGCTTGGCGCCAGGCGACAGCACCTGCCCGACGATCTCGGGACAGGAGTAGCTCTCGCCCTGCGCGAGATAGCGCAAGGAGACGAGTTGGTTTGCCGCGCTGGCTGTGCCTGCGGAAGGAACAATGTTGATTGTGACAAACGCGCCCGACGAACCCGAGTTGTTGAGCGTCACCGACAGGATGGTCGTCTTGACGCCGTTCGCGATGTACTGATTCGTCTGGATATTCTCGACGTACTTCGACTCGACGAGGACGGTATTGGTTGTCGCCATTACTGTTGCACCTGCAAGAAGGTCGCGACGGCGCTCGGCGCCGCTGGGAAGTTGGCGGTGGCGGCGATGGGCGAGAGACTGACGTTCAGTCCGCCCAGCACGCCGAAGCCGACCTCGATGTAATCATTCGCGGCGAGCGAGAAGAACTCGGTGAGCACCAGCGCCGTGTAACCGTTGTTGATGTTGATCGACTGGTAACGCGCGCTGTTAGCAGTATCGACGCCGTTTTTCTTGAAATAGCCCACCGCCTCTCGCGCTGCTGCGACTGTGCAGGCGAACTGAAGCGTCACGGCCACCTGGTAGAGCCCCGACGCCGGCACGACCAGCCTGCTCGACGGCGAGCCTATGACGACGCCGTTGCTGATCTCGGTATTGTCCCACGTCACGAGGTACTCATCGCCTGCGACCGCGGGCGTCTGCGTCGTCGTCTTGGTGAACTCGCCGTAGTATTCCTGCAACGATATGGTCGGGCGGACCATAAGCTGCCCGATGGTCGTGCTCGCGTACAGTACCGCCGCGACCGAGATCACGTTATCCGGCGCGGTGGGTTTGCTGTTCGTCAGCCCGCCTACGTTATCAGGCGACGCCCAGAGGATCTGGCCGGTTACCCACGTCTCACCATACGGCGCGCCTGACGTGTTGACGCCGACAACGCGCCCGTAGAGCGTGACGTAGCCCTGCGCGCTTGGCTGGATGTCCTGCGTCGCCAAGCCGACGAAATAGAGCGAATCCGTCCCGCCATCCGCTAGGTAGGGCGCGACCTTAATGCGGTTGCTGCCGTTGGCGCCGGCAAAGCCGACCGCGGTGCCCTTCGGAATCAGCGTCGGTGTGCCGTTGAGCACGATCATGCGAATGACCGTGCCTTCCCGATCGTTAATCATCTGGATCTGCGCCAGCGCCGAGTCGGCGGACGCCTGGGCGTTGTCGGCGGCGTTTGACACCTCATCAATGGTCGAAGGCGAGGCGACTTCCGCCGCGTCGAAGAGCCCCTCGAACGCCTTGATCTGCTCCTGGTTCTTCAGGAACGTCGCGAGCTGATCGCGGGTCAGCCGCTTGATGATCTTGCCGGTGATCGCCATCAGTACGCCAACGGCTCGAGCGTCGCCTCAAGGCGCGCAAACGCCAAGTGCGCGTCGCTGTCGCCTTGGAAGCGCTGCACGCGCCAGTTGCGCATATGGCCCTGCTGGAACCAGACGAGGCGCTTGGTGTAGTTGCCGACGGTGCCGGCCTGAACGACGCGATCTTGCGACCAGTTGAGCCCGTCGACGCTGTAGCTGGTCGAGATCGGCGGGTTCTTGCCGAGAGCGACGCGCCCGGTGAGCGAGACCAGCTCCAGCATGTTGAACAGCGCACCGCGCGAGTCGTTGTAGACGATGCGGGTCGCGAACTCCCAGCGCACCTTCGAGCCCCAGTGCGCGCTCGCCGCCTGGTCGAGATAGCCCACTGCCGTTGACTGCGGATCAGCCGTCAGCCAGCGGTCGTACGCCCAGACAAAGCTACGCGCGCGGTATTGGGCGTAGCCCTCGATGGTCGAGGCGAGACAGAACCAGACGGGCACGCCCGCCGCCTGCGATGCCGCCGCGTCGTAGACGAGCGTGCGGTCGGGGAGATGGATGTAGAGATGCTGGTGGCTGCGGTCGTTGCGCGCCTCAAGCTTCACGCCCGCAAGCTGCGTCTCGGTGTAGTCGAGCAGAAGATCGTCGATCTCCTGCGTCGAGATCTTGGTAGCGCCCGCGTTGACGCCGAGATAGACGCCTGGCGCTTCATTCCGCCCGCTGCCGAGAAACGCGATCGTTTCGACGTAGACGCAGCAGGCGTGCGTCCCGACGACGCCTTTCTGGATCTGCGCGCCTTCGATGCGCTGGAACGGGAAGAACTCGCTCCCGACGTTCTCGAACACCTCGATGGTGTTGCGGTTGAGCGCGTAGATTTCGTTCCGCAGCTTCAGGAGCGCCACCACCGGATCAGGGTCGATCTCGGAACTGCCATACTTCAGCGGGTTGACGGCGGTGGGATCGGTCAGCTCGGTGACGACCAGGCTGGTGCCGTCTGTCGTCATGAAATAGCCGTCGATCCACGCGACATCGAGCACGACGCCGAGGTCGGGGTCGGTGACCTGCGTCAGCGTCGTGCCGTCCCAGTAGAAGAGGTTATTGTCGCTCGCGATGGCGAGACGGTCGAAGCTGTAGTCGAACGTCACGAGGTTCGTCCCGCCCACGTCGCCGAGCACCGTCACGGTGCCATTCGATGCGATCGAGCAGAGCTTCGTGCCCATGACGCGATAGCAGCCGCCCTGCCAGTTGATCGCTCCACGGTCGACACCAGGGCCGGTGCCGTTCTGCACAATGCCATCCGCGGGACGCAGAAAGCCCTCAGAGATGCCCGAGTCCACCGGCACCGGAACCATGTTGACCGGATACGACGTGCGTATAGCCGGTGACGTGTCCGTGTAGATGCCGGAGGCAATGGGGATCTGCATTACTTCTTCTTCGTCTTAGCCGCAGCCTTGAACGCCGCAGCGGTTGGCGCGCCCTTGGTGCCGGGTTTGCGCATCTTCTCGCCGCTTCCTTCTTCGATCCGCTCGCGCTTGCGGCGGATGTTCTCGTAAAGTCCAGCTTTCTTCACCATTTTTCCTTATCCGACCAAAACGCTGCGCTCATTTTACCTTTTGCGATGTTCTTGGCGTGCCTTGCTTTGAACGACGCCCGCCGCGCCTTGTCCGCCGCGCTCTCGCCCTCACGCTTCGGCGAACCGCTCACGCCCTGCTGACCAAAGCGGATCGTCTTGATCTGATCGCCCGACTTAGCCACGACGACGTGGCTTTTCGTCGGATGGTTCGGCGTGCGCTTCGGCTTGTTGTAGCCCTCGACGCCCGCTCTCGCCAGGCGAGGATCTTTCTTCACACGCCGCCCTCGCCCGTGGCGATGTTGAGCGTCGTGCCCGCCGCGCTGATGTGCGCCACCGTCACGTCGCCGCTGCGCTTGCGCACGATGATCTCGCTGCCAGAGCGCACGGGAATATCCGCCGTCGTGGCGGTCTGCGTGCCCTCGCCAATGCGAACGTAGCAGATATTGGCGCCGCTGTTCACGAGCCGAACCGCGCGGTCTTGGCTGTTGACGGTAACGCTCGCGCTCGTCGCAGCAGGCGTCACGACCTGGTTGCTTTTGTCGCGTTGGGTGAACTGGATGTTGTACATGTCAGACTCCAGAGAGATGAGGAAAGTTTAGCATGAGTGCTCGCGAGGGCGGGAGCGGGGGAGGTTGTGGAGTGTCATGGAATTTGGCACCTTAATAATTGGCACTGGCGGCTGAGCTATCTTTTATAAACTCTTGCCTTCAACGTCCCAGAAGCCAAGTCAACAGTAGACCCCGTTTCATTCTGAAAGACAGCTTCGACGTACCCTGCGCCGCTTACATAGCCGGTCAAGGTTATTCCAAGCAAGGCGTTAGAAAAAGAAACAACCGCAAAATCGCCAAGCGCGGCGCCGGGAACTTCTACGGAAGTGATATCGTTTG
>Ga0315906_10010161_pt1 | contig 11084 bp, 8 predicted proteins | sample LakEriMetagenome_4_FD_203526 | JGI IMG/M metagenome (GOLD analysis project Ga0315906, IMG submission 203526) | Freshwater fungal communities from buoy surface, Lake Erie, Ohio, United States - Buoy 2 MA122 | ecosystem: Environmental > Aquatic > Freshwater > Lake > Lake biofilm | place: USA: Lake... | reverse complement strand
GCCTTCGACATCGCGCAGGCGACGGGCGGCCTCAAGGGCGCCGGCATGGGGATCGACGGCGCGATGGTGCAGATGGTGTCGCACGGTCTCGTGTCGGGCGCGATGTTCCTCTGCGTGGGCGTGCTCTATGACCGGCTGCACAGCCGCGAGATCTCGAGCTACGGCGGCGTCGTCAACCGCATGCCGGCCTTCGCCGCGTTCTTCGTGCTGTTCGCCATGGCCAACTCGGGTCTGCCCGGCACCTCGGGCTTCGTCGGTGAGTTCCTCGTGATCATCGCCGCGTTCAAGGCCAACTTCTGGTACGCCTTCCTCGCGGCGACGACGCTGATCCTCGGTGCCGCCTACACGCTCTGGCTCGTCAAGCGCGTGGTGTTCGGGCCGGTCGCCAACGACGGCGTGGCCTCGCTCGAGGACCTCAACGGCCGCGAGTGGTTCGTGCTGGGCCTGCTCGCCGTGGGCGTGCTGGCGCTCGGCGTGTATCCGGCGCCGTTGCTCGAAGTCATGCAGGAATCCGTGCGGCACCTGGTCGAGCAGGCCACCGCCAGCAAGTTGCCCTGAGGCCGCCGATCCATGGACCACCACGTCACGCTCGCCTCGCTCGCCCCGGCCCTGCCGGAGATCTGGCTCGCCACCGCAGCCTGCATCGTGCTGCTGGTCGAGGCCTTCGCCGGCGACGCCGCGCGCCGCATCATCCCGACCTTGACCCTCGCGCTGCTCGGTCTCGGCGCGGCCGCGACGCTCGCCTGGGCGCAGGTCGACGCCCCCACCGTGCTGTTCTCCGGGATGTACGTCGCCGATCCGCTCGGCACGGTGCTCAAGCTCCTGTCGTTCCTGTTCGTCGCGGTCGCGCTGCTGTATTCGAGACCGGCGCTGCAGGCGAGGGGGCTCCTGAAGGGCGAGTACTACGTGCTGGTGCTCACGGCGTTGCTCGGCATCTGCGTGATGGTGTCGGCGGGGAGCCTGCTCAGCGTCTACATCGGCGTGGAGCTCCTCGCGCTGTCGCTCTACGCGCTGGTCGCCTTCGACCGCGACTCCGGGGTCGCCGCCGAATCGGCGATGAAGTACTTCGTGCTGGGTGCCATCGCCTCGGGCTGCCTGCTCTACGGCATGTCGCTGGTCTACGGCATGACGGGCACGCTGCTGCTCGGCGAGATCGGCGCGGTGCTGCAGGGCGAGCCGTCGCTCGGCGTGATCATGGGCATCGTGTTCCTGGTGGTCGGCATCGCGTTCAAGTTCGGCGCCGTGCCGTTCCACATGTGGGTGCCGGACGTCTACCACGGCGCGCCGTCGCCGGTGACCCTGTTCGTCGCCTCCGCGCCCAAGATCGCCTCGTTCGCGCTCGCGTACCGGCTGCTGGTCGACGGTCTCGGCGGTGTGACCCCCGCGTGGACGCAGATGATCGCCATCGTCGCCGTGCTGTCGGCGCTCGTCGGCAACCTCGTCGCGATCGCGCAGACCAACCTGAAGCGCATGCTCGCGTACTCCGCGATCGGCAACGTCGGCTTCATCCTGCTCGGCTTCGTCGCCGGCACCGAGCGCGGCTACGAGGCGGCGCTCTACTACACCATCGTCTACGTGGTCATGGCGCTCGGTTCCTTCGGCGTGATCGTGCTCGCGAGCCGGCGCGGTTTCGAGGCCGACGAACTCGAGCACTACAAGGGTCTGCACGCCCGCGACCCGCTGCTCGCCGTGCTGATGATGGTGATGATGTTCTCGACCGCCGGCATCCCGCCGTTCGTCGGTTTCTGGGCCAAGCTGCAGATCTTCGAGGCGCTGTGGGCGAGCGGGCATCTGCCGCTCGTGGTGTTCGGCGCCGCCGTGTCGGTGATCGGCGTGTTCTATTACCTGCGCGTCGTGAAGTTCATGTACTTCGATGCGCCGGGCGATCTGCCGGTGCCCGAGCGGCACACGGGCGTGCGCCTGACGCTCGCGCTCAACGCCGCGGCCGTGCTCGCGCTGGGTCTCTTCCCGCAGGCGCTGCTCGAACTCTGCCAGCGGGTGCTCGGCGCCGGCTGAGCGGCCGAGACCGAGCGGCCGAGGTTGTAGTCCCGCACGCTCCCCCGTATACTCCGCGTCCTTCCTGGTGCGGGGTGGAGCAGTCTGGCAGCTCGTCGGGCTCATAACCCGAAGGTCGTAGGTTCAAATCCTACCCCCGCTACCAACCTCCCGGGCCGTCCGGGATCCGGGTGGGGCGCTCCGTGACAGACACACCCACCGACATCTCCTTCGCCGACCTCGGCTTATCCGCTGCGCTCGTGACGGCCTTGGCCGCGGTCGGCTACGAGTCGCCGTCGCCGATCCAGCGCGCGACCATCCCGGTGTTGCTCGAGGGCCGCGACCTCATCGGTCAGGCGCAGACCGGCACCGGCAAGACCGCGGCCTTCGCGCTGCCGCTGCTGTCGCGCATCGATGTCGCCCGTCGGGAGCCGCAGGCGCTGGTGCTGGTGCCGACGCGCGAGCTCGCCATCCAGGTCGCCGAGGCCTTCCAGAAGTACGCGACCCACATGCCGGGCCTGCACGTGCTGCCGATCTACGGCGGTCAGAGCTACACCCCGCAGCTGAACGCGCTGCGTCGCGGCGTCCATGTGATCGTGGCGACGCCCGGGCGCGTGATGGACCACCTGCAACGCGAGACCCTGACCCTTTCCACGATCCGCTTCGTGGTGCTCGACGAGGCCGACGAGATGCTGCAGATGGGCTTCGTCGATGCGATCGACGAGATCCTCGGCCTCGTGCCACCCGAACGGCAGGTGGCGCTGTTCTCGGCCACGCTGCCGGCGCAGATCAAGCGCATCGCGCAGAAGCACCTGCGCGACCCGCGCGAGGTCACCGTCCGCTCCAAGACCACGACCGCCGCCAACATCCGCCAGCGCTACTGGCTGGTGTCGGGCATCCACAAGCTCGATGCATTGACGCGCCTCCTCGAGGTCGAGCCGTTCGATGCGATGCTGGTGTTCGCCCGCACCAAGCAGGCGACGGTGGAGCTCGTCGAGAAGCTCGAGGCGCGCGGCTTCGCGGCCGCCGCGCTCAACGGCGACATCGTGCAGGCGCAGCGCGAGCGCACGGTCGCCGACCTCAAGAGCGGCCGGATCGACATCGTCGTCGCGACCGATGTCGCCGCGCGCGGGTTGGACGTCGAGCGCATCACGCACGTCGTCAACTTCGATGTGCCGTACGACAGCGAGTCGTATGTGCACCGCATCGGCCGCACGGGCCGGGCAGGGCGCTCGGGCGAGGCGATCCTGTTCATCGCCGCCCGTGAACGCAACATGCTGCGCATCATCGAGCGCGCCACGCGTCAGCCCATCGAGCCGATGACGCTGCCTACGGTGCAGGAAGTGAACGCTCGGCGTGCGGAGAAGTTCAAGAAGGAGCTGGCCGCGACGCTGGCCTCGCCCGACATCGCGCCGTACCGCGGCGTCATCGAGGAGTTCGTGCGCGAGAGCGGCGCGGACCTGCTCGATGTGGCGGCGGCGCTCGCCTCGAGCGCCAAGTCCGGCCGCGCCCTGTTCGTCACCAAGCGCGGCTCCGAATCCTCCGCCGCGCCGGTCGAGGACTTCGGCCCCACCGAAAGCCTCGAACGCAAGGCGGCACGGCCGCGCCGCCCCGAGGGCCCGCAGGCCGTGTTCCGGCTGGAGGTCGGTCGTCGGCACGGCGTGCAGCCGGGCAACATCGTCGGCGCGCTCGCGCACGAGGGCGACCTGCACGGCAGCGAGATCAACGGCATCGACATCCGCGACGACCACACCCTCGTAAGGCTGCCAGCCGAGATCCCCGAGCATGTGCTGCAGCATCTGTCCGGCATCATCGTGCGCGGTCGTCCGCTCGACATCCACCGCGTCGAGGCCTTCAAGGGCCCGGGGAAGGGTGCAGGCAAGGGGCCGGGCAAGGGCTTCGGGAAAGGCCCAGGCAAAGGGCGTCGGCGCGAGGATTGACACCCGCGGGGCCGCAGTTCCATATTGAACCGTGGAATCCAAACTCGCAGATATCGCGCGGCGCAATCTCGCCGACCACCTGCGTCGCATGACGCCGGAGCAGCGGCTGACGGCGTTCCTTGAGCACAATCAGCTCATCGCGCAGCTGCAGAGGGCGGGAGGCGCGACGGTGGTCGGCCCGCAGATCCGGCCGCGACGACGTGAAGACTGACGCACCCGGACAATCGGCGTTGTTGATGGCCGAGATCGCACAAGTGCTCGTCCGTCAGGGTGGGCGCTATGCCGTGATCGGTGCGATGGCCGCGGCGGTGCACGGTCTCGTCCGGGCGAGTGTCGACGCTGACGCCCTCGTGCCGCTGCAACTTCGCGAGGCTCGGACGCTGCTGCAGGCGTTGACTGATGCGGGGTATGTGGCTGAGTTGCGTGTCGGCGATCCGGACGATCCCATCCCGGCACTCTTGGAGGTCCAGGATCGGTACGGCAACCGTGTGGATCTGCTGATCGGTCTGCGCGGCATGGATCCGGAGGTCCTGGATCGTACGCGGCAGGTGACGCTTGCCGGGTCGGTGCTGGAAGTGGTCGGAAGGGAGGATTTCATCGCGATGAAGGCCTTCGCAGGTGGGCCGGTCGACATCGCTGATGCCAAGGCGATCGTCGAGGCCGACCCCGGCGCCTTGGACCTTGCGTTGCTGAGGCGAGTGGCCCGTCGTTTTGGTGACGACACGGCCCGTAGAGTGGAGAGCCTTCTGGGCACGCCCGGCCAAGGCTGAAGGCCCGGCTGCCGCTACCCGCCTGTCGCGGCACGCGGTATCGTTGGCCGATGAGACACGCTCTTCTGTCCGCGGCCGTCGCCGCACTCACCCTCGTCGCCTGTTCCCGCGCTCCGGCCCCGTCGGCCGTCGCCCCGACCGGACCGACCGCTGCAGCGCCCACCGTCGCATCGACACCGCCCGCAGCCGCCCCCGCTGCGACGCTGGATCTGGAGGTCGTCCGCAAGGCCGCCCTTGAGGTCGTCGCCGCGCTGAAGGCGCGCGACACGGCGACCGTCGCGCGCTATGCACATCCGACGCAGGGCGTGCGTTTTTCGCCCTACGCGTTCGTCGACCCGAAGACCGACCAGGTCTGGAAGGCCGAGGAACTCGCGGGCTGGTTCGCCGACACCCAGACGCGCGTCTGGGGCACAGAGGACGGCACCGGCTTCGACATCGAGCGCACGCCGACGGCCTACTACGAGCGTTTCGTGTTCCCGAAGGATTTCACGACCGGTGCGACGGTGAGCGTCAACGACGACCAGGCCCGCGGCAACTCGATCAACAACGCCGCGCAGGTCTACCCGGACGGCGTGCGCGTGGAGTTCTACCTGCCGCCGACTCAGACCCCGGAAGGTCCGAACATCGACTGGCGCGCGCTGCGGCTCGTGTTCGTGGATGTGGCGGGTCAGCCGAAGCTCGTCGCGGTCATCCACGACCAGTGGACGATCTGACCGTCCAGAGGATCCTCACGGGAGCGCGCGTGGTTGCCGGGGTTCCTGCGTGAGACCCCGTACCTACGGTCTGTTGGTCTTGATGGGGATGTGCGTCTGCCTGTGGGTCAACACCTGGCTGGCGTTCAACGCACGTCGGTTGATCGAGGGCGGTATCCCGCGTTGGTCGGTGATCGATGTCCTCGGCGTGTCGGCGGTCGTCGCTGCAAACGGGGCGCTCTGGTGGGCGGTGGGCGAGCCGTTGTTCTCCGGGCTCGTCCTGTTGCCGTTTCTCGCCCCGTATCTCTTGGGCGGTCGGCGGCGCGACGCGCAACGCTGAACGGGCGGCCCGACCTGCGGCATACTTGCGGCTCTCGTCGCTGCGGCGTTCCAGTCATCGGGGGGTATCCCATGAGCAGGTCTATGGTGTGGGCAGTCACTGCCGGGTTTGTGCTGGCGGCGTCCGTGTCGATCGCGGCACCGGCGGCGGCGTCGGCCGGTCCCTCGTCGTCCACCGCGTCGTCCACCGTCGCGCCCCGCACCATCACCCACGAGGACCTGTGGCTCATGCGCCGCATCGGTGCGCCGGTACCGAGCCCGGACGGCAAGTGGGTGGTCGCCTCGATCACGGAGCCGGCCTACGACGCGAAGGCGCAGGTCTCGGACCTCTGGCTCATCCCGACCGACCGCAAGGACGGCCGCACGACGCGCCGACTCACCGGTACCTCGGGCGGTGAGGGCGGAGTCACCTGGAGTCCGGACGGCACGCGGCTCGTGTTCTCGGCGCGGCGTGAGGGCGACGAAGCGGAACAGCTGTATCTCCTCGACCTGCGCGGCGGCGAGGCGCGCCGCCTCACCACGCTCACCAACGGTGCGCGCGGGCCGAAGTTCTCGCCGGACGGCCGCCGCATCGCCTTCAGCAGCAGCGACTACCCGGGCGCGCTGCTCGAGTCCGACAACAAGCGCATCGCCGGCGAGCGTAAGGCGCGCAAGTGGAACGCGCGCATCTACGACGGCTTCCCGATCCGCAACTGGGACCGTTGGCTCGAGGACCGCAAGCCGCGGATCCTCGTGCTCGACCTCGCGGCCGACGGCGGCCCCATCGCCGGTGCGGGCGGCGAGCCGCGCAACCTGCTCGCCCGGTCCGAGCTCGTCAAGGCGCCGGGCTTCGCCGGACGCGGTGGCGACGGCGGTGACTCACTCGATGCGGAATGGACGCCGGATGGACAGGGCCTCGTGTTCGTCGCCAGCACCGACCGCAACAAGGCGGCGTATTCGTTCACCACCTCGCAGCTCTGGTACGTGGGTCTCGACGGCGCTGAGCCGCGCCGGCTCACGGTGGACAAGCACTCCTGGGGTTCGCCGACCTTCACGACCGACGGCCGCACGCTCATCGCGACGCGCGAGCGCGCCTCCGACAAGGTCTACACCAACACGGAGCTCGCCGCGTTCGCTTGGAACGGGGCTGCGGCCGGTGCGCCGCTCGGGGCGCCGCGCCTCATCACCGAGGGTTGGGACCGTGCGGTGACCTCGTTCGCACCCACCGCCGACTCGCGCCGGGTGTACTTCCTCGCCGAGGATGCGGGCCACGAGAAGCTGTACTCGGCGCCGCTCGACGGCAAGGGCGTCGCAGCGGGCAAGAGCGCCGTGTCGCCCGCCTTCGACATGACGCGCGGCGTGTACACGGGTCTCGCCATCGCGCAGGGCACCTCGCGTGCGGGTGCGCCGGTCATCGTCGCCAACTACGAGAGTGCGACCGAGCCGCCCGAGGTCGTGCGCATCGACCTCGCGAAGCGCGGCCACGAGGCGCTCACGGCGGTCAACGTCGAGCGGGCGAAGCCGCTCGACCTCGCGCCGGTGAAGCACTTCTGGTTCACGAGCAAGCAGGGCCGCCGCATCCACAACATGCTGGTGCTGCCGCCGGGCTTCGATGCCGCCAAGAAGTACCCGCTGTTCGTGGTGATCCACGGCGGGCCGCACACCATGTTCCGCGACCAGTGGGTGCTGCGCTGGAACTACCACCTGCTCGCGGCACCGGGCTATGTGGTGCTGCTGACGAACTACAGCGGTTCGACGGGCTTCGGCGAGGCCTTCGCGCAGACCATCCAGGGCGACCCGCTGCGCAGCGCGGGCGACGAGCTCAACGAGGCCGCCGACATCGCGCTGCGCGACAACGCCTTCATCGACGCGTCGCGGCAGTGCGCGGGCGGTGCGAGCTACGGCGGCCACCTCGCCAACTGGCTGCAGGCGACCACCACGCGCTACCGCTGCCTCATCAGCCATGCGGGCCTCATCAACCTCGAGTCGCAGTGGGGCACCAGCGACACCGTCTACGGCCGCGAGATCAACAACGGCGGGCCGGTGTGGGAGCAGGGCCCGGTGTGGCGCGAGCAGAACCCCATCCGCTACGCGGCGCAGTTCAAGACCCCGACGCTGGTGACCATCGGCGAGCAGGACTTCCGCGTGCCGCTCAACAATTCGCTCGAGTACTGGACGGTGCTGCAGCGCCAGCAGATCCCGAGCCGCCTCGTGGTGTTTCCGGACGAGAACCACTGGATCCTGAAGGGCGAGAACAGCCGGCTCTTCTACCAGGAGATCCACGACTGGCTCGCCCGCTGGCTCGGGCCGCAGCCCGCCGCCGGGGCGCCCGCGAAGTAGGGCGACCTCGGGCGACGGGTGGCCTCGGGGCGGGGTTTGTATGCCCCGGGGCTTTCGATTATGATGCGCAGCCTCGCGCGGCTCCTCGGGCCGTGTGAGTGGCGAACCGGCAGGAGCTGTTTCGCACAAGTGCTTGATATACAAGCGCTTTATGGAAAGCCCCCCGAGGGGCTTTTCTTTTTTCCGCCCCTGGCCGGGGCGGTGGATGGAAGCAGGGGCCCGTGGGGCCCCTTTTTGTTCGCGCCGTCGCCGCTTGCGGCGGCGCGGCTGGACGACGGACGAGGACGACGACAGGGCATGACGACCGCGACCGCGACGCGCGACAGGTTGATCGACCTGCTGGAGCCGCTCGTCGAGCAGCTCGGCTACGAGCTGGTCGACATCGAGTGGGCCTCGGCGCCGCGCTCGGGGCTGCTGCGGATCTATCTCGATCTGCCGGCGGGCCGCGAGGGGCACATCGGCATCGAGGACTGCGAGAAGGTCAGCCGCGAGGTGTCGGCGCTGCTCGACGTCGAGGATCCGCTGCCGGGCGCGTACACCCTCGAGGTGTCCTCGCCCGGTTTCGACCGGGTGCTGCGCAAGCCGCAGCACTTCGGGCGCTTCGTCGGCGCCCGCGTGTGGGTCGAGCTGAGACTGCCGCGCGACGGGCGGCGACGGTATACGGGGACGCTCGTGCAGGTGACCGGCACGGGCGTCGAGCTTGAGGTGGACGGCGAGCCGGTGCAGCTGCCGTTCGACGAGATCGGCAAGGCACGCCTGGTGGCTTGAGCGCCGCCGGGCATCGGGCCGCAGGGCATCGAGAGGACGTAAGGACGATGAGCAAAGAGATCATGATGGTCGTGGACGCCGTCTCCAACGAGAAGGGCGTCGACAAGGAAGTCATCTTCGAGGCGCTGGAGGCTGCGCTGGCCTCGGCCACGCGCAAGAAGCACGGCGAGGAGTGGGATGTGCGCGTCGCCATCGACCGCAAGACCGGCGAGTACGACACCTTCCGCCGCTGGAAGGTCCTCGCCGACGATTCCCGCGAGCTCGAGGTGCCCGACCGCGAGCTGCGGTTCGAGGACGCGCTCGATGTCGACGCGAAGGCGCAGATCGGCGGTTTCGTCGAGCAGCCCATGGAGTCGGTCGGCTTCGGCCGCATCGCCGCGCAGCAGGCCAAGCAGGTCATCGTGCAGAAGGTGCGCGAGGCCGAGCGCGCGCAGGTCGTCGACGCCTACAAGGACCGCGTCGGCCAGCTCGTCAGCGGCGTCGTCAAGCGCGTCGACCGCAACGGCATCTTCGTCGACCTCGGCGGCAACGCCGAGGGCTTCGTCTCGCGCATCGACATGATCTCGCGAGAGATCGTCAAGCCGCAGGACCGCATCAAGGCCTTCCTCAAGGAGGTCCGCTCGGAGCCGCGCGGCCCGCAGCTGTTCCTCACGCGTTCGGGCCCGGAGTTCCTCATCGAGCTCTTCAAGCTTGAGGTGCCCGAGGTCGGGCAGGGCACGATCGAGATCCTGGGCGCCGCGCGCGACCCCGGCATCCGCGCCAAGATCGCGGTGCGCAGCAAGGATCCGCGCATCGACCCCGTCGGCGCCTGCGTCGGCATGCGCGGTTCGCGCGTGCAGGCGGTCTCCAACGAGATCGCCGGCGAGCGCGTCGACATCATCCCCTGGGACGACAACCCGGCGCAGTTCGTCATCAACGCCATGTCGCCGGCCGAGGTGTCGTCGATCGTGGTCGACGAGGACTCGCACAGCATGGACATCGCGGTGTCCGAGGAGAAGCTCTCGCAGGCCATCGGCCGCGGCGGCCAGAACATCCGCCTCGCGAGCCAGCTCACCGGCTGGGACCTCAACGTGATGAACGAGTCCGAGGCCGAGGCGAAGAGCGAGTCCGAGGCGCGCACCCTCGTCGAGAACTTCATGAAGCAGCTCGACGTCGACGAGGACGTCGCGGGCATCCTCGTCCAGGAGGGCTTCTCGACGGTCGAGGAGGTGGCCTACGTGCCGCAGTCCGAGCTCAATTCCATCGAGGAGTTCGACGAGGACATCGTGAAGGAGCTGCGCAGCCGCGCCCGCGACGTGCTGCTGACGCAGGCGATCGCGAGCGAGGAGAGCCTCGATTCGCAGCTGCCCGCCGACGACCTGCTGCTGCTCGAGGGCATGCAGCCGGACCTCGCCCTGGCGCTCGCGCGCCGCGGCGTGCGCACGCGCGAGGACCTCGCGGAGCAGGCGGTCGACGACCTGCTCGACATCCAGGGACTGTCGGCCGAAGAGGCCGGCAAGCTGATCATGAAGGCCCGCGAGCACTGGTTCGCGCCGGGCCACGGTTGAGGTAACACATGGCTGACGTGACGGTTGCGCAATTCGCCGAGGTGCTGAAGGTCCCGGTCGACAAGCTGCTCACGCAGCTCGACCAGGCCGGCATCAAGGTGAGCGGTCCTGAGGACCGCATCAGCGACGAGGCGAAGCTCGAGCTGCTCTCGCACCTGCGCCGCAGCCATGGCGGCGCGCCCGAGGCGGCGCCCGGTGTCGGCGCGCCGCGCAAGATCACCCTGCAGCGCAAGCAGCAGAGCGAGATCAAGCTCGCGGGCACCACCGGCCGCGCACGCACGGTCAACGTCGAGGTGCGCGTCAAGCGCACCTACGTGAAGCGCGACCTGCTCGATGAGCAGTCGCGCGGCGCTGCAGGCCCCGAGGCCGAGGCCAAGGCGCGCGAGGCCGAGGAGGCCGCGCAGGCCGAGCGCGAGCGCCAGGAGAACGAGCGCCGCGAGGCCGAGCGGATGGAGGCGGAGAACCGCCGCCGCGTCGAAGAGGAAGCCGCCGCGCGCCGTGCCGCCGAGGAGGCCCGCAAGGCCGCCGAGCAGCGCGATCGCGAGCAGTCGGAAGCCGCCCGCGCGCGCGGTCGTGGCGAACCTGCGCCCGCTCCGGCGCCCGCCGCGGGCCGTCCCGGCGAGGCCAAGCCCGCCAAGGGCGACGGCGACCGCCGCACCAAGTACGGACGCGAGGAGCTGCGCATCGGCGGCGACGCGAGCTCGCGCCTCAAGA
>Ga0315906_10010158_pt1 | contig 11086 bp, 10 predicted proteins | sample LakEriMetagenome_4_FD_203526 | JGI IMG/M metagenome (GOLD analysis project Ga0315906, IMG submission 203526) | Freshwater fungal communities from buoy surface, Lake Erie, Ohio, United States - Buoy 2 MA122 | ecosystem: Environmental > Aquatic > Freshwater > Lake > Lake biofilm | place: USA... | reverse complement strand
TGTGCCCTTATGTGTCTTAAGTGGTTCGATCTTTATATGCCTTATATGGTTCGTTCCTCGCGGTTCATATCCTCTGCGCCCTCTGTGTTCCACGGTGCTCTCCGTATTTACCCCTCAAGCATCCTCCCGTAATCTCATCAGAAACGCCACCGGCGGTTCCAACTTCCACTTATTTGCTCTCATTTGTCTTATGTGGTTGCAGCCTTAAATGCCTTATTTGGTGAAAATTTGGTACTTGTTCCAAATTACCGCAGTGAAACGCCACCGGCGATTCCTCTTTATGCCCTCACCACCACTTCTTATGAATAAATTCCTATGTGCCTATGTGTTGAAAATCCCCTTTTTTCCTTAATTTTGCAGCATAAATCCCAACATCATGTTTGAAAATCTTACCGACAAATTTGAAAGAGCGTTCAAAGTACTCAAAGGTCATGGACAGATCACGGAGATCAACGTTGCAGAAACGCTGAAGGAAGTACGTCGTGCCTTATTGGATGCAGATGTCAATTTCAAGACCGCAAAGGATTTTACAAATTCCGTGAAGGAAAAAGCACTGGGTCGCGATGTGTTGAAATCCGTTTCACCGGGCCAGTTGATGATCAAGATCTGTCACGAAGAGTTGGTAGAGTTGATGGGAGGAAATGAGTCGGAGATCAACATCAAAGGAAACCCGGGGATTATCTTGATGTCTGGACTTCAGGGATCCGGTAAGACCACTTTCTCCGGAAAACTGGGGAACTACCTGAAATCGAAGAAAGGAAAGAACGTTTTATTGGTTGCATGTGATGTGTATCGTCCGGCGGCGATCGATCAGCTGCATGTATTGGGAGATCAGCTTGGGATCGAGGTATATTCGAACAAGGATGAGAAAGATCCGGTGAAGATCGCTGAGGCAGCTATTCAGCATGCGAAAAGTAAAGGATTCAATGTGGTGATCGTCGATACTGCTGGTCGTCTTGCTATCGATGAGCAGATGATGGATGAGATCGCACGCGTAAAACAAGCCATCCAGCCGACTGAAACATTGTTTGTTGTGGATTCCATGACAGGACAGGATGCAGTCAATACGGCCAAGGCCTTCAACGATAAGATAAATTTTGACGGAGTTGTTCTGACCAAACTCGACGGTGATACGCGCGGTGGTGCTGCCTTATCGATCAAAGCAATCGTGGAAAAACCGATCAAGTTCGTCGGTACAGGGGAGAAGATGGATGCACTTGATGTATTCTACCCCTCACGTATGGCTGACCGTATCCTTGGGATGGGAGACGTTGTATCTTTGGTGGAACGTGCTCAGGAACAGTTCAATGAAGAGGAAGCACGCAAGCTCCAGCGACGAATCCAGAAAGATCAGTTCGATTTCAATGACTTCCTTGGTCAATTACAACAGATCAAGAAAATGGGTAACGTCAAGGACCTCATGGGAATGATACCAGGCATGGGGAAGGCAATGAAAGATGTCGATATTCAGGATGATGCATTTAAACACATTGAAGCGATTATATTATCCATGACGCCGCAGGAAAGAGCAAATCCACATCTCATGAATGGTCAGCGAAAAAACAGGATAGCAAAAGGGAGTGGAACGAATATTCAGGAGGTCAACAAACTGATGAAACAGTTCGAGGATACGAAGAAAATGATGAAACTCATGTCCAATCCGAAGAACATGATGAGCATGATGAAGCAAATGAAAGGTATGGGCGGTGGAATGCCGGGGATGTAATGCTTTCTTTGTAATGTATTCTCCACTCATTACATGAAAAAAGAATCACTAGTTTCATGGGGTTTACTTCAGCAATCGCTTTAACGCCATCAATAATTCGTCCTCTAAAAGATCGTGCTCTCCGTTCGCATCAAACACGCGGTTGATGTCTGAGATCAGCCCATCGAGATCGTCTTTTGAATAATGGAACTTCTCCACGTTATGAAGGATTTTCTGGATGCTTTGGTAATCGTTATCATGATCTAGCTCTCTGTGGATGCGCTTGTAGGTATTTTCATCGACCATCAGGAGGATCTTTTCCTTTTCTGCATCACTCTCGAAATAATTCGCGTTTGCGGCATAGAGTAAAAGGTATGCCTTGAATTCTTCTTTGGTCCAGTCAGTATCGAAAGAGTGTGTCATGATGGGTATGTTAACAGGACCAAATTACACAAATAAATGATTTACAAGGAGCGAATTAAAGGGAAATCTTGTAATCCTGAGGTCCGTTTGAATGCCATTCCTTTACTTCCGCTTTTTCTCCGTCAAAAATGAGATAGGTTCGGTATTTAATCCAATCCCCCAGGTTGAGATAGGTCGAACGATCTGTTAGCTCCAATCTCAAAGGTAGGTGTCGGTGACCAAAGATAAAATAATCAAAGTGTTCGTTTTGCAGGACTTCCTGACAGTAGATATACAGCCATTCATTCTCTTTTCCGAGGAAAATTTCATCCTCCTGACCGGTAGCGGCACGACTGGTTCGTGACGAATAGTTTGCCAGCCAGATTCCAAAATTGGGATGCAATCGTGCAAAACACCACTGACAAAATTTATTCTGGAAAACTTTCTTGATGAATTTATATCCGCGATCTCCCGGACCTAAACCATCACCATGACCGATTAGAAATTTCTTTCCATTGAATTCCCGAATCACGGGTTCCCTGTGCAATTGGATACCCAATTCCTTTGGTAGATAATCAAAGATCCACATATCATGATTCCCAGTGAAAACGTGGATTGGAATGCCACTATCGGCTAATTCGGCGATCTTTCCCTGCAACCGCACAAATCCTTTTGGGATTGCATGCTTGTATTCGAACCAGAAATCAAAGATATCACCAACCAGAAAGATCTCTTTTGCGCTGGGAGCGATATGATCCAACCAGGAAACGATAGCCTTTTCGCGATCAAGACTTTTCTCATAAGACGGTACACCCAAATGAAAATCAGATGCAAAATAGATAGTTGTACGCGCTTCTTTTGACATACTTAACGACCGAAGATGCGCTTTAGCTCAGCTTCAAGCTCCTCTCCACGTAAATTCGTCTTGATGATCTTTCCGTCACGATCAATGAGCACAGTGAAAGGAATGCCCTTTACCTGATACTGTTGCGCAACTTTACTTGACCAGAAGCCGAGATCTGAAACGTGGTTTGGCCAGCCAAGATTGTCCTTCTGAATTGCTGCCTCCCAAGCGGCCTTATCTTTATCCAGTGAAACACTCATAACTGTAAATCCGTCCTTTTTGTAGATGTCATAAAGACGAACTACATTCGGATTCTCGCGGCGACAAGGACCGCACCAGCTTGCCCAGAAATCAAGCAATACAACTTGTCCTCTTAGATCAGATAACTTCATTTTTGTTACACCATCGAGACGCAATTCTTCGAAGTCCGGGGCTTCTTTTCCGGGCGCCAATAAATTTGCGGCTTCTCGTCTTGCTTTCAGTTGAAGGTAGTTTTTATACACTTCCTTTATAGATGGAGAATCTCCGAAAGCCACGTTCAATTGAAGAACGAGCGATTCATATGTTGCAAAGTCGTTCTCAGCATCAACCGTTGACAATGCCGGCAATAACGCGGCAGAGTTCTGGTTCTGAGCAATGAACGTCTGTAAATTACTTTGGAACGTGTAGAATTCATTGGTCATTGAATTACTGATCTCTGTCTGAAGTTCGGGATTCTTCTGGATCAATGCGATTGCAGAGTCACGCTTGGTATTCCATACGGTAAGGATCTTTACAAAATCATTCATCTTACTGCTTTCATCCGAACCAACGATATTCGAGAATGCGTAAATATTGGCCCCGTCACCGTAAAGTTTGATGTCGGAACCTTCGCGCAGTATAAGATTCACGTGAGATCCCCCAACTCGGAGCACATAATAGTCAGGATTCGGGATAGTACCTTTTATGCTGAAATCACCTTTTTTCGTCAATGGTACTTTAATGTGGTCGACATAGTGCGAACCATAGTATTGTGAAAGCGATATGGAATCAACCGAAGCATTGAAAATATTGCCTGTAACACTAACATTAACAGGTTTTTGAGAAAAAACGGTTAATCCTGCAAGCAGCGTCAGAACGAAGAAGGTATAGCGCATAGTTTTTTAGTTTGGAATGAGTTCTTTCAATTTTTGTTCCAAAATTTCTCCGCGCAATCCAACGCCGAGGATTTTGCCGTTCTTGTCGATTAAAACGGTATGTGGGATGCTGTTGAATCCATAGAGTTGTGTCATTGGAGTTTGCCAACCCAGCAGGTCACTTACGTGGTTCGGCCAGATCAATCCATCCTGTGTGATCGCTTTTTTCCATGCATCTGCATCGCTGTCAAGTGAAACGGAAAATACAGTGAATCCCTTGTCTTTGTACTTGTTGTATAGCTTGACAACATTCGGATTTTCGCGACGGCAAGGCCCACACCAGCTTGCCCAGAAATCGATCAGGACGATCTTGCCTCGAAGGGAGGATAGTTTGAGGATCTTACCAGCCGTATTTTTCATGGCAATTTCAGGAGCAGTCTTTGCTCCCGGCGCTGCGGAAATACTGTTCTTGTACTCGTTGAAGGCATTTTCAATCTGGAATACCTGATTCTCCATGGTTGCCGCCATTGGTGAATCCTTGTACTTCTTCTTGTAAGCTTCAGCAACCAGTTTCAAAACTTCAAGATTTGCTGGATCCCAGTCCTTGAATCCCATATTCGGTGAAGTTGCTGTCGATAGAACGATATTAAAGGGATTCGCAGGATCCTTTCTCATCTCAGCACGGGCAAATTCATCTATCGGTTTTTTGATCGCGAGGAAACGGATCATCATCTCCTCTTCTGTGATCTTTCCCTCTAAAGCATTCAGTTCCATTTGACCTTTAGCAAAAACTCCGAACTTGTCCATGTATCTGTTCATGACATCAGCCCACGTCGTGCCACTAACTGCCGGTTTTGTGGCGTATTCAGTAAAATTAGTGCGGATCTTCACATGCTCATCAGGAGACAGCGTAAGAGGAATGATCTTGTCATTGGCTTCACCGAGACGCAATTGATAGATCCCCATTCCGGGTATGTTGCCAACCATTTTGAACGCACCATTGGCTTCAACGGTGCTCTGGGCAACACTTATCGTTCCCTGTTGACTTAAAGCTTCAAGGTAAATAGGAGAATTTCCTGCTCCTTCGATCGTTCCTGAGACCGAAAAGTTCTGCTTGAGTTGATCTTCCTGATTTGCCTCTTCCTCTTGTTCACCACAAGAAAATAGCACGATCAATGATAATAAGAATGGAATATACCTCATGTTAAGCTTCTAATGTTTGTCTCATCAATGCATTGGCGGTCTTTGGATCAGCTTTCCCTTTGGAAACTTTCATCAATTGTCCCATGAAGAAACCAACCAACTGTTTTTCACCGTTTCTGTAACGTTCAACCTCAGCAGGATGTTGTGCAATGACCTCATGAATAAATCCGATGATTGCATCTTCATTGGAATCCTGTATCAGATTCATTTCCTCTGCCAGCTGAAGCGGTGTCTTATCTTTTTGACTGAGCATTTCAGGGAAGATCTTCTGTGATGCGATAGAAGTGGATACCTTCCCCTCGTCGATCAGCTTGATCAAGGCAGCAATGCTATCGGGATTTAATGGAAAATGATCGATCTCAACGCCGAATTCGTTCAGGTAAGATTTTACATCTCCCATCATCCAGTTTGCGGCTGCTTTATAGTTGCCTGTATGCTTGATGATCGCTTCATAGTATAGGGCGATCCCTTTGTTGTCCGTGAGATTGTAAGCATCGTAATCTGACAATCCAAGTTCTTTCGTGTATTTCAGGAACAATTCTCTCGGAAGAGCGGGCATCTCAGCTTTGATCGTAGCGATCTGTTTTTCATCCATGATCAGCGGCTGAAGGTCCGGTTCAGGAAAATAACGGTAATCGTTTGCTGCTTCTTTCGAACGCATAGAGATCGTGATTCCCTTTAAAGCATCGAATGATCGTGTTTCCTGATAAAGTGTTTCGCCTTTTTCGATCGCTTCGATCTGGCGTGTGATCTCAAATTCGATGGCGCGCTGCACGTTACGGATCGAGTTCATGTTCTTGACTTCGACCTTCGTTCCGAATTCAGCTTGCCCCCTCAATCGAACGGAAATGTTGGCGTCACAGCGAAGTGAACCTTCCTCCATGTTCCCGTCACATATATCCAGGTAACGAACCAACTTTCGAACTTCGGTCAAATAGTTGTATGCTTCCTGTGATGAACGGATATCCGGCTCAGATACGATCTCCAGCAATGGAACACCAGCTCGATTCAGATCGACTAATGTGTCGAAGACATCCACATCGTGAATGCTTTTTCCGGCATCTTCTTCCATGTGGATACGCGTTAATCCAATGGATTTATCGGTGCCGTCTTCCAGTTTGATGTGGATCGATCCACCGGTACAGATGGGTGTTTTATCTTGTGTGATCTGATACCCTTTCGGTAGATCGGGATAGAAATAGTTTTTGCGGGCAAAATACTGCTCTCGCGCTATGTCACAGCCGCACGCCAATCCTAGTTTGATCGCAAACTCGATTGTCTTCTTGTTCATCTTTGGCAATGTTCCTGGATGTCCAAGCGTGATCACACTTACATTCGTGTTTGGTTGCGCTCCGTATTCGTTCACGTCGCTGGAATAGGCCTTGGATCGCGTCAGCATCTGAGCGTGCACTTCCAGACCGATTACGGCTTCGTATTTATTTCTGATCGCTTCTTCCATGGATTAAATGCGTGCAATTAGTTCGCGCATGATCAATGTCATCTTTGGCTCCTGTCTGTTCGCTACATCGATCACGTCTTGAAGGGAAACCTTGTGGATCTTACCCGGTACACCAAGATCGGTGATGATGGAGATCGCAAAACATGGGATATCCATGTGACGCGCCACGATTACTTCAGGTACGGTTGACATTCCAACTGCATCTGCTCCGATCGCCCTTACATAGCGGTACTCTGCCGGTGTTTCAAGGGTTGGTCCTGTAAGACCGGCGTAAGCGCCAACTGAAACTTTAATATTATTTTCTGCAGCGATATGCTTTGCCATTTCGATCATTTCAGGATCATACGGCTCACTCATATCCGGGAAACGTGGACCGAGTTCGTCGAAATTCTTTCCGATCAGTGGGTGGGCAGGGAAGAGGTTGATGTGATCGTCCATGATCATGATCTCACCAACTTCGAAATCTGGATTAACTCCGCCGGAAGCATTCGATACGAACAAACGCTCGATTCCTAATAGTTTCATCACGCGAACAGGGTAGGTAACCTGCTGCATGTTGTAGCCTTCGTAGTAGTGGAAACGACCCTGCATTGCCATTACTTTTTTTCCGCCAAGTTCTCCGAAGATCAGTTTACCGGAATGGCTTTCAACCGTAGATACTGGAAAGTGAGGAATATCTTGGTAGGCGATCTCATCAATTACAGTGATCTCTTTTACTAATCCTCCCAAACCTGTACCCAGAATGATCCCGATCGTAGGTTCAACTTTTGTTCTTCCTTTAATGTAGGCAACGGATTCTTTAAACTGTGTCAACATAACTATCTATTAATGCTTTAAATTCTTCTTCTTCGTCTATTTCAATGGAGATTGGCTGAAAATACCAGGGGTATTGGTCCATTTTCCATTCTTTAACCCGATCTTTCAGACGCATGAAATCTTTTTCAGTGGTCAGTATGATCGTGGGTTCGGTTGCAAAAGTATCAAATTTTTGATGAATTTCCTGAATGTCTGCGCTGGTAAATGCATAATGATCGGCATACTCCAAATGCTTTACATGAAAGCTTTGTCGGAGATGGTTCAAAAGGGGAGAGGCATTCGCGATCCCCGTCACCAGTAATACGTTCACGGATGTTGCTCGTTCTTGCGTGAATGCCACCGGTTTACCATAGGCAATACGGGAGAAAAAGACTTTTTCCGGAGCAAAGCTTAAACTTTTTTTAATTTCATTTCGGGCCGCAAGATCGAGATCCTTCGGACACTTGGTCACGATCACACAATCAGCTCTTTTTTTACCTATTCGCCATTCCCGGAGATTTCCCGTCGGAAGCATGTGATCCCTGTAAAACGGTCGGCTGTGATCGGTGAGAAGGATAGAAAACCCCGTTTTTACGGCGCGATGCTGAAAAGCGTCATCAAGAATGATCAGGCTCGTTAATGGATGTTCTCGTTGGATGCGTCTCACGCCTTCAGCTCTGCTCTCGCAAACTGCGACCTTAACATTCTCGAACTTTCGGGCATAATACAACGGTTCGTCGCCAGCCTCGAATGATTTACTAAATTCACTTACCCAAAGAAAACCCGACGTTTTTCGGCCGTAACCACGACTGAGGATCACAGTATCCGTTCTGTCTCTAAATAACGCTGCAAGATAGGCTACATGCGGTGTTTTCCCTGTGCCACCCGTAGATAGATTTCCCACACAGATCGACTTCCCCGGAATATTGTAGGGTGTAAAGAACCCCCAGTCATAGAGCTTATTCCGCAGAAAGGTCACTGATCCGTAGATCAAAGATACAGGGTAGAGTAACCATCGGAGCATCTGCATGCTCAAATATAAGAATTATGGTTGAACGATCTGTTTGATCAAAACGGGTAAGGAAGTTCAGGGTGTAGAATGCTTGGAGCAGCGCACGTGTATTGATTCCAACAACAGCCCACATCCTTCTTCCAGGGTCAATTATTAACGCAAGGAGCGTAAAGGTTCTTTGATTTATCAGTTGAAAAAAGAGCGCAAGGAGAAATTGCCGTTGGCGCTTCTGATGCGATAACGGGACAAGGCTAAAGCAGTAAAAACGAAGAGTCCTTGTTCTTTGGTCCTTGTTCCTGTGATATCAATCCTCCGAACTATCCCGCAGAATAATCTGAAAATGATTGATCGTCAGCGTAATAGTAGATACGAACCTGTGCAGTATCTGTAAGAAAATCGATCTTGCCGATTTCGAAACGGTTGATGGCAATACCTGTTCTTTTTTCCAGGTCAGCTTTCATTTCCTCATACTTTTCAGGGATGATAAGATCGATCCGCTCGTAATTGATCGTTTTCCGTGTCTCGTGTTTCACCAACCAGAGGTTTTCTAGGCCGTATGTCAACGCAATTACGGATAAGTTAATGATGGCCATTTCCGCAATGCTGATCTGATTCGAGGCCAATGAGTTGACCACGCTGATACCGATGATCAGAAACAAATAGGTCATTTCCTTGATCTCTATGGCATCTGTCCTGTAACGAATGATCCCGAAAATTGCGAACAGACCAAGCCCCATACCAGTATCTATATCAAGTTTTTTTAATCCGAAACAAAGGAAGAACGTGATCATTCCGATAAGGTAATAAGTGAAAAGATAATCTTTACGCTTTGTCTTCGGATAGTAGAGGTAGCGAATCAGTATGGTCAGGATAACGATGTTTACTGCCAGGCGCAACAACAGGATATAGGCATCTTCACTGAATAATGTCAGATCAAAAAAATCGTTCTTCTTAACAAGTGGTAGAATGAATTCAGGCAGCATGGGCGTTTATTTTTTGAAGCTTAAGTAATTTCTTTTTAAATCGGTTGAATTTCAGTTTGCTGCCGCCATACAATTCGATCGATCCGATACAATATTTGCTCAGACGATAGGGACGAATGCATTTTTCCTTCATTAGTGCAAAGAAAGCAGAATTCCTGTTGACTGTTTCCTGTTTTAGTTCTGCAATAATGAGGTTTTTGAAATTCTTGGTTTGTCCTTCCCATTTGAAGGTCACATCGAAATCGAGGGTCAGGCGCTCATTTTCCAGTTTGTTAACAAGCGTCATTCGGTGGAAAGAATTCCACATAACAGGATGCAAATGATGTTCATCGGTAATGATACTCTTGATGAACGTCTCATGCTTTTCCAGCAATCCATCAGGGATACTGTCTACTTTAATCCTGCTTTTATGCGTTCTTCCTTTGAACTTATGCTTGATCTCAAGAAAAGTCAGGTTCGATTCTACATACTTTCTGAATCGTACTTTAAAGCGGTTGGTTCTTCCATTGTGATGATCTTTGAAGAAAGAGAAATCATCATCATCAAAATAAAGACTTTCGTAGAACGGTGTGCGCGTGCCTTCTATCTCAAGGATTCGGTAGTTTGATGCTAATGCCGGCAGTAACATTAAAAGGTCGTGGATAGAGAAAGCAAACTTGGTATCAATGCGATTCATCAACTTAACACGATCCATCTCCGGAAGGGAGATAGGTTCAAAAGTATTAATGACATCGTTGATTTGTTGGATTAACATTGAACCAAAGTTAAAATTTTGTTGCGCAAACACAAGTTTTAGGTGCTATTTTGAGGGATAACTTGCGCTTTCCGTTAGAAAAAAAGCGCTTTACTAGCTATCTTTGACGCATGAGAAAGAAAATTTTGTTGCTTGGTTCGGGTGAATTAGGAAAGGAATTTGTAATTGCTTGTCAGCGATTAGGGCAGTATATCATTGCCGTAGATAGCTACCCGGGAGCACCTGCAATGCAGGTAGCACACGAAAGTGAAGTGATCAATATGCTGGACGGCACCGAACTGGACCGCTTGGTTGCGAAGCATCAGCCTGACATCATTGTCCCTGAGATCGAAGCGATCAGAACGGAACGGTTCTATGATTATGAAGCCCGGGGAATTCAGGTTGTCCCGAGTGCCAAGGCAGCAAATTTCACCATGAACAGGAAAGCGATCCGAGACCTGGCTGCCATCGAGGTGGGCGTTCGAACGGCTCCGTATAAATATGCGACATCGCTTGACGAATTAAAGGAAGGTGTCGCTTTTACGGGGATTCCTTGTGTCGTAAAACCATTGATGTCTTCTTCCGGAAAGGGGCAATCGGTGATCAAAAATGAGACAGATATTGAAAAGGCATGGAATGATGCGATGGAAGGCTCGCGCGGGGATCTTAGGGAGGTGATTGTAGAAGGATTTATCGATTTTAACTACGAGATCACGTTATTAACAGTAACTCAGAAGAACGGAAAGACACTTTTCTGTCCACCTATCGGGCATCGTCAGGAGCGTGGTGATTATCAGGAGAGCTGGCAACCTATGCCAATGGACCAGGTTCACCT
>Ga0315906_10010154_pt1 | contig 11090 bp, 10 predicted proteins | sample LakEriMetagenome_4_FD_203526 | JGI IMG/M metagenome (GOLD analysis project Ga0315906, IMG submission 203526) | Freshwater fungal communities from buoy surface, Lake Erie, Ohio, United States - Buoy 2 MA122 | ecosystem: Environmental > Aquatic > Freshwater > Lake > Lake biofilm | place: USA... | reverse complement strand
CCTCAGGCGCTCTTGGGAGTGGCTGAATCCGTCCGCCGCCCAGACCGCCTTCGTCAGCGCGCCCACGCCTGCGCACTAGGGCTTGGCCGCAGCGGGCACGTCTGCATGCCGGTGCATCTGCAACTTCGACAAATCACTGAAGCCCTGCTGCGCCAGTCGGGCGCGGATGGCAGCCTCGTCAGCGCTGGCCAGGCGCGGCTGGCGCGACAGGATCCACAGGTACTGGCGCGAGGGCTCGCTGATGACGGCATAGCGCCCATCGTCGGCCAGCTGGATGACCCAATAGGCGCCCCAACCCACAGGCAACCAGCGCAGCCAGGCGGGCAGGAAGCTCACCTTCAACTGGGCCGGCGCCAGGGTGCTGCCGGACAAGGTGCCGGTAGGCCGCGCGCTGCCGGTGGCGTCATCGGTTCGGCCCTCCGCCGTGCGGCAGCGATTGAGCACCTCCACGGTGCCATCCGGCAGTTGGCGGTAGGTGGCCGTGGTGTCGCTCACACACTGGCGCTGGAACACGTTGGGAAACAGCGCCACCTGGTACCAGGTGCCCATGTACGGCGGCACCTCCAGGGAGGGCAAGGACTGCAATGACGCTGAGACCGCAGAACCTGCGGTGGACGCAGGTGTTGCCGCAGCACCCGACGAGGGCGCGAAGCTGGTCACCGCCACAGTGGCCAGGAGCCCCGCCGCCAAAGCCCGAGCCCTGGCCCCGGCGGATCGCCAGCCGTGGCGCAGGGACTCCCCTCGACCGTCTTCAGGGCTCAGCTTGTTCATGTCCGCATCCTTCTTATCCACACAAGACAGCGCTGAGCCTCGAGGCTCGGCACGGTCAGTTGTTCCACGTGAAACACCTCGACGCCAGCCGGCAGGTCGGCCAGCTCGTCTTCAGGCACCTTGCCCTTCATGGCCATCCAGACCCCGGTCGCGCTCAACAGATGTCCCGTCAGGGATACAAAGTCCGCCAGCGAGGCGAAGGCACGGGAGGTCACGAGATCGAATCCGGACGGCGCCGGCAAGTCCTCGACGCGGGCGTGATGGGCGCGAAGGTTCGACAGCCCGAGCTCGGCCGCCACCTGCCGGATGAAGCTCGCTTTCTTGGCCACCGCATCGACACAAGTGACGTCCCAGGTCGGCTCCACAATGGCCAGGACAACCCCGGGCAAGCCGGCGCCGCTGCCGACGTCCAGCATTCGAATCGCGGGGCCTTCAGGCCCAGAGGCCCGCCCCTCCGCCTGCAAATGCCGCTTCAGCGGTATCACCACCGCCAGGCTGTCCAGCAGATGCTGCACCAGCATGTCGGCCGGATTGCGGACGGCCGTGAGGTTGTACACCCGGTTCCAGCGGTGGATCAGCGCGAGATACTCGACCAATTGCCGGCGAGCGGGCGGCGGGACCTCCAGGTCCAGGCGGTCGAGCCCCTGGTCCAGGGGGAGGGACAGCGATGCCATCAGGTCGGTCATGTGGTGGAGATGTGGTGGAGATCCGAGCGCTCAGAAGGTGCAGTCTGCATCAGAACATGAAGGGCTTGGGGCCTGAAGGCGCAAGGGCCTCGCACGAATGCTTGGGTGCGGCCGACACTCTCAGCTCGAGGTTGCAGCGTCTCCTGATACCCGCGCAAGCGCACACACTGGTTCTCCAAGGATGAGCTTCATGAACGCGTTTCTTGCTCCGCTGGGCGCCCTCTTGACCGTCGCACTGGGTTTGCTGGGCTTGCTGGCGCCCCTGCATGCGGCACGCATGGTGGGCTTGAAGCCAGAGAGTCATCGAGGGGTGTCCGAGCTTCGGGCCACTTACGGCGGCCTGTTCACCGGCTTGGGCCTGGCCTGCCTGGTGTTGCAGGCCCCGGCGGCCTACGCCGTCGCAGCCTGCGCGTGGCTGGGTGCCGCGCTCGCGCGCCTGGTTTCGATGGCGGTGGACCGCAACCCTTCCTGGCTCAATGCGGGCGGGGTGGCGTTGGAATGCCTGATCGGCATGCTCTTGTGGACAGGCGCCGCCGCGTAGGGTGGAAATGACGCCCCCGCAACCGCTGCAGGGTGAACTGGACGGGGGCCCGAGGCGGGCAAGAGGTCACAAAAGAGTTGCCCAAAAGGGTTGCCCACTCGGTGTCTCGGCAACTCACGCCGCCTCGTCTGTGGTGGCCCAAGACCTGGCAGCACCGTCGTCACTCCCGCCCCTGCCCTGCCTCAAGCGCCCCTTCTTCAGGTGCACCAGCAGCAAAGAGATGGCTGCGGGCGTGACCCCAGGCACCCGTGAAGCGTGGCCCAGGGTTTCGGGACGGTGAGCACTGAGTTTCTGTCGCACTTCAAAGGACAGCGCCTGCACCGCCTGGTAGTCCAGGTCCGCCGGGAGCGGCAGGTGTTCATAAGCGGCGGCACGGGCCACTTCTTCCTGCTGCTTGTCGATGTAGCCGGCGTAGCGGGTGGCGATCTCCACCTGCTCGATCACGGCATCTGCCAGCTCCGCGCCCAGTTCGGCACGCAGTGTTTCACGTGAAACAGCGGCTTCGGGGCGGGCGATCGCCGCCACCTCGGCCACGGAATCAAAGCCGATGCCAGGACGGCGCAGCAAGTCCAGCAAGCTGTGCTCATGCTCCAAGGCCTTGCCCAGCAAGCGCTCGGCGTCTGCACTGGGCAGCACTGCCGGGTGCACCCAGACCGACTTCAATCGCTGTGTTTCACGTGAAACAGCGTCACGCTTGCGGTTGAAGGCCTCCCAGCGTGCATCGTCCACCAAGCCCAGCTGGCGCCCGGCTTGGGTCAGGCGCAGGTCGGCGTTGTCCTCGCGCAGCTGCAGCCGGTACTCGGCCCGGCTGGTGAACATGCGGTACGGCTCGGTGACACCGCGCGTGATCAGGTCGTCCACCAGAACGCCCAGATAGGCCTCATCGCGCCGCGGCAACCAGGGCTCCCGGCCACGCACCTGCAGGGCTGCGTTCAAGCCAGCGAAGAGGCCTTGCGCGGCCGCCTCCTCATAGCCGGTGGTGCCATTGATCTGTCCGGCGAAGAACAACCCGCCAATGGCACGCGTCTCGAAGCTCGAACGCAGTTCACGCGGGTCGAAGTAGTCGTACTCGATGGCGTAGCCAGGGCGCAGGATGTGGGCGTCTTCAAGACCCACGATGGAGTGCACCGCCTCGATCTGCACGTCAAAAGGCAGCGAAGTGGAGATGCCGTTCGGATAGAACTCGTGGGTGGTCAGCCCCTCGGGCTCGAGGAAGATCTGGTGACTGCCCTTGTCCGCAAACCGGTTCACCTTGTCCTCGATGCTCGGGCAGTAGCGTGGGCCCACGCCCTCGATGACGCCCGTGAACATAGGGCTGCGATCGAAGCCGCTGCGGATGATGGCGTGGGTGCGCTCGTTGGTGTGGGTGATCCAGCACGGCACCTGGCGTGGGTGCTGCGCCGCGCTTCCGAGGAAGCTGAACACGGGCAACGGTGTGGAGGGCGGGGCACCGTCCGGCCCCGGCATGCCGTCGCCCGGCTGCTCCTGCAGCCGGGAGAAGTCGATGGTGCGGCCGTCGATGCGCGGCGGCGTGCCCGTCTTCAACCGGCCCTGCGGCAGCTTCAGTTCCTTCAGCCTTGCCGACAACGTGACGGCCGGCGGGTCCCCCGCCCGGCCAGCGCTGTGGTTCTGCAGGCCGATGTGCACCCGCCCGTCCAGGAAGGTGCCCGCGGTCAGCACCACCGCCGGCGCCGCAAAGCGCACGCCCGACTGCGTGACGGCGCCCGTCACCCGGCCGCCTTCCACCGTCAGGTCGTCCACCGCTGCCTGGAACAGCCACAGGTTCGGCTGGTTCTCCAGCCGGTGTCGGATGGCCGCCTTGTAGAGCACGCGGTCGGCCTGCGCCCGCGTGGCGCGAACCGCAGGCCCCTTCGAGCCATTGAGGATGCGGAACTGGATGCCAGCTTCGTCGGTGGCCGCGGCCATCGCCCCGCCCAGCGCATCCACCTCCTTGACCAGGTGCCCCTTGCCGATCCCGCCGATCGACGGGTTGCAACTCATCTGGCCCAGCGTCTCGATGTTGTGCGTCAGCAGCAGCGTGGCGCAACCCATGCGCGCGGCGGCCAGCGCAGCCTCCGTCCCGGCGTGGCCGCCGCCCACGACGATGACGTCAAAGCGCTTGGGGAATTGCACAGGGAAACTCCTGGAGAGGCGGACACCGCTGGGGTGCCCAAAAAGTGGGCAGATTCTAGGGTCGTGGACCAGAACCCGGACCACGACTCCACCGTGCACAGGCGGGGAATCGCTGAGCCTGAACGGGAAGCGGGGGGCTCCGCCGGGCTTCGATCCATTATTATTACAAGCGTCATTACGAAAGCGGCCCATGACCACCCTGAAACTCACGCAGATCGGCAACTCGCTCGGGGTGGTGCTGCCCAAGGAACTGCTCGCCAAGCTGAAGGTCGGCAAGGGCGACACGCTTTTCGTGACCGACGCGGCGCAGGGTGTGACCCTGACCCCTTATGACCCGGAGTTCGAGCGGCAGATGGCACTGGCACGGCAGATCGCCAAAGAGCGACGAGACGTCCTGCGGGTGCTGGCGAAATGACGCGAAGCTGGACGTGGATCCAGCCAGCGGTCCTTCTTGCGGTGCATGACGAACAACTCGCTGAACACGGCGGCCCCCCTGGCTTGCGGGATGCGGCCTTGCTGGAGTCCGCCCTCGCCCGTGCTCAGCAACTGGCGGCTTACGGACAGCCTGACGTGGCCGCTCTCGCGGCTGCCTATGGTTTCGGACTGGCGCGCAACCACCCCTTCGCCGACGGCAACAAGCGCACCGCCTTCATCGCCATCGAGCTTTTCCTGGCACTCAACGGTCATGCATTGCGCGCGACCGACCAAGACTGCGTGATGACCATGCTGGCGCTGGCGGCAGGGGATCTGAGCGAAGACGCCCTGGCAGACTGGATCCGCGCGCACGCCGCTTGAGCCTATGGATTGCCGCCCCCGCTGCGCCGCCTGCCGCATCGCCCCGCCCAACATCAGCCCAGTTGTCCGCTGGCGGGACGGCCCGTCACCAGGTCGCGGGTTTCGAGATCGGCTTTCCGTCCGGGCCCATCACGGGGTCAGAGAAGACCGCCGCCTGCAAGTGCGACTGCCGAATGTGCCGCTGATGTGTGGCGACTTGGACGAGTGGCTTGGCCGCTCCGAACTTGCCAGGCGGCGTCAGCAGAAAAACGGGCTTGCCCAGTTCCTGGGCGACGATGCGAATCGGCTCCACCAAATCCGTGTCATTGGACACCACCACCGCCGCATCGAATCTGCCGGCCCAAGCGTCGTTGACCAAGTGGACCGCGAGATTCACATCCGAGCCCTTCTCTTCCATCGTGAAGACCTGGGCTTTCACCGCATCGGGGAGCGCTGAAGGTTTACCGCCCACGAGCCCGTTTCCGTAGCTGCCAACGGGAAGTCGCTCAGGGCGGCTGGCGGCCACGGCTGCATCCACCCCAACAGCCACATGCCCCGGCGCCAGCGTTGTACTGCCGCCAGCCGTGTCCGTCAGCGTTCGGCGTGCCACCGGCAGCAGCATCACCGGCCGCCAATTCGACTTCGCCAGGAAAGTGCCGAAGTGAATCTCGACTTCTGGCACCGTAGCCAGCGCATTGAACAAGACCTGCTGCCGACCGGGCGCCCCGGCGTCAACAGCACCGGAAACGCGAGCGGTGAAGTACCGCACCTTCTCGACCTTAGCCGAGGGCACCACCTGCTCGGTCAGGCTCTTCGGATTGAGCCACTTGCAACCCGTGTCCCTGATGGCGTAGTACAGGTTGAAGCCGTCTATGTAGACATAGGTCTTCACGCCTTTGCCTCCCAGAAAGAGCAAGGGCCACCGAAGTGGCCCTTGAGCCGACAGCACGCTGCCAGCGGGTAAGTGCGCAGAGTATAGACACCCGGCCGCCGCACTGGCAATACGCGTGTCATCTCCTCGCCACAATCAGTGCTGCGCCGCTCATCCAAAGGAGCCCCATGAATTGCCGTGCACGGTGCGCCGCCTGCTGCATCGCCCCGTCCATCAGTTCGCCCATTCCCGGCATGCCCAACGGCAAGCCCGCAGGGGTCAGGTGCATCCAGCTCGACGACGATGAGCGCTGCCGCCTCTTTGAACACCCTGACCGACCGCTGGTGTGCAGCTCCCTGCAGCCGCACCCGGCCATGTGCGGGGACAGCAGAAGCACCGCCCTGCTGTGGCTCACCGCCTTGGAAGAACAGACGCGGCCCAGGCGGGGGTTCTGACGAACGTCCCCCTGATGCCACCAGCGGGCGCCGGGAGGGCTGACCGCTGGGAAACCCAGACCTTGCCAGACCTGGTGCGGAACAGACCCTCTGTCCTCTCTATCATGGAAGCATGGACACAAGAACAACATCGGCTCAGGCGTTCATCGAGCGCTGGCAGGGAGTTACCGCAAGCGAGCTGGCCACCGCGCAGACCTTCGTCATGGACTTGTGCGAGTTGCTGGGTGTGTCCAAGCCGCACCCGACGCCCGCCCAGGACTACATGTTCGAGCGCCCCGTCACCTTCAGCCACGGTGACGGCTCCAGCAGCGCGGGCCGGATCGACTGCTACCGGCGCGGCCACTTCGTGCTGGAGGCCAAGAAGCTGAAGGCCGGCGCCCATACCAAAGGCTTTGACGACGGCTTGCTGCGCGCCCGCAGCCAGGGCGAGAGCTACGCCCGCGCGCTCCCGGCCGAGGAAGGGCGCCCGCCCTTCGTGATGGTGGTGGACGTGGGCACCGTCATCGAGGTCTACGCCGAGTTCAGCCGCTCGGGCGGCACCTACACCCCCTTCCCCGATCCGCGCAGCCATCGCATTCCGCTGGCCGACCTGGCCAAGCCCGAAGTGCTGGGGCGGCTGCGCAAGATTTGGACGCAACCGGACGAGTTGAACCCGGCGCTCATTGCCGCCAAGGTCACCCGGGAGGTGTCCAACCAACTGGCCCTGCTGGCCCGCTCGCTCGAACAAGCCGGGCACGCGCCGCAAACCGTGGCCGCTTACCTCTCACGCTGCCTGTTCAGCATGTTCGCGGAAGACGTCGAGCTGCTGCCCAAGGGTTCCTTCCAGGCGCTGCTGCTGCAACACCGCGAGAACCCCGCCACGCTGCAACTGATGCTGCGCAGCCTCTGGGCCGACATGGACCGGGGCGGCTTCTCGGTGGCGCTGGTCAAGCCGGTGTTGAAGTTCAACGGCAAGCTGTTCAAGGGCGACAGCGCCGACGGCTACAGCCTCTTGCTCACGCCCGAGCAGATCGACCTGCTGGTGCAGGCCGCCCGCGCCAACTGGCGCGAGGTGGAGCCCGCCATCTTCGGCACCCTGCTGGAGCGCGCGCTGGACCCCGCCGAACGCCACGCCCTGGGCGCTCACTACACCCCCCGCGCCTACGTGGAACGGCTGGTGTTACCCACCGTCATCGAACCGCTGCGCGCCGAGTGGGCCAACGCCCAGGCCGCCGCCCTGCTGCTGGCCCATGAAGCTGCCGAGCTGGAGGCGAACCCTCCCGCACCCAAGACCAAGGCCGATTTCGAGGGGCTCAGCAGCAAGGCGGTGGCAGCCCTGGACGCCAAGCATCGTGAGGAGCGCGACAAGCACCAATCGGCCGTGCGCGCCAAGTGGAAGGAGGCGCGTCAGCAACTTCGTGATTTCCTGCATCGTCTGTGCACCGTGAGGGTTCTGGACCCGGCCTGCGGCAGCGCCAATTTCCTCTACGTGACGCTGGAGCACCTGAAGCGCCTGGAAGGTGAGGTGCTCAACCAGCTCAATGCCCTGGGCGACACGCAAGAGGCGCTGGACCTGGGCCGTGAAACCGTTACCCTGCAGCAACTGCGCGGCATCGAGCTGAACGAGCGCGCCGCCGCCCTGGCCGAGCTGGTGCTGTGGATTGGCTTTCTGCAGTGGCACATCCGCACCAACGGCCAAACCGGCGTGGCCGAACCCGTGGTGCACGACTACGGCAACATCGAGCACCGCGACGCCGTGCTGGCGTACGACCGCCAGGAGCTGATGACCGACGCCGCAGGCCAGGTGGTGATGCGCTGGGACGGTGTGACCGCCAAGCCCCATCCGGTGACCGGGCTGCTGGTGCCAGACGAAGCGGCGCAAGTGCCCCAGTGGCGCTACGTCAACCCCCGGCAGGCCGCGTGGCCCCGGGCCGACTTCATCGTCGGCAATCCGCCGTTCATCGGAAACAAGCGCATGCGCGTGGCCCTGGGCGACGGCTACGCCGACGCCCTGCGCGCCGCGTGGCCCGAGGTGCCCGAGAGCGCTGACTTCGTCATGTACTGGTGGCACAAGGCGGCTGAGACAGTGCGGCAGGGCCAGGCCGAGCGCTTCGGCCTCATCACCACCAACAGCCTGACCATGATTTTCAACCGGCGGGTGATTGAGGCGCACCAGACCGCCACCCCGCCGCTGAGCCTTGCGTATGCCGTGCCTGACCACCCGTGGGTGGACAGCGCCAATGGCGCCGCAGTGCGCATCGCCATGTCCGTGGGCGTGCGTGGTGCCGTCGATGGAAAGCTGCAGACCGTCACCCAAGAGCGGGAGGCCGACAGTGGCGAGGTGGCCGTGGATCTGCTGACCCGGCAGGGCGTCGTCCATGCCGACCTCAAGGTCGGTGCCAATGTGGCCGGGGCGAAGCGGCTGCAGGCCAATGACCGGCTGTCCAATCGGGGGGTGATTCCGCACGGGGCGGGCTTCATCGTCACCCCGGACGAGGCGCGGAGTTTGGGCCTTGGCACCGTTCCGCGCTTGGACCAGCACATCCGTCCCTATCGCAACGGACGAGACCTGACCGGTACGCCTCGGGGCGTCCTTGTCATCGACCTGTTCGGCCTCCAGGCCAACGAGGTGCGGCAGCGGTTCCCGGCGGTATACCAGTGGCTGTTGGAGCGGGTTAAGCCCGAGCGAGACGAGAACCCGCGGCGACGCGTCCGTGAGCTTTGGTGGCTGTTCGCGGAGGCTCGTGTCGTCATGCGCCGCTCCTTGCTAGGACTTCCGCGCTACATCGTTACTGGGCAGGTAGCGAAGCACCGGGTGTTCCAGTGGCTGGACGCCACCATCCTGCCGGACGACAAGCTCATCGCCGTGGCCAGCGCCGACGCCCTGCACCTGGGCGTGCTGTCCAGCGCCGTGCATGCAGCCTGGGCGCTGACGGCCGGTGGGCGCTTAGGGGTCGGCAACGACCCGGTCTACAGCAAGTCCACTTGCTTTGAGCCGTTCCCCTTCCCCGACCTGGACCCGGCCGGGTCGCTGGCCGAGCGCATCCGCACCCTGGCCGAGCACATCGACGCCCACCGCAAGGCCCAGCTCGCGGCCCACCCGGACGCCACGCTCACGGCCACGTACAACGTGCTGGAGAAGCTGCGCAGCGGCGAGGCGCTGACCGCCAAGGAGAAGGTGGTCCACGAACACGGCCTGGTGGGCGTGCTCAAGAGCCTGCACGACGAACTGGACGCCGCCGTGCTGCAGGCCTACGGCTGGGCCGACCTGACCCTGCCCGCCGACACCGACGCGTTGCTGGTGCGGCTGGTCGAGCTGAACGCCAGGCGCGCGGCCGAGGAAGCGGCCGGCACGGTGCGCTGGCTGCGCCCGGAGTTCCAGCAGGCGGGGCAAGGCGAGCAGGCGGCCATCGACACCGGCGCGGAGGATCAGGACGAGGGCGAGACCGCCGAGGCGACCTCCGCAAAGCCGGCCCAGGCGGCCGCAGCGCAGCGCCCCTGGCCCACGGGCCTGACCGAGCAAATCAAGGCGGTGGCCGAGGTGTTGACCAGCGCAGGGCGCAGCCTGGACCTGGAAGGGCTGGCCGGGCATTTCAACGGCCGAGGCCGCTGGCGCGACCGTCTGCCCACGCTGCTGGACACCCTGGTGGCCTTGGGCCGGGCTCGCGTGGTGGACGGCCGATGGGTTGGTGTGGGGCTGTAGCGTCCGGCCAGCCCCCCGCCATCGCCCCCTGCGCGCCAGCGGGGCCCTGGCTTCAATGTTGAGGGACGTCATGGACGCAGCCCCCCAAAGCGGGCCAGACTGGGCCCCTCAACGCAACAGGAGACTTCCATGCAAACCAACGTCGGCACCATCGACCGCATCCTGCGCGCGGTGATCGGACTGGCCCTCATCGCCCTCACCTGGGCCGGCACCATCGGTGTCTGGGGCTGGATCGGCGTGGTGCCGCTGCTGACGGCGGCGCTGGGCTTTTGCCCGCTCTACACCATGCTGGGCTTCAGCAGTTGCCCGATGGAGAAGACCTGAGAGACGACCCCGCCCTCTTGGGCACGAAGAGAGATTTCTTGCCTGGCTTCAGAATCATCAATGCCTTCACCATAAGTGGGCGCATGCTCACTTGATGGCGGCGGCGCGCAGCGACCGCGCCACGAACCACACCCCCACGGCCGCCACCGCCACGCTCATCAGCAGCGGGATGCCCATGTCCAGGGCCGCCAGCGTCTCGCCCTTGAGCACGCGGCCCATCAGCGTGATCTGGCCCAGCGCCGGTACCCACAGGTGCCAGGCGGCCTCACCGCCCGGGTTGAACAGCGTCACCAGCGGCAGCATCGAGACCACCAGCACCACCACCGTGGCGCTGGCTTGCGCCTCCTTGAAGCTCTTGCAACGGATGGCCAGGGCCATCAGCACGGCCGAGAGCGCGCCCGCCAGCGGCAGCAACAGCGCCAGGAAGCGGGCTGCTTCGGCGGGGCCGAACCGGAAGAGGGCCGACAGGGTTTCGCTGCGCAGCAGCCACTGCCCCGGCAGGAAGCTCAGGCAGCTCAGCACCGCGATCAGCATCCCCACGGCCGAGACCGCCGCCCACTTGCCCAAGGTCAGCGCCAGCGGGCTGGCCGGGTTCATCAGCAGCGGCTCCAGCGAGCCGCGCTCGCGCTCACCGGCCGTGGTGTCCAGAGCCGCGTTCAAGGCGCCGTAGAGCACGGCCATCAGCACGAAGAACGGCAGCATGAACGACAACTGCGCGCCTCGCGTGGCCGGGCTGGCCAGATCGACCCCCTGCACCTCCACGGCCTGCAGCAAGGCCGGCGACACCCCGCGCACCATCAGCCGCAGGGCGGCCTGCTCCTGGTTGAAGCCCTGCAGCAGCCCGGCGATGCGG
>Ga0315906_10010149_pt1 | contig 11093 bp, 10 predicted proteins | sample LakEriMetagenome_4_FD_203526 | JGI IMG/M metagenome (GOLD analysis project Ga0315906, IMG submission 203526) | Freshwater fungal communities from buoy surface, Lake Erie, Ohio, United States - Buoy 2 MA122 | ecosystem: Environmental > Aquatic > Freshwater > Lake > Lake biofilm | place: USA... | reverse complement strand
AACGCTGACAACATCGCCATCGCGCATTTCTCGGCGAGTAAATTGCACCGGATCCTCGGCGCTGACGAGGTAGTGCGCGCCGTACAACCGAGCCAGCTCCAAGCCACCGCTCACGTAATCGTTATGCATGTGGGTTTCGGCGACGGCGGCAATAGTGACGCCCTCTTGCTCCGCGAGTAGTTGGACGCGGTCAATGTCGCGCTGCGGATCAACGACCAGGGCCTGCGCGCCATCGTGTACGAGGTAGGAGCGATCACCAAGCGATGGGGTGTCGATCGCGATGACTTTCAGGTTCATGAGCCCTCCACTCGCCTACGGTAGCACATACCCCAGGGGGTATGCTAATCTGCCGCCATCGGTCGTCAAAGTGTCCGAAGTAAGGAGTGAACATGGTGAAGGAAAGCGTCGTTCCGGCAGCTGCAGACCAGCGATTGATCCTTGCGCGAGTTAACCGCGCGCATGGTCAGTTAGGTGCTGTTGCCCGCATGATCGAAGAGGGGCGTGACTGCGAAGAGGTTGTCACGCAGCTTGCAGCGGTCAGCAAGGCGATCAATACCGCAGCCTTCACGATGATCTCTTCGAGCCTTCGTGAATGCATTTTGGACGGCAGCAAAAAGAGGCGAGGGGGAGTGGACGCTTCGGCGCGCCTAGAGAAACTCTTCTTGACGCTGGCATAGGCATAAGGAGGCTCAACATGTGCTCAAAAGTAACGTGCGGAACGTGCAAGAAACCGACCTGGTCCGGTTGCGGCCAACATATTGACCAGGCCCTGAAGGGTGTGCCAAAGGCCGAGCGCTGCCGCTGCCGAGCTGAGGCAAGCCAGACCCGCCCAACAGCGACAAGCACCAAAGAGAGAGGGTTCCTCTCTCGTTTGTTTGGTGGCGAATAGCTCTACCGATAGTGAGGAGAGTGTGAATATGATCCGAATGCACCGATTGACCAAGGTTGCACTGCTCACGTTGTCTGCGGTGCTCATTGCTGCTGCTTGCAGTAGCGGGAGCGCAACTGGTATTGGAATCCGCAAACTCGGAGCGAAGGAGGCTGTCACCGTGATTGATCAGCGAACTGTTATTGACGTCCGGAGTGCAGGCGAGGCCGCCTCAGGCATCGTTGCTGGCGCTACTGTCCTGGACTTCAACTCTGGTGAGTTTGAGGCAAAAATTGGCTCATACGATCGGAGCGCAGCGTATTTCGTCTACTGCCGCAGTGGCAGTCGCTCGGGCCAGGCCGTGGAGATCATGAAGAGCCTCGGCTTTACCGACGTGATTGACGGGGGTGCGTACGCAGATCTCGTGGACGCGGGGGTGCCCACCGCGCCGTAGCCGGCTACCTGGGTGGTTGTGGCTCCGCTACAATCCCCCTCCGGCGCCGATGTAGCTCAGTGGTAGAGCAGCTGTTTCGTAAACAGCAGGTCGTGAGTTCAATCCTCACCATCGGCTCCAGCCGCTACGGCTGGTTGACCGAAACCCCCATCCATCTGGCGAGCACCTCTGCTGAGTAGCGTCCGTCGTGATACTTGCGGGCGAAGGCCTCCCCTGCGGCGGCGCGGGCGTCCCAGGTAGATCGATCCGCAACGAGGTCGCGAATCACCTGCTCTAGGGTGCCGGTTGAGCTTTGAATCAGCGGTAGGTCGGGGACCTCTGCGCGCGCGATCTGGTCAACGTCGCCGATCAGCAGGCGGCCAGATGCCATCACCTGCACCGCCATTACGCCATAGCCACCAAGCCCGATCTTGTCGACTACAACGTCGGCCCACGCAACATGCGCCCGAACCTCTGTAGGCGGAATGCCGGAAAGGCAACGAAACTCGATGAGGCCTTCACTGGCAAGGCGGAGCAGTGTGGGCTCAATCTCATCGCTGCTGTTGCTGGCACGGTTTGACGGAAGGTGCAAGACGCGTGGCTTCGGTCGCGAGCTCTCGATCGGCGCCATTGGCGTGAACCACTCATCCTCTGGAATGACAGGAATCCAGTGCGCATTCGGTAGGTAGCGCAGCAGGTCTGGTGTGGATACGAAGAGCGGAAATGGCCATCGTTTCAAGAACGCGTGCATGGACCTGGTACGGCCCTCAAGTGTGATCGTACGGGGATCAAGGGGGTCAGAGAAGAGTGTTCCGGGGTGAGATGCTCGGTACACGCTCGGGATGCGGATGTCGCTCCCATGAAAGACGAAGGCGGGCCTGGTGCCGAGCACCCGCAGGACCAGCGCGGCCAGCAGCGTTGCTCGTTTTGAGCCCCGCACAATGTGCGACCTGCCGCTCTCGAGCAGCGCATGGCTCGCAGCTCGATTCAGCGTTAGGAGTCTGCGAACGAAACCGAATCGCGCAAGATCGCTCTCGGGAATGACCTCGTCAACGGGGAATCGCAGGGCGCTCGTGCCTGTGATCCCTTCTGCCTGCCAAGAGTAGGCGGCGGCATCTGTGCGTCGTCGAACTGCACGTGCCCACGAGGCGCCCTGGCCAGCAGTGTTGATGGAGCCAATGATCAGCGTCTTTTTCGGCGTCTGCTTCATGTTTCGCACGCTATCATACGGTCACTGATATGAGTGCGAACAACTGGACAGTCTTCGGAGAGCCAAAGCCTCTTATCTATGGCGGTAGCCTGCGACGGAGCAATGTCTTCAATACTCTGGTGCAGCGAACGCGCGCCAGAGTTGTTCCGAGGCGAAGCCGGATCCACACAACAATCTTTAAGCGGTGGAACTCCAGTATCAACCCCCTACGACGGCCGGGCTTTGCAGTTGCCACAGGTCTCGTAACGCCGCACCTTTTTGCACCAACCCGTGGGACCGTGCGGTGGATGGCGGTAGATCTTCATGATCATCCGGTGCTCCAGGCGAAGGCGATGCAGGTTCACCTCGACGAAGGCGTCACGCAGCGACGAATGGGCATTTGGAACGCCAACGTAGCGATGTTTGAAACGTTGATCGTTCCGAGCACATCGTTCGCTCTTTATGCCGGCCTCACCGAAGAGCGACTCCTTGTTATCCCGAACGGCACAGCGATGGCAGGCATACCCCCGCTGCCGTTCCCCGATCGACCCGTCATCGGTATGGCAACGGGTGCGGCACGAGGGAGAGGGATTGAAGATCTCATCGCCGCCGCTGAGCAGGTGCACCAGAGCATTCCAGATCTTGAGCTCAACCTTTGGCTTGCAGCGAATGATGTAACCGCGGAAGAGTACATAGGGGAACTGCGGAGGCTGACCGAAAGGCTTCCATGGGTCAGCATCTCTTCGCCGAAATTCAATGAGGTCTTCCAGGAGACAAGTCGAGCCTCTCTGATGGTGATCCCCCATCCACCGAATGAGTACATGGATGTTGCGCTCCCTGTGAAGTTGTTTGATGCGTTTGCTATCGGGAGGCCGGTGGTTGCAACGCCGCGAACGGAGACTGCGCAGATCATTCGATCAGGCGGAGCGGGATGGGTCACCGAGGGCGATGGTGTCGACGCCCTCGCGGAGACGATCGCCCAGGCGCTTAGTTCAAAGAGCGAGTTGGAGGCGAGGGGCCAGAAGGGCTGGGACCTCGCTCAGGGTCAATACAATTGGAAGCGGCTGAGCGAACAGGTCGCCGATGTGCTGCTTGGGAAGGCGATGACGCCAAGGGCGTAACGAGTGTTTCGCTATTTGACCGCCTCTGAGGATCGCTCCAGGCTCTCGTACAGTACGACAAGCCTTTTCGCTTGGGCATCCCAATTCCACTCTGTCGCTGCGGCGTCGAGGCAGCGACGACGGAATGCATCGCGCGCACTCTGGCCGCCAGCCGTCACCTCGTGAATAGCCCGTGCTAAATCCTGTGGACTCCTTGGGTCGCAAACGGCTCCAAGTGGACCAGTCTCTGTATCCAAGATGATCATTCTCCGCTCGGGAAAATCAGAGCTAACGACCGGCACCCCTGCCGCGATGGACTCAAACAACTTGTTTGGGGTGCTGTAGTACTCGTTCAACGACTCTGGCAGGTTCGGCATCAGCCCAACGCTGGCACCAGAGATCCAATCTGCAAGCACTTCAGGGGCAACGGCTGGGAGCACGTGAATCTTTTCACTCTGGGCAGCGCGTGCGCGTAGCTCCTCCTCCATCGGGCCATATCCCATGAAGACGAAGTGCGTCTCTGCTAGCCGAGCATCATCAGAAGCCTCAATGATCTGCCGAAGTCCACGTACAGGGGTGAAGCCGCCGTGATACAGCGCGACCACCGCTTCGTCGCCAACGCCAATCGCAGTGCGGATGAGTCGTGTGCCGGCCTCGCTGAGTTGCAGTGGATCGGCACAGTTGTAAACAACCTCCCGACGTGATGGTAAATGGTACTTCTGCTCTAAGGCTCCCTCCACCGATGGGTTCACGGTGATCAGCGCCGAAGCTCTGCGCAGGAGCGGTTGCTCAAGTGTGGCCGAGATCAGCGAGCGAAACACCCGTGGGCTGCGCGCTAGTCGCCCACTCTCTAGGAACACCTCATGACTGTCGTACACCACCGTTTGCGCTGGTGTGCTCTTTGATATGAGAACGGGGATTCCCCCGGTGAGATCATGCGCATGAAGGATGTCGTCTTCGGTTGATGCCACACTGGCTCGGGTTGCCCAGCTCCATAAGTTGATCGCGGTGCCCAGCTGCTGTCCTTGGACCGTTCGCAATAGCGTCAAGAGCGACGCACCAAAGCGAGCGGTATACCAAGCGGCCATCAGGATCACCCTGCGGAGGTGTCCCATCGCAGCAGGAAACGCGGGTCGTTCTCCCAACTGGTGCCGCGAGATCTGCACCCCCGACGGGCGTGGCTCAAATGCAAGGGCAGGAGATCCCACTTTACGAACCCCGTGGATCGTGACCTGCCAGCCAGCCTCTTGCAGTGCATCCGCTTCTAGAAGCACGCGGCGGTCGTGACTCACCTCATTGAAGACAAACATTGCGACCCGACTCCTCAGTCGAGGCGCGCCTCGTTCAACCGTCTTCATGGGGTGGCTCATGGTGGCGTGAGTCTATCGCACGAACCCCGTCATTATCGAAGTTGCACGGCTGTCGCCGATCTTGTTTCGGACCTCGCTGCGTTTACGACTTCGCCGGTACGGATGTGATGGTTCGGTAGAGATCGGTAAGCTTTTCAGCCTGAGCCTCCCAATTCCACGTCGCTGTTGCCGCCTCAATGCAACGCCTTCGTAGGGCCGCTCGCTCGGTCGCGCTAAGGCGCAGGATTGAATCAATTGCTGCCGCTACTGCGTCGGGATCCGTTGGGTCACACACCGCACCGAGCGGCCCCGCTGCGTTGTTGAGGAGGATCTCCCGCATGGTTGGGAAGTCACTCCCAACGACAGGAACGCCGGCCGCGATCGACTCAAAGAGCTTGTTTGGGGTGGAGATTCGGTGATTCAGCGTGCTTGGCAACACGGTACACATCCCAACGTCGGCGCCAGAAACCCACTGGTCAAGTACTTCGGGTGACACCGCCTTGAGTACATGGACTCGCCCGTTAAGCGCTGGCTCGGCCGCCGCACTGCGCAGCATCTCCTCGAGGGGGCCGTAACCGAGGAATGCAAGATGAGCCGCTGAGAGTCGCGGGTCTCGAATAGCGATCAGCAACTCTTCCAATCCACGCTTTGCAGTGAATCCACCGTGATACAAGATGACGTTCGCGGTGACGTCCACCCCGATCGCGTCTCGAAGCTGCGTATCGCGTGGCTCGGGGTTCCAGAGAGACGGGCAGTTGTAGGTAATGACGCGCTTCGTAGGAATCTCATATCGCTTCGCCAGTTCCTCGACAACTTGTGGGTTGACTGCAATGAGTGCTGCGGCACGACGCAGAACTGGCTGCTCTAGCCAATTCGCAAGCACGCGCCGAATCCGCGCTGAACTCTTCGCCCAGCGACCACTCTCAAAAAACACTTCATGGCTGTCATACAACAGCGTTGCATCAGGTTGTGTTTGGAGCACTACGAGTGCTGGGAGTGACCCTGATAAATCATGCGCATGCAGAATCTGGGCAGAGCGTGCGGAGCGTCCAGCAAGGATCGCCCATGAGGTCCACACAGTTGCGAGCTTCGCCGCACCAGAGAACGGGAGACGTGCCCGGCGAGCGAGGTTCGCAGCAACGGCGAGCGCACACCAGAGCGGATGTAGGAGCAGTGCAATCACTCGAGGGTGAATCGGCAGGAGCGGCGGCAGTAAATTGATGCGATGCCGCACGATCGTGAACCCGCCAGGATGCTCTTCCTGCTCTGGGAGGTGCTCAGGCCCCTGGACGATTGCGTGCACCGTAACCACAAAGCCTGCGGCGGCCACCGTTGTTGCCTCACGAATGACCCGGCGGTCGCTCACCATATTGTTGGCGACGAACATCGCCACCTGCCGCTTCGGCTGGGAGGCACCCTTTGGTACGGTGTGCGGAGCGGGGTTCGGCATGCGGCGAGTCTATCGCAGCACGCACGGGCGCCAAGGGTGAGGAGGGGCTATGCGCATCACGGCGATCGTCGGAACGCGCCCGCAACTCATCAAGCTTGCCGCCCTTCGCCCGCACCTCTCGCCACCAATAGAGCCGTTCGTCATTGACACCGCCCAGCACCACGACGAGTTGCTCGCCGGCCAGATCTATCGCGACCTTGGGATGGCCTCTCCTGACCTTCTCCTGCCTGAGCCGGGAGACCTCCACGGCACCGAGCGACTTGATGCAATGGTGCGTGGGCTGGATGTGGCACTCGCGCAGAGTCAACCCAATGCCGTCCTCGTGTTTGGTGACACCGACTCCACGCTTGCAGGTGCGCTCGCTGCGCAGGCTCGCAAGATTGCAGTCGTGCATGTTGAGGCAGGGGTGCGCTCTGGCGACACGTCGATGCCCGAGGAGCGCAATCGCATTGCGGTCGACAAGATCGCTGCACTGCGACTTTGCACGAGTGACGCCGCGGTACAGGCGTTGCGCGGTGAAGGGCTCACCGAAGAGAACGTGGTCGTCGGCGACCTGATGGCCGACCTCGCGGCGCGACTCGCACCAACAGCGCGCAGCGCTACAGCCCTTGATGCTGCCGCGCTGCATATCGGCCGATCACTGACATCAGGCGGGTTCGCCTACGCCACCCTGCATCGCGCCGATGTGCGCGAGGCGTCACGGCTGCGCGCCGCGCTTGATGTGTTGCGCGTTGCCGCAGAGCACCTCGGCGTTTCGGTGCTCTTTGCGGCGCACCCTGGAACCAGCGCCGCAATCGCAGCGCACGGTATCGACGTCCCCGATGGCGTAGAGCTTGTGCCGCCTGTCGGCTACCTTGACTCGCTCGCCCTCACTGCACACGCCGCCACGGTGCTGACCGACTCCGGCGGGTTGCAGCGCGAGGCGGTCTGGCTCAACACGCCAACGCTCATCTTGCGCGACACCACTGAGTGGCCAGAGCTCGTGCACCCGGCTGGTCCGTCGCTCCTTATCGGGGTGGATGCGGCTCGCGCTGCAGGTGCCCTCGCAACGGTTGGGGCCACAACGGGTGCGGCTGCGGTCGCTGCGCGGGCCTCCCAACCACTCCCCGCCGGGGGTGCCGCGGAGGCGATCCGAGCCGCCCTGATCGCGCGCCGCTTCGCCCACTGATACGCTCCCCGCAATGAGTACACCGCCAATTCGCATCCCGATCACCCGCCCCGCCGTTGGCCGCGAGGAGGCAGACGCCGCCGCCGACGCGATCATGTCGGGCGCCCTCGCGCAGGGCCCACGCGTTGCCGAGTTTGAGCGCCGCTTCGCCGAGCTGGTTGGCGTGAAGCATGCGATCGCCATGGCGAACGGCACGCTCGCCGAAGAGGCGATCATTCAAGGGCTCGGCATCAAGCCTGGCGACGAGGTCATTACCGTTGGCCATACCTTTAGCGCCACGGCTGCTGCGATCTTGCGCGCGGGTGCCACGCCACGTTTCGTTGATATCAATCCCGTCACCTGGCTCATGGACCCCGCCGCAGCGGCAGCAGCGATCACGCCAAAGACGAAGGCGCTGATGCCCGTGCACCTCTTTGGCCTTATCGCCGACATGAACGCTCTTGGCGCGCTCGCCGCAAAACACAACCTCGCGATGATCGAAGACGCCTGCCAGGCGGTCGGCGCAACCCAGGGCGGCAAGCAGGCCGGATCGTTCGGTGTTGGCGCCTTCTCGCTCTACGCCACGAAGAACATCACCAGTGGTGAGGGGGGCATGATCACCACGGACGACGACACGCTGAACGAGTGGCTGCGCACCTTCCGCAGCCAAGGGATGAAGGTGCGCTACCTGCACGAGATGCTCGGCACGAATTACCGCATGACCGACATCGCCGCCGCGATCGGCACCGTGCAGCTCGGCAAGCTTGCGCAGTTCACGGCGGCACGTGTCGCCGCTGCCGCGCGCTACGACGAACTACTTACTGGCACACCAGTTGTTCGACAAGGAACACCAGCAGGAAATCTGCACGTCTATCACCAGTACACCGTGCACGTTGGTCCGGCGCGCGACGAGATCGTGAAAGATCTTGCCAACGACGGGATTGGCACCGGTGTCTACTACCCAATTCCAGTGAGCCAGCAGCCATACATCAAGGAGCGTGGCCTTGACGTTGCGCTGCCTGTCACTGATGCGCTGGCGAAGGGTTGCCTCTCGCTCCCAATGTTCGCGGCGATCACCGCTGCGGAACAAGAGGAGGTTGCCGCCTCGCTGCGACGCGCCGTGGAGCGCCACGGCGGGAGCGCATGGCCCGCATGAAGGTTGGCCTGATCGGCCTCGGCGTGATGGGCCGCAACCATCTCCGTGTTCTCGCAACACTTCCCGACGCCGAGATTGTGGCGATCAGCGATCCCGTTGATGCGGCGCGCGACGCTGCACTCGCCGTTGCGCCAGCGGCCACCGCATACACCGACGCCGCAGAGCTGCTGAACCACCCGGGCCTTGAAGCGGCGATCATCGCTGCGCCAACGCGCTTCCACGCCGCTCTGGTCATTCGCGCCATTGAGCGCAAGATTCCGATCCTGGTTGAGAAGCCACTCGCCGCTGATTCGGCCGAGGCGCTCGACTTGGTCGCACGTGCCACCGCCGCTGGCGCGATCGTGCAGGTCGGCCATGTGGAGCGCTTCAATCCCGCCGTCACGCGACTCTTTGAGCAGATGGCTGGCAGTGCCGGTGAGGCGCTCTACGCCATTGAGGCGATGCGCGAGAGCCCACTCCCCGAGCGCATCAGCGACGTTGGGGTGGTGCGCGACCTGATGGTCCACGACATCGATCTCGCCTGTGCCATCGCTGGCAGTTCGCCACTCTCCGTTACCGCCGTGGCCGGTTCACGACTCATTGAAGGGCGTGAAGATTTCGCCGAGGCGCTCTTCACCTTTACGGGCGGCGCGGTGGCGCGCATTCGCGCCTCATGGCTTGCACCAGCAAAGCGTCGACAACTGCTCGTCACCACAATTGCCGGCGCCTACGACGTGAGCCTCCTGCAGCGAACCGTCTCGTTCACCAGCGCCGATCCAAACTCGAGCGCCATGCTTGATGGGTTCGCCCCAGTGCAGCCGGGTCGCACCGCCGACCTTCCCGCCGCACGGCAAGAGCCACTGGCGTTGGAGCTGAGCGCTTTCCTCGCCGCCGCTCGTGGTGAGGCGAAGCCTGCGGTCAGCATTCACGACGGTGCGCGTGCCGTGATCCTCGCCGACGCAGTCCTTGAGTCCGCACGCGGTGGCGGGATCCCCGTGCGGCCAAACCTCGAGGCCATCGCCGCGGTGTAGCATCCCCTCCAAGGGAACAAGGAGGGGTAATGAGCGCAGGCACTACAGATCCGCTCGGTCGAGCAACGTCCATGCTCGGTGGCTCCTTTACCGCTGAACCGCACCCCTGCACCCATGGCACCCCCGTTACCGCGAAGCCGTGGGTTGGCGCCCCTGGCACCGTTGGCACCATCGCCGTCATCGGCTCCGGCAAGATCGGCCTCCCGCTCGCGCTGCAGTTCGCCTCACACGGTTGGCGCGTGCATGCCGTTGACATCAATCAGGCCCTCGTCGACATCATTAACTCGGGCGTTGCCCCATGGGGCGGCGAGCCAAATCTTCCCGAGCTTCTTGCCGAGCACGTTGGCTCTGGCCGACTGCGCGCCACCATCGACGGCCCTGCCGCGGTACGTGACGCCGACGTTGCCCTTGTTGTTGTGCCCGTACTCGTTCGCGACGACGGGAGCATCGCCGACAAGGCACTCGTTGGCGCGACCGAAACGCTGATCGCCGGCGCGCACGACGACCTGCTCGTCATTCTCGAAACAACGGTACCGATCGGCACCACCCGCGAACTGGTTGCAAAGGTTGCTGCTAAGAGTGGCGCAAAGGTGTTCGGCTGCTTCTCGCCCGAGCGCGTGTTGACCGGCCAAACGTTCCGCAACCTCGCCGCGTATCCGAAGCTCGTGGGCGGCACCGACGCCGCCAGCTTGGCGCGTGCCACCGCCTTCTACGAGAGCGTGCTTGACGCGCCCATCGCGCAGATGCAAACGCTCGAGGCTGCGGAGATGGCAAAGCTTGCCGAGACGACCTATCGCGATGTGAACATTGCGCTCGCTAACGAGTTCGCTCGCGTTGCCGATCGACACGGCATTGATCTCTCTGAAGTGATTCGCGCCGCGAACTCGCAGCCGTACTCACACATTCACGAGCCAGGCATCGGCGTTGGTGGGCACTGCATTCCCGTCTATCCGCGCATGATCCTCTCGACCGATGGCGACCTTGACGTGATCAAGACCGCGCGCGCCGTGAACGATGGACAGGTTGAGCGCGCCGTTGACGCCGTAGCAAAGCAACTCGGAACCCTCAAAGGGGCAACGGTTGCGGTGCTTGGACTCACCTACCGCGAAGGTGTTCGTGAACTGGCGCATGCGCGCGGACCACTTGTTGCAGATGCGCTGCGCGAGCGCGGCGCGACGGTTCTTGGTGCCGACCCGCTCTTGAGCGCCGACGACGTTGCAGCGCTCAAGATGACCCCATGGGACGGCGGTGCGAATGCGCACGTCAGTGCCGTCGTTGTTGCAACCGCCGACGCCGCGTATCGCACGATGGACTTCGCGACACTCTTCCCGGGGCTGAAGGTGCTCATCGATGGTCGCAATGCCTGCGCTGACGCGAAGTTGCCAACTGGC
>Ga0315906_10010145_pt1 | contig 11094 bp, 10 predicted proteins | sample LakEriMetagenome_4_FD_203526 | JGI IMG/M metagenome (GOLD analysis project Ga0315906, IMG submission 203526) | Freshwater fungal communities from buoy surface, Lake Erie, Ohio, United States - Buoy 2 MA122 | ecosystem: Environmental > Aquatic > Freshwater > Lake > Lake biofilm | place: USA... | reverse complement strand
TTTGTTTGATAACCCTCTTTTGGTCTATGTTTGAAAAGCTTCATAAAAATATAGACAATATAACATCAAAATGTTAATTCAGCACACTTTTTGGAGGTAAGCAAATATTAAAATTGAAGTTAAAAATGACAATCTAGAGCAAGCTCTTAGAGCTCTTAAAAAAAAATTACAAAGAGAAGGAGTGTTTCGCTTACTAAAAATTAAAAGTCACTTTGAAAAACCCTCTGAAAGAAAGAAAAGAGAAAAAGACGAAAACACTAGAAGAGTTAAAAAATTTAAAAAGCTAAAAGCTCGTTACTAAAATAAAATTTCAAATAGCATCTTAAAGCAAAAAAATAGCCATCAACGCTAACACCGCCACTATTGCCACAGAAGTATAAGTGGTTAATTTTATAAAATTAGACCAAGTCTTTCTTTGTGGATCAATGTCCATAAATTAACCTTGTCGCGCTTTAAATTTTGGGTTTTTTTTATTAATAACGTAAAGTTTTCCCCGTCTTCGAACCACTTTACAATTAATATCTCTTTTTTTAAGAGATTTTAACGAGCTGACTACTTTCATAACGATACTAAATATATACTAAACAACACATTGTAAAGAAAAGTTAATGATTATTAATTAAAAAATTCTTAATATAATCCCTTAACTTAATTTTAGCGTTTAATCTTATAATTTTATTATTTAGGTTCATATTCGTTAAAGCTGATACAAATCTTTCCCCTTCTCTCTTAGGTAAATACCTAATTTTACTCTTAAACATCTTTGCAAGCTCAATAATGCTGTAGGATTTTTTACTTGCAATGGAATAGTGTTGACTTTTATTTTTTTTCCATGCGAAGATACAAGCTTTAACGGTATCAAATACATGAGTAAACCTTCTTTGCTGAGTTCCGGGTCTTACTACTGGCAATTTTTTACCTGATCTAAAATAATCTTCAAATATTCCAACAACTGTTGCCATATCCCCTTTGCAAATTTGTCTCTCTCCATAAACATTGTAGAAATAAATCACCTCATATCTAAAATTAAACCACTTCTTTAAATTCTCTAATAATTCTAAATTTTTAGCTTTTGAAAACGCATAAGGAGATAAATTCATATCTTGACCTTTATTACCTAAACTTGCAGAGGTTGCAGAATAGATTAGTCTAATTTTATTTTTTAATGCAAATTTAAATACATTAGAGCTTCCTTCAATATTAGAGTTTAAACATTCATCAATTTTTTTAAAACTTTGGTAGATTCTAGCAAACTCACCAAAATGAAAGATACTATGGATTTTCCCAGTACAACTTTTTAACAAAACTTCTATATTTTTAGTATTTCCTTTTAAATACTCAACTCTTTTGTTCTTAATGTGATTTTTAAATAATCCTGAAGAATAATTATCAATACTCAAAACTCTAAATTTTTTAAATTTCAAAAGTTCAGATATCAAATTAGAGCCTATAAACCCAGCTCCTCCTGTAACAATTAATATATTTTTCATTAAAATTTAAGAAGGATTTATAAAGCCTGGCAACGACCTACTCTTCCGTGCCTTAAGACAAAGTACCATTGGCGCTAAAGGGCTTAACTGCCGAGTTCGGAATGGGATCGGGTGTTACTCCTTTGCAATAATCACCAGGCAAGACTTTATATATAAATAAATTTATTATGTAAACCTCCATTAAATTAAAGAACTATATTTTCTGAATATTTAAATATTATGATATAAAATACTTAATTATCGCGGGGTGGAGCAGTCTGGTAGCTCGTCAGGCTCATAACCTGAAGGTCCTTGGTTCAAATCCAAGCCCCGCAACCAAATGTCATTTTTTTTTTTCATTAAAATATAAATAAAAAAATAAATATACAATTAATAAAATTAAAAAATATATCTCACAAAAAATTCTGTCTTTGTAGAAAAATAATAACGGAGTTACTAAAAAAAAATAAAAAATATTGATTAATATACTCGTCAAATAATTTGCTTTCTCAATATTTTGCACCTTAAAAAAAATAAAATTAAAAAAAAGCATATGCAGATGTTTTTTGTCTGGCTTTAAAGGTGAGGATTTATAAAAAAAAATTTTTCTAAAAAATGAAAAAAAAACTTCAAAGAAAACATAAAATAATATTCCAGCAAAAAAAAAAGGTGAGATTGTTTCGTTAAGGTTACTTAATTCAATCACAATTAAAGATAACAAGCCTCCCAATAAATAGGCGCCACCATCTCCTAAAAAAATTTTAGCCTTAGGAAAATTGTAAAATAGTATTGAAAAACATCCAGCAATTGAAAGCAGAATAAAATATTTCAAATAATCAACATTACTATTGTAAGAATTGATGAAATATAAAATTACTAATAAAATTATTGAATGAATAATTAACAAACCATTAAACCCATCAATAAAATTGCATCCATTAATTATAAATAAAAAACATAAACAAACAAAAATAGAAGAGATAACTCGATGACTATTTATTAAGTTATTTAGAAAAGTAAGTTGGGCATTAATTATCTTAATATCTAAAAAATAAATTAAAATAAAAGTGAAAACTAACATAAAAAATAATCTAAACTCTGGTTTTATGTTAAATTTCATATCTTCTACAAAGCCCAATAAAAAGAAGAAATTACCTATAAAAATAAATTTATAAAAAAAGGAATTTTTTTGAAAAAATATTATCGAAAATACTATTAAAAAAATAAAAAATAAAAAACCACCCATTCTTGGAATTGGTCTAAAATGAAAAGCTTGTGGTTTATAAAATTCAGTATCCTTTGTTTTTTTAAAGAAAAAATAATTATAATTTTTAATTAAAAAAAAATTAATTAATATAATTAATGGAAGACTTATTAATATAAATTTATCTAAACCCATACTTTTTTAAAGAATTATATGAAATCAAAAATATTGATATTAAATTATCAATAAAATTCATGTTATTAAAATTACGATTTATATTCCAAACAGATAGCAGAACTTTAATTCTATTATTTTGCAAAGAATTATTTCTTAATCTATAATAAGAATAAGTCCCAGGACATTTGTGAGCTTTGATTTTCCTTAAAATTTGACATTTAAAATAAAAATCTTCGCATAATCTTAGCGATCGAAAAAAAATATTTTTGATAACTTTTCTTTTAACAATTATTGTGCTCGTTGCAATTGAAGTATTTTTAACAAAATTTGTATAATTAAAACTATTTGGAGTCTGTATAATTTCTATTTTATTTTTTTTGATAGATTTATAATCAGTATAAGTAAAATCATATTTATTTTTTAACATATAATCAATTTGATATTTTAATTTATTTTTTTCCCAAAAATCGTCAGAGTCAATAAATGCCACAAAAGCAGATCTCGTTTTTTTTAAAGCTAAATTTCTTGCAAAAGCTTGTCCTTTATTTTTGCTATTTCGATACAAAAATATTTTCTTATTATTGGAATATTTTTTTTTTAACTTTGCCAAAATTTCATATGTTCCATCACTGGAACAGTCATCTACTATTATTAAATTCCAATATTTATAATTTTGTTTTATGATGGAATTAATTGTAGTTAAAATATACTTTTTCGAATTATAAACTGGAAGGATTATATCAACTTTATTTTTTATCATTCAAAACATTAATATTAAATTAAATACGATTTAACTATAGTATTTAAACTCTATAACCATGCTTAGTAATATAAAAAATTATAAATTTAATAATAATTACTTTATCAATATTATATTTAATATTTTTCCACTAATCATGTTGATGCCAAGCGGTTTTATTACCGCATACTCAATAATTTTTATTATCTATTCTTATATATTTTTATTTGTTAATAAAATTAAAATAAAAATTTTTTTTACTGATTACCTAATTTTTATATTTTTTCTTTCATCAATTATCTCAACAATTATTAGCTACGGTAATTCTAATTTTATTGTTCTAGCCAAATCAATCTCTGAAATCAGATTTGCTCTTTTATTCTTGTTAATAAGAAATCTTTTTTTTTACAAAGTAATTAAAATAAATACTTTGCTAACACTGTCTCTAGTTTGTACAATTTTTCTATCTTTAGATATTTTGTTACAATTTATTTATGGAAAAGATATATTGGGTTACACTATAATAAATGGTAGATATGGTGGCGTCTTTGGCGAAGAGGCTATCGCCGGTAGTTATATACAAAAATTTTTTATACTATCAATTCTAGCTTCTTGCTACTTTAAATCCAAAAATAATCAAATAAAAATATTGTTCATGATTCTTACAATTATTTTATTAGGGATAGGAATATTACTGACTTTAGACAGAATCCCTTTTTTTATTTATATTTTATCCTTATTTCTTTTATTAATTTTATTACAAAACTATCGAATAATTATTTTTTTTAGTCTTATTATAATAATCATATTTTTTTCAATAATGTATAAAAATAACAATCTTATTCAGAATAGATATGCTCCCATTTACTCAATTGCTAAAATTATAATTTTAGAAAAAACTTATTTAATAACAAAAAAAAATAAATTAAATAAAAATTCTTTAGATATTGAAGAAAAAACTATGCAAACAGGTATAGAATATTATGCATTATTTAATTCTGCTATTTATACATTTAAAAATAATTTTTGGATAGGATCAGGCAGTAAATCTTTTTATAAAAGTTGCAATGAACTAATAAAATATAAAAAAAATTTATTATGCGCTCCTCATCCCCACAATATTTATTTGGAAATATTAATTAACCAAGGAATTTTAGGAATTGTTATTTTTTTTATTTTTTTATTAAATATATTAAAAAAATATTATTTAGATTTAATTGTACTAAAAAAACAGAATATTCAAAAAATATTAACATTATCTTTTTTTATTATTTTCGTTATAGAATTATGGCCATTGAGATCTTACGGAAGTATATTTCAAACTGTAAATGGAACATTATTTTGGTTCTTAATATCTCTTACAAGCTCTAAATTAGCTACCAAATAGATAGACATCATGTACAAAAATTATGTCTCTGAGGATATTATAGTTGATAAATTATCAATAAATTTTTCCTTGGTAGGTAAAATATTATTTTTAATTTCATTAACTATATCTAAATAGTTATTTAATATATATTCCGAAATACTTGTAAAATGATCTTTGTTTCTTTTGCAAACAAATATACCCTTTCTACTTCCAACAACGTGCTTTATATCTTCAAAAATAATAACTGGTAACAACCTAGATAATGCCTCGTCAATTACTTTAGGATGCGCCTCAGTAAAAGAAGGTAATACAAATATATTATGTGAATCATAAACTTTAATTAAATCGTGAAGTCCGGAAACGTAATCTAAAATTTTTATATTAGAATTTAAAGGTAAATCAATATTTCCTTCACCTACAATATTTAAAAAAAATTTATCACTTTCGAGATTGTTAAATAAGTCTATTAGATAATATATTCCTTTTTCTATCTTTAGTCTTCCTACATATAAAAACTTAAATGATTGAACATTTATGTCCTTTTTTGGTAATAACCACTCTTTTGAAATTTCTGATGGAAAAACTAAATGAAATGATTTATTTAAAGATAAATTTTTCTCACACGCTATTATTATAGCGCGCGACAAAATATAATCATACATTACTTTATATAAAATTTTAAATTTTTTTCCCAAAATAATTTCATACTCTTTAAATCCATCACTACGAAGATAAATATAAACCTTTTTTTTAAAAAAAAAATTTATTAAAAAAAATGCTAAAAATGTATAAGGGGTTATTGATATTACTAAATTATATGCATTATTAAAATTACCACTAAAAATAATATTTTTTACAAAAGTAAAAATATTATTTGATAAATATATGTTTTTTTTTTTTAAAATTAAATTTTTTTCAATTTTATAAGAAAATCTAGCAAAAACTTTAATAGCAAAATTTTTACTAAGTCCATCAACTATAGTCGAGCAATCAATATTTGCTGAAAAAAAATTGTTTTTATGATAAGAAATTCTTTCATTAGTTATTATATTTAAATTTTTCAAAAATTCTTTTTTTTTAATATTAATTTTTTAGATTGTTATTTTAAAATATTTATATAAAACAGGATTTATCACATATCTTGTTTTAGTTAAAAAATAATTACTATTTTCTATTTCAGATACTTTTTTTATATTGGTAGTCATTAAATTATAAACTAATACTAATCTAGAAGAAACTCCATCCCCCTGAAATGAATGCCAAGTTTTTCTTTCGGTTCTGGAGAAAAAAACTGCTCTATTCTGCTTCCATTCTACTTCTTTTTTATTATCCCCTTTTTTATTATCATAAAAATATGTTCCAAAATTTTTTTTTGGAGCTAAATATATGACACCGCTTAATAGTTTATTTGGAGTATCATCATGAATAGGAAATTTATAATTAGCGCCAGTATTAATAATATGAAACTCGGAATATTCATATAAATCGACTTTTTTTGAATTTAATTCCTTAAGTAATTCGATTGCTTTTGAATGATAATTTTTGAATAACCTATTAATAGTAGCATCTTTAATTACAGATGATTTTATTAACCCATTTTTATCAATATAATTATTATATACATCTATGCTGCTGCCTTTAGTTTCTTTAACAGCTAAAGTGCAGAGTTCATTAAAGTCATCATTACTAAGAAAATTATCTATAATTTTGATGTTTATCATGTCTTGTAATATAGCTTATTTTAAAAATAATTTTAAATAATTATTATTTTAATTATGATGCAAGATCAAGTTTTTGAAGATAAAGAATAATTTTTTTTATAAATATTAATGATTAAATACTTATTTTTTTATTTTTTAGAAATTCTATACTTTTTTGACACTATAATATTTTTTTTTTTTAATAAAAAGATTTCCATCTATATTTACGAATTTATAAGAAATAAATCTTATGAGATTGTGTATATAAAAAAACAATTAGTTAAATTCTTTGCACCTAATAATTTAATTCAATGGAGAATTGACACATATTTCTCAAAAGAACCGGAAACATTACAGTGGATCAATAATTTTTCAAAAAAAAATATTACTTTTTGGGATATAGGAGCAAATATTGGTTTATACTCAATATACGCTGCATTAATACATAAAAACATAAAAGTAATTTGCTTCGAAGCATCTTCAAATAATTTGGGAGTCTTAGCAAGAAATATAAGTATAAATCACTTAACAAATAGAATTTATATAAATCCTTTTCCCCTTAGTAATAAAGAAAACAAATATCTTTTAATGAAAGAAAAAGATTTTATTGAAGGTGGGGCATTAAATACTTTTGGAGAAAATTTAAATTTTGAAGGTAAGAAATTCTCTTCTGACAATAATTATAGAGTTTATGGAACAACAATTAATTATTTAATTAAAAATAAAATATTAGAAATACCAGATTACATTAAAATCGACGTAGATGGGATAGAACATCTTATCCTAGAGGGTGGAAATAAATATTTGAATAATAAAAAAATCAAAAGTATATCCATTGAGTTAAACGAGAACTTTAAAGAGCAATTTGATAATGTTATTAAAATTATGAATAAATCAAAATTTATTTTAAAACAAAAAAAACATGCAAAATATTTAGATTCTTCAAAAAAATTTGCAAAAACATTTAATTATATTTTCGAAAGGAATTAACACTTAATTTTTTTTGAAATCTTAAAAATTCATTATTAGTACCAAAATCAATATAAGAATTTTTATTTGTTAATGAATAAAAAAAAATATTCTTTTCTAAATATTTAGTTTTTAAATTCTTCCAAAGAAAAGAAGTGTAGACCTCAAAGATTGGTTCGTTAACTAAATGAATGACATCAACGCCATTTTCCAAAGATTCGATAATAGTGGCTGTGGAACCTACGCATAGACAAAAATTATTAATCTTAGATTTGTTGTCGACCATAATTTCGTTTAAATTTTTTATCAGATTTAAATGTTTTTTAGAATTAGTCATGAATGGATGATTAACAATTTCAAAGCTAGAATAAATTTTTTTTTTTTTAAAATTTATAATTTTTTTTATTTGCTCTAATATGTGAAAAGAATCTTTAAAATCATAAGGTAAAAATATTTTATTTCTAAAAAAATTTTTATCTCTTTTTTTATACCTAAAAGACTTATTTATAATAAAATTTTTACTCTTCCAACCTAATTTTTTAAGTATTATTTTATTTATTTTGCCATGTAATATTAAATTATGCTGAGTCAAATCTGAAACAATAAATTCAGTTGGTAGTGCTGGTAATGCAGTATGCAAATAAGCTAAACATTTTATACTAGGATTAATCTTATTAACTAAGAATTTCATATAATGTTGCAAGGGCTGTGACTCAAAAGGATAAATAAAAAAACTAATTTTATTGTTATTTATAATCTTATCTAAAATTAAATTAATAGAAGAATATAATTTATTTTTTTTAAAATTGATTTTTTTTGAAAATAAGAAAAATCTTAAAATTGATAAAAAAAAGTAAATTTGATTATTAATAAAATTTTTTTTCTTTAATATAATAATATTATTGTATTTTTTATTTAGCGTTATTTTATCATTGCCATGATATAGCAATATCCACAGAGATTTTTTATTCTTTAAAGTGTTAACAGAAAAAAAACGATCAATTATAGTTGAATTTACAAAATCATTTTTAGAAAAATATGAAAAAAATAGATTATTGTAATTATAATCAATTTTTGAATTATCAATTATTTCATAATCTTGTTCCTGGTGAATAATTTTTATAAAATAAAACTTTAAACGATCTATTAAAGTAAAATTAAATAAATTTTTAACAACAGATATTAATTTAAATTTTCCTTCAGTTTCAGCCCAATTAATAAAATAATTGTGCTCTTTATAAAAAAAATTTTTGTCAGAGCTACATTCCTTATTAATATATTTTTTAACTTTAAAAATAATCTCTTTTTGTTTTAATTTAATTTGACTAATTGAAGTTATCATTTATTTGTTTTAATTCTTTAATTCTAAAATCACCTGATTTCCTAAATTAGAATTTTCTAAAATTAGACGAAATTTTTTATTAGAATCATCAAATATTTTAAGTAACATTTTTTTTACATTATTATTCTTATAATTATTTTTTCCATGTATAACTTTTAGATTTTCTTTCAAAGAATTTATATAACGATCTTCGCCTACATATCCTGTCTTTTGAGGCTTATGATTCAAAAACCAATTAATAAAATTAATTATGCTGTAGCCCTGATGTGTAAATAAATTATATTTTTTAAAAGAAATGTTTTTAGCAAGATGCTCCATAGATCTGATAGAAAAATAATTTATTGAATTTTCCTCATAAAAAAATTTTTTATAAGCATCGTTATCTAAAATATCTTTCAAAACATCATTTTTATTTGGAGTAATGATAATTATGCTGCCATTTTTTATTAAATAAGTTTTCAATTTAACTAAATACTCATATGGGTTTTTGATATATTCAAATGAATAAAACATAAAAATTTTTTTAAATTTTATATTTTTAAATTTATTTAAATCATCTTCGCATCGAATTTTAATTCTTTGATTTACATAATTTTTCTTAAACTTATTTAATTCCAATCCATAAGGGATACATTTTTTTTTTCTTGCTAGGTCTAAAAAATAGCCAAGGCCACAACCTATTTCTAAAATTTTATGAAATTTATCTGATTTATTGATATATTTTTTTATATACTCTTCTGATTGCTTCAACCCATTCTTATATTCCTCAGAAATTTTTGGAATTGATATTCCGGCTTTATAAAGCCTAGAAATATCTAATTTATTATCAACTAAATTTTTTTTGGGGTCATTTCTAAAAAACTCAAAATCACAATTTTTGCAATAATATAAAATTTTTCTTACACCAGATCTTGTTTTAATATTATTTTTTTGGTGATTTTTTTTACAGATTTTACTTGGATTCCCTAGCGGACATTTAGATTTATTCATTTACTTCAAATAATTTAATAGCAGCAACTACATCTTTTTTTTCATCTATTGCCAACTCTGAACCTTGTACTTTTATCATTTTAACTTTTATTCCATTTTCTATAAATCTTAAAATCTCTATATCTTCTATTTTTTCTAAAAAACTTTTTTTATTTTTTTTCAATTTTAATAAAATATTCCTCGGATAAGCATAAATACACACTTGTTTAAACGCTTTAATAAAATTAAACTTTTTATTTGTCGGAGTAGGAGATCGAGTAATAAAAAGTAGATTATTTTTATTATCAATTATAATTTTAGGAACGCTACTGCTTCTAAATTCTTCTTCATTTTTTATATCAGTATAAGCATTTACTACAAAATTATTTCTATTTTTTTTACAATAAATAATAACTTTTTTGATTGATCTTGGCCTTACAAAAATTTCATCACCCTGAACATTTACATACATTCTTGCAATAATTTTTTTGGAAACTTCGTAAATTCTATCTGTACCAGTCAAACAATTTTTACTAGTAATTACAGTATTAATCCCTATTTTTTTACAAAAATCGATAATTTTTCTATCACCTGTTGCCACATATACTTTACTCTTGCCAACTGCTTTAACGCATTTTTCCCATACTCTTTGTAGAACAGTTTTTTTATTTATTTTTATTAATAATTTATTTGGCAATCTTTTAGATTGAAGCCTGGCGGGTATTACTAAAATATAATCTAACATTCAATATTTTTTATTCTTTAATGGGTAGAGTGTAGGTGTTAATGAATATAAATTAATTTTTTTAAAATTTTTTTTTAATGCAATTAAATAGTCATTCATTTTTACTTGAAGTTCAGCATCATTAAGATAACCATCAAAACCAGCTAAATAAACATCTTTTGCTCCAGAGGCATTTAATAAAGCTATTGCGTAACCAATTGCTAAAGTGTTTGGTAATATACAATAGTTATCAAAAGATTTTATTTTAGCATTATCGGTAACTAGCCCGAAATTTTTAATTTTTTTTATATTTTTAATATTCATTAAATTTTTTATTAAGTTAACTGGAAAAATTAATTCTTTATTAATTTTTTTATATTCATCTGCATCAATTAAAATTCTAGCTTCATTTGAGGCTAAATAATAATCAAT
>Ga0315906_10010144_pt1 | contig 11095 bp, 8 predicted proteins | sample LakEriMetagenome_4_FD_203526 | JGI IMG/M metagenome (GOLD analysis project Ga0315906, IMG submission 203526) | Freshwater fungal communities from buoy surface, Lake Erie, Ohio, United States - Buoy 2 MA122 | ecosystem: Environmental > Aquatic > Freshwater > Lake > Lake biofilm | place: USA: Lake... | reverse complement strand
CGGCGTCGATGTGCTGGCCAGGGCGCTGGCGCAAAAACTGCAAGAGCGCTGGCAGCAGCCGGTGACCGTGGACAACCGCCCTGGCGCCAATACCCTGGTCGGCACCGAGATGGTGGCCCGCTCCAACGACGGCCACACGCTGCTGCTGACCACGGACGCCACCTTCACCATCAACCCGCACCTGTACAACAAGCTGCCCTACGACTTCGAACGCGATTTCGCGCCGATCTCGCGCATGGTGTCCTTTAGCCAGTTGCTGGTGGCCTCGGCCAACCTGCCGGCCAACACCTTGCCTGAGCTGGTGGCCTTGGCGCGAAAGCAACCGGGCCAACTCTCCTATGCCTCCTATGGCGCCGGCAGCCAGCCGCAGCTGGCCACCGAGATGCTCAAGCAAAAAGCGGGTATCTTCATCGTGCACATTCCCTACCGCGGCATTCCGCAGGCCGTCAGCGCCGTGGTCAGCGGCGAGATCCCGCTGACCTGGGCGGGCATCCCCTCGGCCCGCCCGCACCTGCAAAGCAAACGCATGAAGGCCCTGGCCTACGGCGGCAAGACCCGCCACCCCACCTTCCCCGACGTACCCACCGTGACCGAGCTGGGCTATCCGGAGGTCGATGCCAATGTTTGGGTTGGCCTGCTCGCACCGATTGCCATGCCTGCGGCCACGGTCGAGCGCATCGGCCGCGATGTGGCAAGCATCCTGCGCGAGCCGGCTTTCAAAGAGCGTGAGATCGACGGCAAGGGCTACGACCTGATCGCAGGCGACGGGCGCGAGCTGGCCCGCCACATCCGCCAGGAGCTGGGCACACGCGCCGGCCCGATCCGCTACTCGGGCGCCAAGGTTGACTGAGCCGGCGCCCGCGCGCCCGGATGGCGAGCAGACGGGCGCGCAGACGGGAGTGGGGACGGGCGCCGAGACCAACCGCTCGGTGCTGCTGCTGTCGCTGGCCTGCTGCGCGAGCATGATGAGCCAGCGCATCTGCGATGCCATGCTGCCCGAGCTGTCGCGCCAGTTCGACACCACACTGGCCGCCGCAGCGCAGGTCGTCTCGCTCTTCGCGGTGACCTATGGCCTGGCGCAGTTCTTTTATGGCGCGCTCGGCGACCGCCACGGCAAGTTTCGCGTGGTGACCTACACCACACTGGCCTGCGGCCTGGGCAACGCGCTGGCGGTGCTGGCCGGCAGCCTGGAGGCCCTGGTCATGGCCCGCGTGGTGGCGGCGGCCTTTGCCGCTGCCATCATTCCGATGTCATTGGCCTGGACCGGCGATGCGGTGCCCTACCAGAGGCGCCAAGAAACCCTGGCCCGGGTGGGCCTGGGCACCACCAGTGGCATCTTCACCGGGCAGTTGCTCGGCGGACTGCTCAGCGACACCGTCGGCTGGCGCTGGGCCTTCGTGGTGATGACCGTGTTGTTTCTGGCCGTGGGCTGGCTGCTCTACCGCAACTGGCAAGCGCAGCAGCGATCGGGCACGCTCAAGCCCGTGTCCGATCCGAGCGCGCCGGGCATGGTCGAGCAGACCGTGGCGCTGATGCGCCAGAGCTGGGTGCGCAAAATCATTGGCCTGGGCGTGCTGCAAGGCGCCGGCGGCTTTGGCATGCTGGCCATCGTGGCCTCGCACCTGCACCTGCAGCACGGCCTGTCGCTGGCCAGCGCCGGCTCGGTGGTCTCCCTCATGGGCCTCGGCGGCGTGCTCTACATGGTCGTGGCCCGGCACGTCATTAGGCTGCTCGGCGAGCGCGGCATGGTTTTGGTGGGCGGGATCGGCGTGGCACTGGCCTTGCTGGCTGTGGCCTGGAGCCCGTCGTGGCCGGCCATCGCCTTGTCGATGCTGCTGGGCGGATTTGCGTTTTTCATGCTGCACAACACCCTGCAAACCCTGGCCACCCAGATGGCCCCCGAGAGCCGCGGCATGGCGGTTTCGCTGTTTGCCACCGCCTTGTTCATGGGCCAGGCGCTGGGCGTGCTGCTGGCCAGCTCGCTCATGGACCCGCTGGGCTCGAGCGTGGTGATCAGTGGCGGGGCGCTGGTCATGGCCGGCGTGGGGCTGACGCTGCATGTGCAGCTGCGCAAGCGCCACCGGCTGGCCGCAAAGGCCTGAGGCGGGCGGCCTGGGCTGCCCGCAGGCGTGGCTCAGTCACGCCGCAGGCTTGCGCGCACCGTTTGACCGACGGCCAGCTCCTGATCAAAGCCCTCGAGCACCATGAGGTTGACGCCGAACGTAATGGCACCATTGACGCGCGCATCGCGGCGGTAAGCGCGCAGCGCCGGCAGCACGGCCGAGCCGGTTTGGGCCGTTTGCGGATCGACCTCGACCATTTCGCAGCGGGTGCAAGGCTTGGCCGACTTGAGCCTGATAGGCCCTTGGCCGGTCTCGATGTGCAGCTCGTCCGCCCGGTCTTCATCGTGCGCGCCCCAAGCCTGCGCATCGCCGGCCGACAGCACGATATTGGGCCGAAAGCGCAAGATGTCCACCGGCCCCGCAGCTTGCAAGCGCTCGTTAAGTCCATCGACCGAGGGCTGGCTTAGCAGCATCAGGGGAAAGCCGTCGCTGAACGGGTTGAGCACCGTCTGCCCGCCCGTCCAGCGCCGCTCTGAAGGCCGCTCGAACTGTGGATCAAAGCGCACCAGGCGAGCGCGGCAGCCCAGGAAATCGCTGAACCACTGCGCCGCCAACTCACCCATGTCCCAGGCATCGATCGGCTCGTCCCAGAGCGAGACCTTCATGGCCTGCTCGACCCCGTCCAGGCTCAGGTGCAAGGCCAGCATGCCCGGCGCGCGCAGCACCAGGTCAGACAGCCGCAACTGCGGCTGCACCAGCGCCAGTCGGGGGAATTGGCGCTGCGACAGGAACTGCCCGCGCTCGTCGACGACCATCCAGGCGCGGTCGAGATCGAGCCCCTGATCGGTCAGCAAGGCGCGCTTGAGCAGCACGGGCGCGCAGGACTTGACCGGGTAGATGATCAGCTGGGAAATGACGGCTTGCAGGGGCGAGGTCGATGAAGTCATGGCGTTCCTTCGTTTCCTTTTGTAAGGTGCATGGGCGCCATTTTCACTGTGTTTCTACAATGGGGCATGAGCGAAAAATTCGATGTGTGCATCCGCGGCGACGGCGTGGTCGGCCGCAGCTTGGCGCTGTTGCTGGCACGCCAGCGGCTGCGGGTGGCGCTGTGTTCTGCCAGCGCAGGCGCCTCAACCGAGGCGCCCAAGGCGCTCGATCTGCGGGCCTATGCCCTCAACCAGGCCTCGCGCAAGCTGCTCGAGAGCCTGCGCGTCTGGCCCGGCGAGGTCACCCCAGTCAGCGCCATGCAGGTCTGGGGCGATGAGGGCGGCCGCATTGCCTTCGAGCCGCCTGCGGGCCACGAGGAGCTCGCCTGGCTGGTCGAGGCCGATGCGCTGCAAGAAACCTTGGCGCAGGCCCTGCGCTTTGCGCCCGAGGTGCACCGCCTCGATCAAGCGGGCGAGGTATCGGCCAAACTGACCGTGGTGTGCGAGGGCCGCGCCAGCAGCAGCCGCAAGCCGCTGGGCGTGAACTGGCAGGCACGGCCTTACGCCCAAAAAGCATTGGCGGCGCGTCTGCGCAGTGAGCAAGCCCACGGCGGCGTGGCGCGCCAGTGGTTTTGCGGCCCGGACATCCTGGCCTTGCTGCCCACCGGCGGCGCGCAGGGCCGAGACCTGGCGCTGGTCTGGTCGACTCCAACGGCGCGGGCCCAAGAACTGCTGGCGCTGGAGGCCGCCGATTTCGAGCGCAGCTTGCAAGCCGCGCTGCCCGCCGACCTGGCGCCCCTGCGTCTGCAAAGCGAGGTCATGGCCTGGCCTTTGCAGTGGGCGCAGGCCGAGCACTGGGTCGGCCCGGGATGGGCGCTGGCGGGAGACGCCGCGCACACCGTCCACCCGCTGGCCGGACAGGGCCTGAACCTGGGCCTGGCCGATGCCGCGACCCTCGCCCAGGTGCTGATCGAACGGGCCTACTGGCGCGATCCGGGCGATCTGCGGCTGCTGCGGCGCTACGAGCGCCAGCGCAAGGCCGATGTGCTGGCCATGGGTCTGCTCACCGATGGCCTGCAAGGACTTTTTTCGCGCACCGATGCGCGCTGGCAGGCCCTGCGCAACTGGGGCATGAACGCCGTCGGTGGCAACCCCTTGATCAAATCCTGGCTGATGCGCCAGGCCATGGGCTAAAGCGCCCCTTCAGGAGACCCACATGAACCCCACAACCGCGCGGCTGCGCCAAGCACTGGCCGCGGCCGCAACTTGCGCCGCCTTGCTGCTGCCAACTTGGTCCCAGAGCCAGCCGGCGGTGCCCGAGGCTGCGATCCGCAAGGCCCTGAGCGAGCGTCTGCCTGGCCTGCCCAAGATCGACGAAATCCGGCGCACCCCCATGGCCAACTTGTTCGAGGTGCGCGTGGGCAGCGAGATCTACTACAGCGATGCGCAAGGCAATCACCTCATTCAGGGGCAGTTGATCGACACCCGCAGCCGCCGCGACCTGACCCAGGAGCGGCTCGACCGCATCAATGCCATTGCCTTTGACAGCCTGCCCCTCAAGGATGCGATCACGCTGGTGCGCGGCAACGGCAAGCGCAAGCTCGCCGTGTTTGAAGACCCCAACTGCGGCTACTGCAAGCGCTTCGAGCGCGACTTGCAGAAGGTCAACGATGTCACGGTGCACCTGTTTCTGATGCCCATCCTGGGCCCTGAATCGACCGAGCAGTCGCGCAACGTCTGGTGCGCCAAGGACAAGGTGCGCGCCTGGAGCGACCTGATGCTCTCGGACATGCCCGCCCCCGCCGCTGCCTCAGGCTGCGACAGCGGCGCCCTGGCGCGCAATGTGGAGTTTGCCCGCAAGATGCGCATCACCGGCACGCCGACGCTGGTGTTTGCCAACGGCACCCGCGTGCCTGGGGCCATCGGCGCGGCCCAGGTCGAAAAGTTGCTGGCTGAGGCACAAACGCCCTGAGCCTCAAGCCCCGTGTCCGCCTTGCGTCCGCCTTGCACCCGCCTAGCAATGGGGGTGCGGCGCTGCGGTATCCTCGCGCCATGCCACCTGCATCCCCACCCCCGATCAGCCACCGCATCGAAATCGCTGATCTGCATGCCCACCTCTTCGGGGTCCGCCTGACCATCGCAAGACCGGCCGCCGAGCAAATTGTGAGCCTGCCGGTTTGGATACCGGGGAGCTACATGGTGCGCGAGTTTTCCGGCCAACTGCAGGGCCTGCAAGCGCGGCAGGGGCGCAAGACGGTGGCCATCGAGCAGCTCGACAAATGCAGCTGGCTGCTGCGGTGCACCGGGGCCGCAGCCTTGCAAATCGACTACCAGGTCTACGCCAACGATCCGTCGGTGCGCACGGCCATGCTCAGCCACGAGCGCGGCTTTTTCAACGCCACCAGCTTGTGCCTGCAGGTGCAAGGCCGGCAAGAGGAGCCGCAGGCTTTAGAGGTGCTTGCGCCCAAGGGCAAGGCCCACTGGCAGCTGGCCACTGGTCTGCGCCCACACAAAATCGACCGCCGCGGTTTCGGACACTATCTGGCGGCCGACTACGACGAGCTGGCCGACTGCCCGGTCACCCTGGGCCGGCTCTGGATCGGCCAATTCAAGGCCTTGGGCGTGCCGCACCGCTTTGTGGTCAGTGGCGCGCCCGAGGGCTTGGATGGCCAGCGCCTGCTGGACGATACGCGCAAGATCTGCGAGACCCAGATCCGTTTCTGGCACGGCAGGGGCAAACCGCCCTTCAAAGACTATGTGTTCATGCTTCACGCCGTCGCCGATGGCTACGGCGGCCTGGAGCACCGCAACTCCACCGCCCTCATCTGCGGTCGCAAAGACCTGCCCCTGGGCGGCCAGCCCGGCGAAGGCTACACCACACTGCTCGGGCTGATCAGTCACGAGTACTTTCACACCTGGAACGTCAAGCGCCTGCGGCCGGCCGAGTTCGCCCGCTACGACTACAGCCGCGAAAACTACACGCGGCTGCTTTGGTTCTTTGAGGGCTTTACCAGCTACTACGACGACCTGCTGCTGCGCCGCGCGGGGCTGATTGACAGCGTCACCTACCTCAAGCTGCTGGGCAAGACCATCAACCAGGTCTTGCAAACGCCCGGTCGCAAAGTTCAGTCGGTGGCACAGGCGAGCATGGACGCCTGGGTCAAGTACTACCGCCAAAATGAAAATACGCCCAACGCCACGGTGAGCTACTACACCAAGGGCGCTCTGGTGGCCCTGTGTCTGGACCTCAGTTTGCGACGGGCAAGCCCAGCCAGTGACCTCGATGAGCTCATGCGGGCGCTTTGGACGCACTGCAAAGGCGGGCCGATGCGGCAAGACGACCTGCTGGCCCAGTTGCAGGCCCTGGGCGGGCGCTCTTTCGGCGCCGATCTCGAGCGCTGGGTGCATGGCACGCAAGAGCTGCCGCTCAAAGAGCTGCTGCAGACCCACGGGGTGGCGGTGCTCGAGGAGCCGGACCAGTTGGCCCAGCGCCTGGGCTTGCGTGTCGATGAGACTCAGGGCCTGAAAATCAAGACCGTGCTCAGCGGCGGGCCTGGCCAGGCGGCCGGCCTGAGCGCAGGCGACGAGTGGCTGGGCATCGAAACCGCGGCGGCAGGCCTGTGGCGCCTGCGCAAGCTCGACGACCTGCTGCTGCACGCCCAGCCCGGCCAGAAGCTGCAAGCCCTGGTCTGCCGCGACGAGCAGCTGCTGCGCATGCCGCTGCGCATGCCCAAAGCCGGCAGCACCTGGCGCCTGGCGGTGCAAGACAGCGCTTGCCTTGAGCGCTGGTTGGCGCCCACATCATCCTGACCCCCCCTGAACCCGAAGAGGAAACCATGTCCTACGAGACCATCGAAATCAGCACCCAAGGCCCCGAAGGCCAGGGCGTCGGCATCGTCCGGCTGAACCGGCCCAAGCAGCTCAATGCGCTCAACGACCAGCTGATGGACGAGTTGGGTGCGGCGCTGCATGGCTTTGATGCCGACGATGGCATTGGCTGCATCATCATCACCGGCAGCGAAAAAGCCTTTGCCGCCGGCGCTGACATCGGCGCCATGGCCACCATGACCTTTGCCGACGCCTACGGACGCAATTTCATCAGCCGCAACTGGGAAAAAATGGGCCAGGTGCGCAAGCCGGTGATCGCAGCGGTCAGCGGCTTTGCCCTGGGTGGCGGCTGCGAATTGGCCATGATGTGCGACTTCATCATCGCCGCTGACAACGCCAAATTCGGCCAGCCCGAGATCAAGCTGGGCATCATCCCCGGAGCCGGCGGCACCCAGCGCTTGCCGCGTGCGGTGGGCAAGTCCAAGGCCATGGACCTGGCCCTGACCGGGCGCATGATGGACGCGGCCGAAGCCGAGCGCGCCGGCCTGGTCAGCCGCGTGGTGCCGCTGGACAAGCTGATGGACGAGGCTCTGGGCGCCGCGCTGCAGATCGCCCAGTTCGGCCGCCTGGCGGTCATGGCCACCAAAGAGTCGGTCAACCGCGCCTTCGAAAGCCCGCTCAGCGAAGGTCTGACCTTCGAGCGGCGCCTCTTCCACGGCCTGTTTGCCACCGAAGACCAAAAAGAAGGCATGGACGCCTTCGTCAACAAGCGCGCCGCCCGCTTCAAGCACCGGTGACCAGAACCGCTATAATCTGGCCCCTGCGGTGATATAGCTCAGTTGGTTAGAGCGCAGCATTCATAATGCTGATGTCGGTGGTTCAAATCCACCTATCACCACCAGATCCCAAGCCCCAACTCATCCGAGTTGGGGCTTTTTTTGCGTCTGTGAGCGCGTGTTGCCCCGTGTTTGTGCGGCTTGAGGCGCGATCTTGCAGACCTCACGGTCACGGTTGTGCACCCGCCCAGACCCCTAGCCGACTCGCCAGCGCGGATACCAGGCGCCCAAAAGAATCAGGGTGGCCCCAAGCACCATGGACGCGGTGATCGCATCGCCAAAGAACCAGGCACCGGCGGCCATCCCGGTGGCCAGCCGAAAGTAGGTCACCGGTGCAAGCAGCGAGGGCTGGGCATGTCGATAGGCGTCGACATGGGCCCAACTGGCCAGCGTGCCCATGAGGGCAAAGACGAGCAGGTAAGCGCCGTCGCCAAGCGTCAAGGCCCGCCAATCCAGCCAGGCCTGGACGATCGCACTGAGAAAGACCATCACGGGCATGTAAAACAAGATGGTTTCGGTCGACTCGGTCTTGGTCAGCGAGCGGGTCAGCAGCAGCATGACTGCGCCGAGCAGGGCACTGACAAAGCCAAAAATGACCCGCCAGTCCATCTCCTGGGGCTGCCACAAGCCGGCGGCCACGATCACCCCGACAAAGCCGATGCTGGTGGCCACCACCGCTTGGCGCGAGACCTGCTCCTTGAGCATGGGGCGCATCAGCAGCAAGACAAAGAACTGCGAAGAAAACATGAGCGTGGTGGCCAAGGCGATGGGCAAGAGCTGAAAGCTCTTGTAGTAGCACCACCAGGACACCGCCGTGAGCACGCTGCGCAGCAGGTGCGCCCCCGGTCGCGGCGTGGCCAACAGGGCCAGGGCGCGGCCTCGCACAAGACGGCTGATCCACAGGGCCAGCACGATCTGCGAGCCCGAACGAACCAGCAGCAATTGGCCCATGCTGAGGCGATCGGCCATGAGCCGCACCACAACCGCCTCCAGGGTGGCCAGAACGATGGACAGCAGGAGCAGCAGGACGCCGACACCCTCGCTGGACAGGCGCTCGAAGTAGGCCTTCACATCAAAGACGGGGTGCGGTAGAGCAACTGCCCTCGCACCCGAATCTCGGTGTCCACCACATAAGGGGCCAAGGCTGCGACGTCGACCTTCATGCCCAGGCCCGGGGCATCGGGCGCGGCAATCTGGCCATTGGCATCGCGCAGCAAGGCAGAGCCGGTGATGGCCAAGGCCAGTGGCTTCGGGCTGCCAGGGTATTCGCAGATCACATGCTCGGCCAGGCCGGCATAAGGCTGCAGCGAAGCGCTGAGCGCCAGGTGAGAGGTGAAGGTGTGGTTGACGTAGGTCACGCCGCGCGCCTGGGCATGATCGGCCACGGCCTTGGCCGGACCGATCCCGCCGATGCGGCCGCAGTCGATCTGCACATAGCCGACCGCGCCGTAGTCGATCAGGTGACGCGCCATGTCCAGGTTGTGCGCGCCCTCCCCGCCGGCCAGCCGCACGCTGCCCGAGCGCTGGGCCAGTGCCCGGTAGCTGTCGTAGGCGCTGGCTTGGAAGGGCTCTTCGAGCCACAGCGCGCCGGCTTGCTGCAAGGCCGGCAAGCGCTCGGCCGCGCGCTCGACATCGCGGGCAAAGATTTGTCCGACGTCCACCAGCAAGACGCCATCGGACTGCAAGCCTTCGCGCGCCGCCATGAAGTGCTCGCGGTCGAGCGCTGCGCTGGCCTGCCCGATCGGACCCCAGCCGAATTTGGCAGCGCGAAAACCGCTGGCCCGCGCCTGCCGGGCCCGCTCCAGGGTTTGCGCAGGGGTGTCGCCAAAGAGCACCGAGAAATACGGCGTCTTCGGATGGCTTTGGCCATAGCCCAGCATCTGCCAGACCGGCTGCCCGCGGGCCTGGCCAAGCAAGTCCCACAAGGCCATCTCGACACCCGACCAGGTGTGGGCCGCCTGCAGAAGGTCCATGCTCTGGTAGGCCACCAGGTCGGCCATGCGCTCGATATCGGCCGGGCCATCGAGGCGCTGGCCGAGCACCGAGGCCGACACCGGCTGGCAGGCGCCGTGCGAGAGCGGGCAGACAAATGCCGCGATCGAGGGCAGCGGAGCGGCCTCGCATTCGCCAAAGCCTTCAAAGCCGCCAGCACGCACTCGCACCAACAAAGCGTCCTGGCTGCCGTCGGCTTCGGTGGTGACCTGCGGCATGGACAGGTAGAAAAAATCAACCGATTCAATACGCATGGGCCATAAGTTTACGCGGGCGGGCAAGCGGGCCGCTAAAGGTATAGTCTGGGGCTCCCCGCGACCGCTTGGCCCCGAGCGACAGCCACCGCGCCGCCGGCTTTTTCTCCCAGCCTCTGGACAAACACCATGAACCGCTGCGACCCCTCTCCTGCTGTACCCAATCGCCCCGAAACGGGCAAAAAGGTCTACATCAAGACCTTCGGCTGCCAGATGAACGAGTACGACTCGAGCAAGATGGGCGACGTGCTGCAGGCGGCCCAGGGCTATGAGCCCACCGACGATCCTGAGCAGGCCGACTTGATTTTGTTTAACACCTGCTCGGTGCGCGAAAAGGCGCAGGAGAAGGTCTTCTCCGACCTTGGCCGGGTCAAGCACCTGAAGGAAAAGGGCGTGCTCATCGGCGTTGGCGGCTGCGTGGCCAGCCAGGAAGGGCAGGCCATCGTCGCGCGCGCGCCCTATGTTGATCTGGTCTTCGGGCCGCAGACCCTGCACCGCCTGCCGCAACTGATTGAACAGCGCCGGCGGCAAGGTCAGCCGCAGGTGGACATCAGCTTTCCCGAAATCGAGAAGTTCGACCACCTGCCGCCGGCGCGCAAGGACGGACCGAGCGCCTTCGTCTCCATCATGGAGGGTTGCTCCAAGTTCTGCAGCTATTGCGTGGTGCCCTACACCCGCGGCGACGAGGTCTCACGGCCGCTCGACGATGTGCTGGTCGAGGTGGCAGAGCTGGCCGGCCAGGGCGTGCGCGAGGTCACGCTGCTCGGACAAAATGTCAATGCTTACCGGGGCGCGATGGGCGGCAGCGCCGAGATCGCCGACTTCGCCACGCTGATTGACTATGTGGCCGAGATCCCGGGCATCGAACGCATCCGCTACACCACCAGCCACCCCAATGAATTCACGCAGCGCCTCATCGATGTGTATGCGCGCGTGCCCAAACTGGTCAACCACCTGCATCTGCCGGTGCAACACGGCAGCGACAAAATCTTGGCGGCGATGAAGCGCGGCTACACCGCCCTGCAATACAAGAGCACGGTGCGCAAGCTGCGCGCGATCCGGCCCGATCTGGCCATGAGCAGCGATTTCATCGTGGGCTTTCCGGGTGAGAGCGAAGAGGACTTCGGCAAGCTCATGCGGCTGGTCGACGACGTGGGCTACGACACCTCGTTTTCCTTTATCTTTAGCCCCAGGCC
>Ga0315906_10010143_pt1 | contig 11095 bp, 8 predicted proteins | sample LakEriMetagenome_4_FD_203526 | JGI IMG/M metagenome (GOLD analysis project Ga0315906, IMG submission 203526) | Freshwater fungal communities from buoy surface, Lake Erie, Ohio, United States - Buoy 2 MA122 | ecosystem: Environmental > Aquatic > Freshwater > Lake > Lake biofilm | place: USA: Lake... | reverse complement strand
TCGTCGGTCGCGGAGCGGCTCGCATGATGCGGGGTGTTCACCCCGCGTATGTCGCCGAGCTTCGCGTCGTCGTGCAGCTCCATGTGTGGGAGCGTAGCGGCACCGTTGCGGCGGCGGCGGTCGGCGTGCCGGCCGCCAGCGACATGATCGCGAGCCTCATCTGCCGGATGAAGGAGTCGCGGGAAGAGTACATTCGCTCGGATGATCTGGCACCAGCGGTCGGGGCGATGTTCCTCTGGTGGAACGAGCATTGCGCCCGTCATGGGCCGGAGCATCTCGGGGCCGACGTACTCGTGCGAGGTGGCGTCGCCGATGTGATGATCGACGAGTTGGCCCAGCTGGTCTGGAGCCTTCGTCGGTCGAGTACCTGACAGAACAAGGAGTAGGTGATGGTGGGAGATCAGAAAAGCGAGGCAAGGGTCTACCTGCGCCGCAGCGAAACGAAGCAGGAGATGTCGCTGCAGGATCAGCTCAAGACTGCCCTTGGCCGTGCTGCCGAAGTGGGCGTGACGATCCAGGCGACGCTGGCCGATGTCGAGCATATGCAGGCTCATCATCTGCGGCGATACAAGGATCTTTACCTCGATGATGGCCTCAAGGGGGACGATCTCGAGCGTCCTGCCTTCCAGCAGATGTGCCAGGAGCTTCAGTCGAGCGACACGGTCGGTTGGCTGTTCTGCGTGCGGCGCGACCGATTGGGTCGGCCGCAAGACATCGGCTCGTTCGAGATGGCGCTGACGGAGGCTCGCTTCGCGCAGAACGGCATCACGTTGGTTTTCAGCGATCAGATCATCACGCCGGCGGATATGGAGCGGGAGCTCTTCAGTCGGGTGCTGATTTCGTCCGTGGAGTACAAGGGAGCCGGAGACTTTCTCGTCCAGCACGCCGAGCGAGTGATCACGGCCCAGCAGCGGCTGGCCCGAGAGGGCTGGTGGACGGGCGGCAAGCCTCTCTACGGGTTTGCTCGTTACGAGTTCCCGCCAAACGGCGGCCCGCCTTTGAAACTCGAGCGGGGCGTGGGCACGCGGTCCGCCGGCCATCACGTGAAGGTGTTGCCAGACCGAGACGACCCGGTTCGATTCATTGCCCTCAAGGCCATGATCGCCTGGTGGCGGCAGGGGCTGGGGTTCGGGGCGATCGCGACGCGGCTCAACAAGCTGGGTGTGCCGTCGCCCGACGCTGGCAACACGCGGACCGAGAATGGCGTGCCTCATGCCGTTTCGGGGCTGTGGCAGGTCAACACCGTGAAGAACATCCTGTTCAACCCCCGGATTGCTGGGTTGCAGGATTACGGCCGAAGGTCGGAGGGACGGCTGCGACGCACCAGCCGAAGCGGACCTCGGCAACTTGCATCCGCCGAGCGGAAGCACAAGGGCCGCGGTAAGAAACGGCGAGCCAAGCTGAAACTCAACGCCGTCGAGGACCGAATCCAACGCGAGGCCGGCTTCGAGCCCCTTATTCCTCACGAGGAGTGGCTGACGCTCGTCGAGCGGTCGCGGCGACGGGGAGCGACGCAGGAGGGCCGGCGGCGTCCCAAACAGGTTCAGCGCTACGCGTTTGGGACTCGCGTATTCGACCAGACCGACGGTTGCGGCCACCCGCTCTACGGCAAGATGCGGGACGGAAAGCCGGAATACATGTGTGGCCGGTACATGAAATCGCGGCGGACCGAGTGCAACAGCAACAGCGTCGACGGCGAGCAGCTCACTCGGTTCACGCTGGCGACGCTTCGGGAGCAGGTCTCCAAGGTCGGCGGGCGGGAGGCGATCCGGCGGCGTATCGAGGAGTTGGCACGCGGGGAGGCGGAACGGCCGGACGATCCAAACGAGCTGGCCCGCACCGCCCTCGAAGCCAAGGCGGCGGAGATTCGCCAGAAGCTCGACCAGGCGCCCCGCATTATTCTCGAGGTCAAGAACTCCTCACTCATCAAGGCGCTGGAGAAGCGGTACGCCGAGGACGAGCGGGAACTGATCGCTACGGAGGCGGCGATCGCCAAGCTGCCTCCGCCGGCTGACCGGCAGGTGTCGGACATCGACTCCGAGGTCGAGGCCGCCCTCGTGCTGTTCGACGAGATCGAGCGGCTCGCGGACGTGCCGACGGCGACGGAGGCGATCCACACCATGCTGGAGCGGATTGGCCTACGGATCGGTCTCTACTTCGAGGAGGGCAGAAAGGGCACGAGGCCCGTGAGGAAGGTCGTGCGGGGCATCCTCGCCCTGGGCGACTATCCGTTGCCTGTGCCGCTGTACGGGGAGCCCCGCGTGCTCCCGGCTGCCGCGCTCGACCCGAGCCTCCGCGACCGGCTGGCGGCGGAACTCGAGGCCGCTGACGCCGGCCACCCGGGGGCTGCCGCCCCCACGATCGACTCAGGGGCGTGCTGCCGTGACGGTCACGGCCATGCCCAGCAAGTTTCCGAAGTCGCGGCGCGTCGCCGCGACGATGTTCCGGTGGATGCTGCCGACCCGCCCGCCCATGGCGACGGACAGGAAAGTCGGCCCACCGGGACGGTCCCCGAGGGGATTGTTCCGTCTCGTGCACAACTGGAACTAGCGGCGGCCGGACTTGAACCGGCGACACCCGGCTTATGAAGCCGGGTGTCACCGTCTTGTCCGTTTTTCACGGGATTTCCAACTCCTCGCAGGTGCCGCTGGGCTTTCCAAGGTACACCGCCGCTGTGGCGGTGTGAAGCGCAGCGGCAGCCGGTTCAGGAGGGGCCGGCTAGACCTTGAAAGGACTCCTACCTGGGAGCCGCTGCAATGATTTCCATTCCCCTTAAGGGGTTCTCGTCAGACGACGAAGCCTCCATGTCTCTGCCCGATCTGCTCGAGTCCTACCTGGAGCAGCACGAGGCCAGCCCTCGCTACCGGGAGTCGCTCCGGCGAACCGTGCGACGGCTGGAAGCATACGGCGTCGGGGGGGTTCGTCAACTGTCTCCGGATCGCGTCAACAAATTTCTCGTCGCGGTGCCTGTTGGGCAAACCACCAAGCACAACATCCGCCGCGAAACCTACACGCTTTGGAAGTTCGCCTATGAGCAGGGTTTCACCGACATCGACCCGGCACGGCTGCGTCGGATCCCGCCGGCGCGGATGCCTGTGAAGGCATGGTCGATCGAGGCTGTGCAGAAAATGTTGGAAGCAGCCGAGGCAGACAAGACCCCGATCAGCACACGAGTCGAGTATCGACGTTGTGACTTCTTGCCGGCGTGGATCCTCGTAGCGTTCGACTCGGGCCTGCGGTTTTCAGACGTGCTGGAGATGCGCTACGCCGACATTCGCAACGGATGCGTCAGCGTGGTCGCACAAAAGACAGGGAAGCCCACAATCCGGAAACTGTCGGAAGCGGCGTTGGCGGCGATCAAGAAACTGCCAAAGTCGCCTGATGGCACCATGTTCAAGTGGGCGATGCCGCGGCGACGGGCGATCCTGATGTGGCGGGCATTCCTCGACAAGCATGGGTTCGAGGGCTCGTCGAAGTGGTTGCGAAGGAGTGGCGCCACCGCCGTCGAAATGAAGCGGACCGGCGCCGCCACGGTGTTCCTTGGGCACTCCGCCCCGCACCTGGCCCGGATGCACTACCTCGATCAGAGCCAGTTCGGGACGCCGGAGGGGCCGCCGGCACTGCGCTAAGTCAGCACCCCGCGCGGGACAGTCTCGGTCCCGCGCGGGGGCGGTCGGAAAAACTGTTTACACGCGGACAACCTTGGTCCGCACGCCCCGCGGCCGGCATGGTTTTTGCCCGGAATCCTAGGGGTTTTCTGCCCGGCCAGCCCGCCCAGGCCGGACATCTTTCCAGCCGCGGACCAAGGTTGTCCGCGCGGTCTGGATACTCCGGCCACCGAAAGGAGTTTCGAGTTGTCCGGTTCGGCAATGCGGTCGAGGGAGTGCCTCGGCCGCCGATCGCCGCTGTCGCAGCAACGGATGCCCGTCAATACCGGGAGGATTCTTCCTATGAAATTGCACCCATGCTCATTGCCGATTTGCTTGACGTTTACCTCTCGGAACGGGAGGCATCCCCCCGATACGTCGAATCTCTGAAACGGACGGTCAAACACGCCCGCACCTGCGGCCTGCTCGACACCAGCCAACTGCTCCCCGACAAGGTCAACGAGTTTCTGACCAGGTTGCCGCTTGCCGCGGTGACGAGATCCAACATCCGCCGCGAGTTACTGACGCTATGGCGCTTCGCCTTCGAGCATTCCTACACCGACGTGCCGCCGCTTCGGGTGTGCCGGATCAAGGCCGCCCCGCCGCCGCCGCGCGCATGGAGTCTCGACACGCTGCGGACGCTGCTGGCTGCTGCCGAAAAAGACGAACGGCCGGTGAGCCGACGGATCCCTGGCCTTCTCTGGCGAGATGTCCTGCCTTGCTGGATCGTGATTGGCTACGACACCGGCCTGCGGTTGTCGGACCTGCTGCACCTGCACCAGAGCAACATCGTCAACGGGTGCGTGATCTGCACGGCGCAGAAGACAGGGAAGTTCACGGTCCGGTCGATCTCTCCAGTTGGCCAGGAACTCGCGGCACGGCTCTTCAAGCGGTCGCCGGACGGCACGCTGTTTCGGTGGGCGTTGCCCCGCCGACGGGCGCTGGGGAAGTGGAGGGAGTTTCTTCGTGAGCAAAAGATTGTCGGCTCCAGCAGATGGCTCCGACGCAGCGGGGCCACCTACGTGGAGATCAAGCGGAAGGGCGAGGCACAGAAGTTCCTCGGGCATTCCAACGCGGCCCTCGCAACTCGGCACTATCTCGACCAAACTCTGACAATGGATATTCCTGAAAGCCCGCCGCCGCTGCGGTAGAGCGACGGCGATCGCTGTCGTGATTTGCAGGAGCAGGCGTCTTCTTTGCCATGAATTACTGGACTGACCTTTTCACTCCCGACACGTTTGATGCTTTCACTCGGTCGGATCGAACCGTGTCCGGCTTTCGCATCACACAGCGGGCTTTTGCCCACAAGGTGAAGCCTGGCGATCGCCTTCTTTGCTACTTGGTTCGGTTGTCTCGCTGGGCCGGCGTGCTGGAAGTGGAATCCGATCCGTTCACGGATTCCACGCCCATTTTTCATGTAGAAGATGATCCGTTCGTCCTTCGATTTCGCGTAAAGCCCATCACGTGGCTTCCTCTTGAGCACACGGTCCCGATTCAGACGCCCGAGATATGGGAACAGCTATCGTTCACGCGAGACATACCCGACGGTGGCTACTGGCTAGGCCCGTTGCGGCGGAGCCTCCAATCCATCGATCGGGCCGATGGCGAACTGCTCGAGAGCGTTTTGGGGCGCCAGGCTGCTTCTCCGGCTTCGTTTCCGGTTGACGCAAAGCAACTCGCGCGTGCTCGTAGCAGGCGGATTCAACGCATCGAAAAGAGTGTGGCTGTCAGCGTGCCGGAGGAGGATCTGGCTGATGTAGTTGCCGAACCGGTTGCGTCTCCTTCCGACCGGCAATCCTTCCGAATACAAGCCAGCCTATGCCGGCTTGGAGAGGCGATGGGGCTACACCTTTGGCTGCCGGCTGCGGACCGCTCGCGTGTGCTGGAGCATTGGGCGCCTCGGCCCGGCTCGCTTCTCGACCGACTGCCGCTCAACTACGACGAAACGACTCTCGATACGATCGAGCGAATCGACGTGCTCTGGTTAAAGGGGCGGACCATTCGGCGAGCCTTTGAAGTCGAGCACTCGACGGCGATCTACTCTGGACTACTCCGCATGGCGGACCTCTGCGCACTGCTCCCGAACATTAACGTCCGCCTGCACATCGTTGCGCCGGAGTCGCGGCGCGAGAAAGTGTTTCAGGAAATCACGCGGCCGGTTTTTTCTTTGCTGGAACACGCGCCTTTGTCGGAGCGGTGTACCTACATTCCATATAGCAGTGTCGAGGAACTCGAGTCCTTGGAACATCTTTCGCACACCACCGATAGCGTCGTCGACGAATTCGCCGAGCATGCTGAATCATGACACAAACCCTTACGCCGCAAGCCTTCATCGCGAAGTGGAAGCCAGCCGACCTTTCTGAGAGGGCGGCCTGCCAGGAGCATTTCATTGACCTGTGCCGAATGCTCGGGCACCCAACGCCGGCCGAGGCAGACCCGACGGGCGAGCAATACACCTTTGAGCGGGGCGTCGAGAAGTCTGAGGGCGGCAACGGCTGGGCTGACGTGTGGAAGCGCGGTTACTTCGGCTGGGAATACAAGGGCAAGCACAAGGACTTGAAGGCGGCCTACACCCAGCTTCAGCTCTATCGAGAATCTCTCGAAAACCCGCCGCTGCTGGTTGTGTGTGACCTGAACCGCTTCGAGGTTCACACCAACTTCACCGGCTGCGCCAAACGGGTCTACGCCTTCGACCTCGATTCACTCGCTCACCCGGTGAATCTTGGGACGCTACGGAAGTTGTTCTACGAACCGCAGGCGCTCCGCCCGGAGCGCACGACCGAGGACATCACGGTCGAGGCGGCGAAGACGTTTGCCACGATGATTGACGGGTGGCGCGACCGCGGCATCACCGGGCAGGAAGCGGCCCACTTTGCGATGAAGCTTCTGTTCTGCATGTTCGCCGAAGACATTGACCTCCTCCCCGAACGGACCTTCCGCTCCACGATCGAGGGCGCGAAGAAAGACCCTACGCGGCTGGCCAGCCGTCTGAAATCGCTTTTCGACTGCATGGCCATCGGCGGCGACTACGGCCCCGTATCCGTGCCTTGGTTCAACGGCGGGTTGTTCAAGCCCGAAGAACCCGTGCCTGCGCTGCTGAGTGCCGATGTGGAGCGGCTGATTACGCTCAATGCCTACGACTGGGCAAGTGTCGAGCCGAGCATTTTTGGCACGCTCTTCGAGCGCACCCTCGACCCCGCCAAGCGCTCGCAAATCGGCGCGCACTACACGAGCCGCGAGGACATTCTCACGCTTTTGGAGCCCGTGCTTATGGCTCCGCTGCGGCGCGAATGGGCCGATATACAACGCCGCGCGGAGGAACTGTGGCCGCAGCTTGCCGACAAGAAGAAGGCATCCAGGGCCCGGAAAGAACTCGACAAGATTCTCCGCGACTTCGTAGAGCGGATCGCCGCGATCAAGATTCTTGACCCAGCCTGCGGATCGGGAAACTTCCTCTACGTTGCGGTCACGCTCCTACTTGATCTCGAAAAGGAAGTCATCGCGAAGGCCGCCAGTTACGGGACCACGCTTCTCCCGCAAGTCAGGCCATCGCAACTCTACGGACTCGAAATCAACTCGTACGCCGCCGAACTGGCGCAAGTGGTCATTTGGATCGGGTACCTCCAGTGGATGCACTTTAACGGCTTTGCTGCGCCACGCGATCCAATCCTCGAGCCGATCGACACGATCCGAAATACCGACGCAATCATTGACCTATCGGATCCCGCCAACCCGAAGGAACCGGAGTGGCCAGAAGCCGATGTCATCGTGGGGAACCCGCCTTTCCTGGGATATAGCCCACTGCGACAAGCCGTCGGCGATCAATACATCGACGCGCTATTCGCACTATATAAAGGCAGGTTGTCGAATCAGAGTGACCTGTGTTGCTATTGGTTTGAGAAGTCTCGGGCGATGATAGAAAGGCATCGTGTGAAGCGTGCCGGACTTTTGGCTACGCAAGCCATTCGTGGCGGCAAGAGTCGCGAAGTCCTCCAGTCAATCGAGCGGACCGGCAGAATATTCTTCGCCGTCAGCGACAGGAACTGGGTTCTCGACGGGGCAAGCGTCCATATATCCATGATTGGCTTCGACGGAGAGGCATCAGATGAATGCTCTCTTGATGGCGAAATTGTTCCGAAAATCAACAGCAACCTGTCGGCATCGGCTGACATTACGGCAGCCAAAAAGTTGGCCGCGAATGAAGATCGAGCCTTTGTTGGCGGCTTCAAATTCGGCGCGTTTGACATTCCGGATGAAGTAGCCCGCGGTTTTCTCTCGGCTCCGACGGTCAATCGAAAACCTATGTCGGATGTAATTCGGCCATGGATTAACGGGCTGGATGTCTTACGGCGTCGCCCGCAGGTGTGGATCATCGACTTTGGTGAGAACACGCCGGAAGACGAGGCGTCGGCCTACGAGTCCGCTTATGAGTATGTCCGCAGGAACGTGAAGCCCGAACGCGACAAGATGCGACGCGAACGGCGAAAGCAACGATGGTGGCTCCATGGAGAGCCCTCGACAAATATGCGGGCCGCGTTGAAATCGGCAACGCGATTTATTGCCACGCCGTATGTTTCGAAACACCGTGTCTTTGTGTGGGTGGATGGGGTCATCCAGGCTGACCATCAACTCACCGCGATAGCCTCGGCAGAAGATTCCGATTTGGGTGTGCTTCATTCACGAGCGCATGAGTTGTGGTCACTCCGGCTTGGCAGTCGTATGGAGGATCGTCCCCGCTACACACCTTCATCCTGTTTTATGACGTTTCCCTTCCCTGAGCCGACGGCAGGCCAGCGGAACGCGATCGCGGCCGCAGCAAAGGAACTCGACACGCTCCGCTCGAACTGGTTGAACCCGGCGGAGTGGACTCGCGAGGAAGTGCTGACGTTCCCCGGGTCTGTCGATGGGCCGTGGGCCCGGTATGTTACGGAGCCGAACACGAAAGGGATCGGGACCGTTCGCTACCCTCGGGTCGTGCCGGCCGACGATGCGGCCGCAAAGAAACTCGCCAAACGGACCCTCACGAACCTCTACAACGAACGGCCGACTTGGCTCGATCTCGCCCACAAGCGTCTTGATGAAGCGGTATTTGCTGCGTACGGATGGCCTGCCGACCTCTCCGCTGATGATCTCTTGGCACGGCTTCTCGCTTTGAACCTAGAGCGGGCTGCAAAGGAGTAGTTTGGTATGCCGAACTTCGACTTTCTTAGGGAGGCGGATGGGGAGGGAGACGAGGAACCAATACGAATCAACACGGCTAGCTCGCGGCGTCGGCCCGCTGCGCGTCCTTCGACACCTCCTCTGGGTCAGCAGCTCCAAGATGTCGGCAAGGGTCTGATGGGCTGCGGATGCCTGGTATTCATCGGGTTTCTCGTGTTTGCAGGTGTTGCTGGGCAGGGGATGCGCAAGCCGTGGAACAAGGAAGACCACTCGGCAGCTGCCTTGCTGATGGCTCAGAAACTCGTCACTGCCAATCTTGTGGCGCCTGCGTCGGCCAAGTTTCCCGGAGCAGTGTGGGATAACGCTATCGGTCACGTGAGACGGAACGGTCAGACCTACCGCATCGATAGTTATGTCGACTCACAAAACGCGTTCGGTGCCATGCTGCGCACCCGCTATTCGGTGACTCTGACTCGAACCGGTCCGGAGTACGAAGACTTCCGGCTGGACGACATCAAGATCATGGAGCAATGACGCGTTGTCGTTGCCTGCATTTCCTCACCACGACCAATTGCAGGACCAGTACCCCGGCTTGAGTTTGTCCTTCTTCTCCGCGCAGTTGTGCCGGGCCTTGAAGTTGGCCCGCCGGCCGGCATCGCCGTGGCCCGCTCCCTTTGAGCCGCCTTCTCGGTAGTGCCCCATGGAGGCGTCCCCAAAGCGGACGACCCGCTCCTGGCTGCCCTGACACGCCTTCACGACAAACTTCTTCCCACCGCTCTCCGACTTCACCGGCTGGTTGCACTTGAGCCGGCGAATGATGTCGCTCATCGGGACGCCCCCTCAAACTCCCTCGCCGCCCGCTTCCGCTTGTAGAAGTCGGTGAGTTGCTTCTGGAGTTCCTTGTCGACGGTGTTGAACTGCTGGGCCTGCTCGGGAATCAGCGGCAGCAGTTCCTCGGGGATGTACCGCTGGGTGAACGTGTTCTGATACCGCTTCAAGAACTCACTGATCTTGTTGCGGGCGTCGAGCAGTTCGTACTCGGGATCGACATCCTGGAGTTTGAAGCCGGACAACTCGTTGGCGAGGATCTTCGCGGCTCGGTAGTAGGGGTTCTCGACCTGCTGATCGAACACGGTGCCGAGGAGTGAGATCGGGCGGCCGAGGCCAGGGGCATTCTGGAGGACTGCCTTCACCACCGGGTCGGCCCGGTCCTGCGGGTTGCCCGTCGCGGCGGCGTAGATCTTGTCCACGCTCGTGCGGGCCTCTTGGAGCGGCCGCTTGGAGTAGAGGTCGGTGTTGAAGGCCAGTTCGCCCAGTGACTTGAGGATCGGGTTCGACTGGTTGAGGAGTTCCTGGATCGTGCCCTGCACGTTCACCGGGAAATACTGCCCCACCGGCGCCGGCTGGAGGATGTTGATCGTGTCCAGGCCAGGCAGGTCGATGTTCTTGAGGTAGGTCGTGGTTCCCGGATTGAACTGGAGCGAGTCGGGGAGCCGGACGGCCACCTGCTGCCGCAGGCTCGTGGGGATGTAGCCCTCCTCCCCGGGGCGCTGGAGGTCGTTCACGGCCCGAATCATCTGCGCGTAGCGACCGCCGGGGTTGTTGATGAGGCTGTCGGCCGCGTACTTGCCGATGCGGCTTTGGTAACTCCACCACATAAAGATGTTCTTGGCGTAGTGCCGCTCGAAGGGCGTCAGGCTCGCGTAGTCCACGAGCGCCGCCTTCATCCGCTGGGCGGCCTGCTGCGGCCCGATGCCATTCCGGAGCAGTGCCAGGAACCCGCCGAGGCGGGCCATCGAGTCGACGGCATCGCCCACCTTCTGCCCGGCATTGAGGATGGGGTTCCGCGTCTCAAAGGTGTTGGTGACGTTGCGTATGGCTCCAAAATCTTGAAGCATCTGCACCGGGTTGCGTTCGCCAGTGGGGAGCAACTCGCGGAGGCCGCCGCCGATCGACACCGGCACCGAGCCCGGGATGAACTGCGAAATCTTCCCTTCCCGATTGCTCGTCAGCAGGTCGCTCGTGGCCAGGCCCGAGAGCACGCCGTTGCCGCCCACGTCCCGCTCAAACTCCCGCAGCAGCCGATCCTCGTCGATCACGCCGTTGGCAACGTGCTTGGCGTAGCGGGGGATCTTGGCGAGATACCTCATGGCCTTGTCGGGGCTGCCGGCCAGGATGTTGCTGGCGGCCCACATGCCCGCGATGGCCCCGGGGGCGTCCCCGGTCTCGAGCCAGATGCTCGCGAGGTTTGAGTAGGCGTCTCGCGTGAACCGCGACGGCCAGGAGAG
>Ga0315906_10010139_pt1 | contig 11098 bp, 12 predicted proteins | sample LakEriMetagenome_4_FD_203526 | JGI IMG/M metagenome (GOLD analysis project Ga0315906, IMG submission 203526) | Freshwater fungal communities from buoy surface, Lake Erie, Ohio, United States - Buoy 2 MA122 | ecosystem: Environmental > Aquatic > Freshwater > Lake > Lake biofilm | place: USA... | reverse complement strand
TAACAATAATGTTAAAAGACCGGAATAAAGGAAAAAGGAAGCCGTTTTCTTCTTTTCACTGAAATTTTTCAAGAAGTTATAGGCTAAGAAACATATTGTAACAGCGGAAATCCAGAAGAATATTCCTACAAAGGATAAAGAGCCTATGTAGGGTGCATAATGATAAACTCCATTCGGATCCCTCGTTAAATCTGAAGGCTCTACTCCCACCCTGTTTGCAACAACTACGATCAATAATAGCGTTAAAGCCAGTAAAAGTCCTGTTTTAATTATTAATGATCGCTCAAGTTTTATTGACTCAATTGAAAGCGAAAAGTTACCTATTATAAACTTCTTCATTGATTTTATCTTAATCTCTTTTTCAACTCAAGGTTAGCCGATCTTAAAAAGTATACTGTCCACAATATAATTCCAATAAACTTAGGTGTATCCTCCCAAAAAGCGCTTTTCAGATTATTAGCACTGTTATACCTATCAACAACAAGTGATAAGAAGAACAAGCCGATAGCCAATACGAGAAAAACAAACTCTGTTTCGGTAAAATATTCCCAGCAATATAAGGTGATGTATAGGATAACAAACGCATAGAACAGATAAAAAAGATTCTCTGCGAAATACACAAAATGGGTAAGTAGCTTTTCATGAAGCTGAAACATATCATCCGCACCTAATAAAAAACTGAGCATCCCACTTAAAAGGAAAAAGTAAAGAATTTTACTCCGCTCTCCGGCCTTAAATAACAGTGTAGCTGTAAATACACAAATAGACCCCCCAATAATCCAGCAAATGATACCAATATTGCTAATGAAACCTGTATAAGCAGGCCCCTTTAAAACGGTAGCCGTATCCCTGGTCATAAAACCCGGATCAAGATTCTTATACTTTGCGTAATAATAAGCAAAGGCTAATAAAAGCATAGCGGTAAGGGCAAAGTATAAATAATACTTGCCTTGGGTTACTAGCTGCTTAAATGCCAATCGCACGTAATTCATTAGTGTTTTGAACGATCAATGATACTAATGGTTTCAATTGCAATAAACTAATTGTAGTTTAAGCAGGAAGAATGATTATTTTTCAATCAAGCAGCCTATTTCGGGCAAATCAGCCGGAATTTTCAGATAATCTACGCCTGTCAAGCCTCTATTAATAGATATAACACCATCCGAATATTATATAATATATTGACTATCAATACTATATTAGTTAAAAAGATGGAAGAATTTGATTTGAGGGATTTAATTTGCAACCACATCAAGAAAGATCGAAAAGCAAGTATTCTTGAATAATGGGTTAAGGTAGAAAAAATCTTAGGTAATCGAAAGGCATTCCAAAAGGCGGCATACAAACGCTCTTCAACAAGCGAAAAAAATCAATGCTTCAAATAAATCCCTTCCGCCAATTGCCATAAAATCAAAGTATAAATTGAAATATAGTTATTGCAAAACACAGCATATATTCGAAAAAGTTGACCTGCTCCAACATTTGCTTGCAGAATTTTATTTCTAAATGGCCCAATTGAAGAAAATTACCACACAAAAAATGATTTCGCATCGCCAATACAATTTAGCCTTTTAAAAACAATGCAACTAGAATCCAAAAAAAAATTAAAATTTAATGTGACTTTGAAAATATTTTTACCCGATTGCCAGTTCAAGTGAATTCAAAGTGAAAGATTTACCAAAAAGCCATTTTAAAAAAGAAAGCCATTATTCATACCCATCAAAGTACTTTTCATTTACCGTTTAACCTGAAGCCACTTCTCAGCAATGTACTCCCCAAAGGAAAATTCGGCTAAATTGTCCGGCGAAACAGCTTCCCCATTTTCCTTTTGGTTTACAAACAGACTGTAGTCTTGATTTGCCAATGGAGGAATCTTTGCATCATAAGATGGGTAGTAAAAAAATACTGCAGACGTACGCTCCTTGCCTTCCGATACAACCCGATGCTTTGGCGATATGTATTTGCCACCGGTAAGCAATGAAAAATAATCCCCACAATTAACTACAAGTGCGCCGGAAACAGGTTGTACATCATGCCAATCTCCATTATGATACAATTGCAAACCACCTACATTTTCTTCCTGCAAAATAAGTGTTAAAAACCCCCAATCGGTATGCGCACTTGACCCAATTCGATTCTGCTGAGCAGGAAATAAATCATCCGCAGCTGTATAAGGATAGTAATGAAAAAGACGCATGAGCGAAATAGTTTCTCCGCCTTTACAAAAATCAGAAAGATGGTCTTCCGGATAATCAAAACTCAATGAAAATGACTTTGTAAGCATCGTTGCCACGGAAAACATTTTCAAATAAAATGCTTCCATCTGTTGCTTCCACATTTGAGGAAGCAGTTGAGCATCGGGCCATATGTTTGACCCTTGAAGCTGATTGTGAGGAGCAACTGCTTCGTCCCAGGAATAACCATACGAATATGCCTCTTTCACCTCAAGTGCATCTGACCCACTTTCCTTTCCCATGCCAATATAACCCCGGTTAGAGCCGCCGGAAGCAACAGCAATTCGCTGCTTTTCATCCCTAGGAAGGGCAAAGAATTCATGCATGGACGAAAGAGTAGCGGAAGAATCTATCCCATGCCCTACAATATAAAATGCGCCAAACGTTTTGCATGCCGCATCCAGTTGCGAAGCTATGTGGTGCTTTACAGAAACATCTGCATTTCCATTTAAAGGCCCAATATCAATGGTAGGTAATTTCATTTTTTAAGCGTAAGACATATAGAGTCGTTTAGTCAAAGATGCAATTTCATACTTTCCATATTACAATATAAAATTTTCGTCCCGCATAATAGTTATTAAATGTACTACTTTCAATATCCTACAGCATAAAGCTGATCTGATGACAATTTCCTTGAGTTTATTTGAATTTAATGCCTAATATTAAAATGCTTAATAGTTATTGCGTAGCACAAACGTAACAGGCCCTTCTTTACCAACCAGTAACAATTGATCCATTGATGAGTCCACCTTTTATGGTTATCATCTCGTTCTTAATACTGTCCGCTATCTGTGTTTCGTAATCATGAAATGGAGCATATCCAACATCATCGGTAGATAATCCTGTTGTAAAATTACCACTACTATTCCAGCCATTATCACGAAACTTTTTTGTTTCATTAAAAATAGTCACATTGATTTTCTTTAAGCAAGAAGTAATTAAGGCAGTGGATACATCAGGAACGGATATAAACTGGTCTACATCTACGCCAACAGCCCATTTCCCTGCAGCCTTTGTTGCAGTCAAAGCCCCAAGCCCACATTCGCCAGCAAAAGGAAATACAACATCTGCACCGGCATTAATGAGGCCTGTTGCAACGTTGGCGCCCGCTACTGTGTCGGAGAATGAATTAGTATAATTGCCATCAGGAATTACATTTCTGTTATAGCTAGAATTATAATATGCTATGCCCGAAAGATAGCCTGTTTTAAATTGTTCAATAGCTGGAATTTGAATTCCACCAACCCAACTACAAACCGGATTAGCAGGATCTTTTTTCTCTGCCCAATAAGCGCCAAGAAATCCACATAAAAAACTTGCCTGGTCAACCTGGTAAACAAAGCACTTCACGTTTGAAGGCGGATTGATTATTGTATCATCAAGCAATATAAAGTTCTTAGTTGGGTTTGCTAGTGCAGCCTGCAAAACAGAATATTTTGCTCCGTAACTAAGGCAGAAAATAAGATCGAAATTATTTTGAACGAAATAATTAATTCCCATTTTAATATCGTTGGAATCATTGCAGTCATAGGACTCTGTAATTACACCTAAATCGGCACCGGCTTGGTTCAAACCTGCAAGGGCAAGGTCATTATAACCAAGGTCGCCGAAGCCAGATTCTGCACTAACTAATCCGATTTTCAATTTAGTAGTTGGTGTGTCAGTTGAATCATCATCCTTTTTGCAGGAGGATAGTGCGGCTATGCCCAGTAAAAGGAAAGTAAATCGGAAAAAGGTTAAACGAATTTGATTAATCATTATTGAGATTTTTTTGAGATTTTTTTTGATTTGAACGCTATCCAATATAACTCGTTTTTATAAATAAAAACAGCGCCTTACTTACTTGTAAAGTTCTTAATTCTACAGTGCGTATTTGATGGTGATTTGCGGTAGCCGTCGGTGTTCAGTGTAAGGTATGTTTATGACTAGCTATGCAACACCTTAGTTGGTTGCGGCTCTTCCAATCTTTTTGTAATGGCGAAATGGCGAATAGATGCAACTAGCATATCAATAGCGACATGGTTTTCACCACCTTGTGGAATTATTAAATCCGCGAAACGTTTAGTAGGTTCGATGAAATGTACGTGCATTTCTTTAACAAGGGCATATCGCTCAATCACCTCGTTCGCATTTCTGCCTCGGTCACGCATGTCTCTTTTGACAATGCGTATGAGACGCTCGTCAGGTTCCGCATCAACGAAAATCTTTATGTCACACAAGTTACGCACCCTTTTGTCGGTGAAAAGCAGAATGCCTTCCACAATAACAATAGTGCTAGGTTCAATGGTTATTGTATGTGGAAGGCGGAGCGACTGGATGTAGTCGTAGGTCGGCTGTTCGATACCGTTGCCCTTTCTTAATTCTTCAAGGTGATCTACAAGCAAGTCAAATTCAATGCTTTCGGGATGATCAAAATTTATCAAGGATCGATCTTGCGCCGAAAGATGTTTAAGATCTCGGTAGTAACTATCCTGCGATAGTAACCCAACGTCTTCATTCGCAAAGGATTTCATCACCTTATTCACCACGGTGGTTTTCCCTGAGCCAGAGCCGCCGGCGATACCAATAATTAACATTAGCTATTTTTCTGTAAAGGTATTTTTTTTACAAATGCACTGTCAACTTTCTCATTGGCGAAATTCGCTTCGGGCCTTGACGGGCTACTGGAGAAAACACCAGGATTCAGGTTCCTTTGCTTGGCCTCAAATCCCCCTCAGCACCTTCCAAATCTCCACCATCGCTTCCATATCCCGGTGGCAGTAATTGAGGGGGGTCAGAGGCTTTATTCAGGTTCTTACCTTGGATGAGATCGAGGAAGGCTATGTTGAGACTTCCTACCATAAGATTTTCCTGGTCAAAAGCAAGGAGCCTATTGATTTAGCCATAAATGGTATATTTTGTGAAAAGCATCATTTTTTGATATCTATCGCAAAATAAATCTATTGGTGACAACGGGATCAAATTACAAGCGGTTGGAATATTTGATTGAAAAACAACAAACCAATGGCAGGCTATCCTTTAACTTGAACGAAATTCGGCAAAGTTTCAGGAATTACAGTGAGTCTGCTTTAAAGCAAATACTGGGGAGACTTTCAGCCAATAGTAAGATCGTATCAGTCCTAAAAGGGTTTTACGTAATTGCCCCCCGCTTATTCTTCAAGAGGAATATTGCCACCGGCGATGTTCCTTGATGGTCTCATGAAATTTTTGCAACGGAATCATTATGTAGGGCTATTGAACGCAGCCGCTTTACATGGCGCATCACATCAACAGCCACAAGAGTATTTTGTGTTAACAGGATATCCTGTTTTAAGGAGTACTAATAAGAAAGGGGTCAAGATAAATTACATCAGTACAAGGCTATTTCCTCCAGGAATTTTACTAGAGAAAAGAAAAACAGAGACCGGATATATCAATGTCTCGAATCCGATACTCACAGGATTAGACCTGGTTAACTTTGAAAAAAAATCGGTGGACTTAATAGGGCTTCAACAGTAATCAATGAATTGATTGAAGCTATAAAACCAAAAGACATTAGCAATGACTTTGTATCGCATGCAAGAACCACATCCATGCAGCGGCTTGGTTACATTTTTCAGGAGATTTTAGAGAGAAAGGACCTTGCTGAAAAGATTTATAATCGATGTAAAAAAAACGGAATTGCATTTTATATGATTCCATTGAAGGCATCCGGTGCCAAACATTACAACACCGTTAATGAAAAGTGGAAATTGAAAATAAACACCGAGATAGAAATTGACGAATGATTCCGCAGGCCAACATCACGCAATGGAGAAACGAGGTTCCATTGCAAACGAACGAACAAGTTGAACAGGACTTGGTTATTTGCAGAACTTTGGTAGAAATCTTCAAAGACGATTACCTCGCCGAAAGCCTTGCCTTCAGAGGTGGGACTGCTTTGCATAAGCTCTACCCTCAACCGAGATACTCGGAAGATATTGACCTTGTTCAGTTCAGGCTTTGGTAATACGGAGCGCAGAAGTTCAACGACGGATCTAACTTCACCCGCTTCCTATTAAATTCAATTCCAGCGGATTTCGAACCTGTAGCGTGGCGAGGCCTATGATACAGGTTCGAAGCGCACGGATTTATGACTTTATTATTTGTTAATTTTTTAATTTTTATTCATTTATTGCACAACTACTTTCGTTCTGATCACTTCTTCGCCCGCCACCAATCGCACCTGATACAACCCGGCGGCAGGTCCTTCGAGATCGATGGAAGTATTCGTGGTATTGGCCGGAATAGTTTCTTGATACACCAGTCGACCGTTCACTGAATAAATTTCTACGCGTTTATCGACAGAAGTCGATGATGTACGCAACGTAAAAACACCGCTGTTTGGGTTAGGATAGATGTCGATTGATGTGGCTAATGATTCACCCGATGCCATTTCTCGGGCAGCTGCTGATACCCTGATGACCCTGGTTGCATGTGCTCCATTGCCCTGGCAGTTGGATGCCGTTACCCTCAAGATGAAAGTGCCGATGAATCCTGGCTGCAATTGCAACTGGACACTCGTGGTGCCTTGTCCGCTGACTATGCTGACAGCAGAGTTATTGACGCTCCATGTGTAGGTAGTTGCTCCGGCTATCGCATTCACCGAATAGGCTCCCGATACGGCAGGAGCCGCAGGACCTGTAATGGTCAATCGTCCTGCAGGCACCAACGTGGTCAACGCTAAATTGAGTGTGCGTGCAGACCCTCCACCGCACTGGTTAACCGGCACTACGGAGAGCTGCCCACCGCGGAAGCGATTAGAGAAATTGACCGTGATTGTATTGGTGGTCGAGGTACCGTTAACACCTGAAGGCAAAGTCCATTGATACGATGTAGCACCGGCTACAGCAGGGATACTATAAGTGCCTGTGCTGTTTCGGCAGGGCCTTTGTAGACCTGTAATACCACCGATGGCAACCGGCGTTCCTACAACCAGATGAATGTTGAAATCTATGCAGTTGATCTTGATTCGGTAAGTGCCGGAGGTATCGAAGGTATGACCGCTTACCGGCCAGGTGGTATTAAGGGTTTCGGGATTTGTCGGGCTAGTCGGATTTTTGCTGCTGTTTGGAACTGCGAATTCCATGGCTGCATCACTTATAGAAAAGACCTATATCTGATCGATATTCTTCCAGGATGCATATTGAATTAATTCGTTCTCGGTCGCGCCGTCTTCACCTTGATAGAGTAGAATTCCGCCAGAGGATGGTTGATATTTGTTCCAATAACGAAGACCTGACAATAATTTTCGGTCTTGTTTTCCCGAAGATTTTATTTCAATCGCCAGGGGGCCGTTTTCTTTTTCAACGATCAGGTCGATTTCATTACCCAGATGATCCCGGAAATAGAACAAGCTGTCATTCATGCCCTGGTTGGTCCGGTTCTTTTTGATTTCTGAAATACACCAGTTCTCGAAAATAGCTCCCGACAGAGCGTGTTTTTTCAATCCGTCCTTTGATTTCAATTGCAGCAGTGTACACAACAAGCCGGTATCATAAAAATAGAGTTTAGGGCTCTTAATAATGCGCTTGTTAAGGTTGTTGTGCCAAGGTTGAAGCTGGAATACGATATAACTCGCCTCCAGAATACCAATCCAGGACTGTACCGTTTTCGAATCAATGCCAATCTGCTTGGCGAACTCATCACGGTTAAGGATTTGTCCGGCATGATTTGCACACAATTGTATCAGCTTGTTAAAGGCGGTCAGGTTACTGATATTCTTTAATTGCCGGACATCCCGCTGCACATAGGTTTGAATGTAGCTTTGTAACCACCGTTGAGCATCAAGTTCATCCTTCCGTATTTCAGGGTAGCCGCCTTTTAGTATGTTTTTCAGAATATCATGAACGGGCATTTTTGCCGCTTTCATTTCGGCGTAGCTCAAGGGCAATAATGTCAAGTATCCGGCTCGACCAGCCAAGGATTGTGAGATTTGCTGGTAGAGGAGGAAATTATTCGATCCAGTGAGAATGAATTGTCCGCGTGAAGTCCGTTTATCCAACAGGACTTGCAGGTGCCTGAAGATTTCAGGTACACGTTGGACCTCATCCAGAACTGCACCACCATGGAGATTTTTCAGAAATTCTTTAGGGTCATTCAGGAAATTGGCCTCTGTTGAAGGGTCTTCAAAATTCACATATGGTTTACCCTTAAGCAGCAGTCTGCTGAGTGTGGTTTTTCCGCTTTGCCGTGGTCCGGTAATACATAGCGCACGGAATTGCTTTAAGCAATACCGCGCTTCGTCCATTATTGCCCGTTGAATCATAGATTCCAGATTTGTACAAATATACAAAAATGGAATCTAATTCCAGAAATGTATATTTATACAAAAATGGAATCTAATTCCAGAAATGTATATTTATACAAAAATGGAATTGCCTATTCGGGTTAATGCTGGGGTTGTTTAGGCATAAAAAAAGGGAGCAAAAATGCTCCCCATTTAGCGATCCGGACAGGACTTCTTATTAATTGAATATCAATATTTTAAATAAATTACGGCTATTCGATTTTTCATTTTAACCCTGAGCTTGTCGAAGGTCGGGCTACTGTTTTTGAGAATTCGGGTTTGTCGGGCTAGTCGAATTTTTGCCACCGTTTGGAACCGCACACTCACTCAACAGGAAATCTAGGGGCTTCATACTTCTTCAACACCATGTACTATCAATGCAAATTTCATAGTGGAAGATAACATTGCAGCCTGTGGCCGCAACTCAATTCACCTAACCATCTAGTGTTTATAAAGTACCGCCTGAAGCTGGTTTATCATCGATTGGTACTTATCAGGGTTTTCACGCTTCAATTTTTCAAGGTTTTGTAGCTTCCATTTAATACTAGGATACTCTTTTAAATCATAGACGGTCCAATCGGGTTCAAGTTGTAGAACTCCCATCAAAAACAGTTTATCTATTTCGTTCAGCCTTTGATGAATAACTTTTAATAGGATCGCCCTTGTTCTCTCATACTCATCGTATGTAAACCTTTCTACTGTCATTCCAGAAAATTGCGTTTCCATAACACTGCGCTGATCTTTCATGTTCGGAGCGAGTAACTCATGCATAGGTCTGCTATGCGATAAAAGGTAAAACAAGAAACCAGATTTAACTTCATCCGTGAAGCCTTGGTTATTCAGCAGGTACAGAACATCAAATAAGTCCCTCGGATGTTGCCTGTCTAATGCTGCACATATTTTTCCACCGAAAAGCAAACCATAATTCAAAACCTTTGCTTCAACATAAGCATCAAACTCCTCTTGTGCTTTCACACACAACGGCATTAATACCGGCTCATAAATGCTTCCTCTTCCCATGAGACTGACTTCCACTTTAACGGCTGCGCTTTTTTCATTCACTATCAATTTACAACTTCTTTCGTCATGTTGAATTTTTGAACCAGGAAGTACTTTTTGAATATTCTTAACAATCCTTTTCAAGGCTTCATTGATATGACCTTGCGATGTTTCAAAATCTTCAATTGGGAGATAAGTGAGATCAATGTCAACGGAAAGCCTGGGCATATTACGGACAAATAAATTGATGGCTGTTCCGCCATGCAGCGCAAAACAACTCTCTTCTCCTACTTCAGGTAAGATTCTCAATAAAAGATTAACCTGGCTTTTATATTCCGCGCTCACCATTTTCTTCAAGCTCTTTGGATACCGTTATTTTATATTTCGAATTATAGCTTCCATGCATGATTACACTTCTTTTCCCTGTGCCCAAATCTATCTTATCGATGTTCAGTTTCTTGAACCAAGTGTGATTTGCTTTCTCAGCTAAATAAAGAAACAGCCTCTTCACTTTGATGGAATGGCAACTCTCAAGGCATTGCTGAACTACATCCGGCCTCACATTGTTCATGCTCTCCATAAAATGAAAGCACTCGATCAAATTTTGTTCTTTCGGAACTAAATACAAGCATTCCATGATTGCCCTTGGTGCACTGGAAATGTGGATGGAAAAATTTTTGAATTCCCTTTCCACTAAGAATTTTTCAGCAGGAAGAAATTCCGTTTGATGGTAATTGATTTTTGTACCCCAATCGTGTTTCTTAAACCAGGTTGGGAGGTGATCTTTATTTGATCCAAAGAGAACAACATGGCCAGGCGCAAATTCTATAAAATGCCCTAAGCCTAAAAGGGCAAGAGCCGTTCTTCCTGCCGGATGTGTAGTCATCTTGGATTGTTTCTGTAAAGCGTATATAGCCCCTTCATAGGATACCGTATCGTTCACTCGTTTGAGAGCCCCATTACCAACAGCCTCCAGCCAACGACTTTTTTTGTATCTCTTTTGCAAATCAAGGCTATATCCATGTTCTTTTAGCCAAAATGATTGCAGGATAGTTCCCGGTGGCTGAAAGGAAAGAAGCTGGTTTATTTTCGATTGCTTTTCGGTATTCATAGTACTAAAATAGTTGTAATTTTAAACTTATAGCTTTAAAAAGTTTAAATTGCTTCATTATACGGTACTAAAAGTACCAATTTATAATAATAAGTAAACCACTTAGTAAATGTTTGCCTCATTTCCTTGTAAAGGAAGAATAATGATTAGAAAAATGCACGACTGTTGATTCCAGAGTCGCAACACGACCCCGATTCGGGCTAATTTTGATGCAAATTCAGGCTATTGCAAAACTTGTATAAAAGCAAAAGCCTTGAAAATCAATGATTTACAAGGCTTATTGCGGTCCGGACGGGACTCGAACCCGCGACCCCATGCGTGACAGGCATGTATTCTAACCAGCTGAACTACCGAACCGTTTCACAACAGTATAAAAATTCCCTTTCGGGGCTGCAAATATAGAGCTTTTACATCTTTTGCCAAAAAAAGGGGGAAATTTAATTTATG
>Ga0315906_10010137_pt1 | contig 11098 bp, 12 predicted proteins | sample LakEriMetagenome_4_FD_203526 | JGI IMG/M metagenome (GOLD analysis project Ga0315906, IMG submission 203526) | Freshwater fungal communities from buoy surface, Lake Erie, Ohio, United States - Buoy 2 MA122 | ecosystem: Environmental > Aquatic > Freshwater > Lake > Lake biofilm | place: USA... | reverse complement strand
TGAAAATATTGTTCAGTTCAGAAAGGAAAATGGTGTGTTTCTATCAAGGGAAGATCTTAAAAAGGTCAAGAGACTTGGTGATAAATCATTTGAACAGGCGGCAGGTTTTCTCAGAATAAAAAATGGAACCAACCCCTTAGACAATTCAGCTGTTCACCCTGAGAGTTATTCTTTGGTGGAACGGATGGCGAAGAAGCTGGGTACGGGGATATCGGATTTAGTCGGAAACAAAGAAAAAATCGATCAGCTCAATAAAATTGACTTTCCTGATGTGGATGTATTTACGTTTAATGATGTTGTTAATGAGTTGAAGAAACCAGGATTAGATCCGCGAAAAAAGGCAAAAGTTCTGGAGTTTGATTCCTCCATCCGAACGATAGATGATCTTCGTACAGGCATGGTATTGCCGGGTATCGTAACAAATGTCACAGCATTTGGTGCATTTGTAAACATTGGAATTAAAGAAAATGGATTGATTCATAAATCCCAACTTGCGGATGTGTATGTGGATGATCCTTCAAAGTTCATTTCATTGCATGAGCATGTTTCGGTTCAAGTCCTGGAGATCGATCCGGCCAGAAAACGCATCGGATTAAAAAAAATAGGTAAATCTTAAAATTGCTGACAACTTTTTCAGCCCTTTCGACGTCTAAATTAAAAACTACTGATTATGAAAAAATTACTATTCATGTTGACGGTTTTCCTATCGGTTGCCACAACAAACTTTTCTTCAGCCCAAGCTGTATCTGCAGTGAACACCACTGCTCCGGGAGTGTGCGATGGCTATGCTGTACTTGTGGATTCTGTGAATGTCAATCCAACAAGTATTTACTGGGCTTCGTCCGGTGCGGTCATTCAACAAGGGAGCTATTATGTGTATGGACTCTGCGCAGGAACCTATACCGTTACATACACGGATGGCTTCGGCACTTCTCAAACGTACACATTCACAATTCTGGATGGAACAGGCGACCCTTGTGCCGGATTCTTTGTGTACACCAGTACAACACCGGTTACAGATTCAACACTTTGCAATGGTACAATAACAGCAGTACCTTACTCAGGTACAATCCCTTACACCTATTCGTGGGGGAGTCCTTCTTTTGGCACCACAAGTACAGTGTCATCCGTCTGTCCTGGTTCCTACTACGTTGTGGTCACCGACGCGAATGGATGTACTTATACTGCTCTATGTACCGTGGTTGACTCCTCCAATACCGGAAATGATCCTTGTTCCGGGTTCTATGCAGGCATTTCTGTTTATCCATCAGCTGACAGTTTGAGCTGTGATGGTTCTATGGAAATCGTTCCTTATGGAGGAACAGCCCCATACACATATTCGCTTGCGAGTGGTGTGTCATACCCGACAGGAACCATAACCGATTTGTGTCCCGGAACATATACTGTAGTTGTTGTTGATGGCAACGGTTGCTATTACACAGTTTCCGGTTCTGTTTTAGATTCTTCCTATTATTTTCCTGACTCTTCAAACATTATAAGTAACCCAACTTTTGGTGATTCTACAATTGTTGACACACTTGATTATTCCTGGATCTATGATTGTACGTTTGACCTAAGTTCAATTGATTCGGCTTATGTGATTCAGAATTCTTCTTTGGGCTCAGATTCAGTCCTTGTGACATGGATTATGATTGATGCCGCCGGGCAGGTAGTAGGAACATACACTGTTGGGTATCCTACTGGTGGTGTTTCTGGAGTGGTAACTGTTTATCTCAGTGTGCTTTGTCCTCAACATGCACCAGGAGATAATGCACTGATTGCAACCGACCAGATCTACTTGCAGCCTTCCTCATTAGGAATTGAAACAATAGTATCGGATGAAGTTAGAGTCCTGAATCCATTTGACGGATCTCTAGAAATCTCTTTTGAAAAATCTGCAGACAGAACTATACTGCTCTATGATCTGAAAGGTGCTGTGGTATATTCGGAGTCTTCTTGTTCCAAAGAAGTTAGCGTCGATACCCGTCACGTGCAAAAAGGGATGTACATACTAAGCATTCAGGAAGGAGCAAAAGTGTATCAGAAAAAACTGATCAAATAATCCAAATCAACGTATGAATTTTTAAAAGGCGGAATCTCCGCCTTTTTTATTTTCATTATTTGATGGTAAAGATGATATCCACGCGTCGATTTCTCTGGCTGTCTTCATCAGTTTTTTCAGGATAAACAAGTGGAATGGTATTGCTGTACCCTTCGAATCCTATGCGACTTTGTGAGATCCCTCGACGGACGAGATAATTATTAAGTGCCTTCGCTCGGGCAAGAGAAATATCATAATCATCCATGCAGCAAACGTGTCCCCGAATGAAGATGTCTACGTTTTCATGGGCATTCAGAAATTGAAATAACTTGTCCATTTCAGGGATCGAATATTCTCTCACAATAGGTGAGGCATTTTCAAATTCAATGGTAAGCGGAATGGGTTCAAGTTTTTCTTTTGCAGAAAGTTGTACACCGTTAAATTCAAGGGTACTGTTCATAGGGGCCACTTCGTAAACAATATCTACCCTTCTCCAATAAGAATGATCATCAGGTCTGTTTGATTTAGGCGGATATGAACAAGCAGGAGCGCTCGATGATTCGACTTTATGACCTAAGCTTTCAAGATATGCTACAACTACTGCTCTGCGACTTTCAGCGAGAGGAATATTGATGGAGTCGTTTCCGGATACATCAGTGTAAGCCGTGACAGATTTAATTAGTATAGCTTGACCTTTTCTTTCGAGTTGTTCCAACTTGGTTATAGAGCTCTTATCTAAGGTAGAAACATTTAGCTTAAAGAATAATTGAACAAAATCCGTTTGGGAAAAAAGCGTAAAGGGCAGAAGAATCAAAAGTAGAAAATACCGCATGAGCATGTTTTTCCGTTTAACGGAAATGAATTATGGAATGTAACATTCGTACAGAATTATTTGGATCGAACTTGAGTATCCTAGAGATAAAACGAGGAATAGTGGTTAATTTATCGTACCTTTGATTCTCACTACAGAATCTCCTTTTGATCTTCAAAATATTTTCTGATCATTTTAACTATTAATGCTTTTTACAGAACTGAATTTAATTCAACCCATTCTTCGGGCGATTGAAGAAGAAGGGTATACTTCGCCTACACCTATTCAACAACAAGCCATTCCACACGTTTTAAAGGGGACAGATGTGCTTGGTTGCGCACAAACCGGAACAGGAAAAACAGCTGCGTTTTCCATTCCGATACTTCAACAACTCTCAGATGAAAATTTTCAGGGAAAACGTAAGATTCGTTCACTGATACTTACTCCAACGCGCGAATTAGCAATTCAGATTGGCGAAAGTTTGGCAGCCTATGGGCGAAACTTGAAAGTGAAACATACTGTGATCTTTGGTGGAGTGAACCAAAATCCTCAAGTCAACGCGCTTAAGGCCGGTGTAGATATACTTGTTGCGACTCCGGGAAGATTACTGGATCTTATGACCCAAGGATATATTTCCTTAATTGATCTACAGATGTTTGTTCTCGATGAAGCAGACCGGATGCTCGACATGGGTTTTATTCATGATGTAAACAAAATTATCCGTGCCCTTCCAGACAAGCGTCAAAATTTGTTTTTTTCAGCGACAATGGCTCCGGATATTCTCAAACTGGCGAGTACTATTCTTAAAGATCCAGTCAAAGTTGAGGTTACACCTGTTTCGACAACTGCCGAAAAAGTAGGACAAGTGGTCTATTTTATCGACAAAACAAATAAACCTTCTTTGCTTGCCGATTTGCTTTCAGAACATACCGCGGAATCTATTCTAGTTTTTACAAGAACTAAACATGGCGCAGATCGAGTGGCTAAAGGACTTGCTCGCAAAGGGGTGAAGGCAGATTCGATCCATGGAGATAAATCGCAGAACCACCGTCAGCGTGCGTTGAATAACTTTAAAGACAAAAACATTCGTGTGCTCGTGGCGACTGATATCGCTGCTCGTGGGATCGATGTGGAGGAGATGGAGTTGGTTATCAATTACGAACTACCAAACATTCCGGAAACGTACGTACATCGAATCGGTCGAACAGGTCGTGCAGGAAATTCTGGTAATGCAATTTCATTTTGCGACTTTGAGGAAAAGGCCTTTCTGAAAGACATTGAGAAACTTATCCATCAGCAGATCGAAGTAATCGATGGCCATCCTTATCCGATGGAAGTATTTGAGATCATCAAAAAAGAACGTCCCGCTCGTCCTCCGAGAAATGAGCGATCTTCTGCTCCGAAAAAAACAAAACCTACAGTCGACCAAAAAGTTGGTGCTGCCAAAAAGAAAGGCAGGAAAACGTGGTTCGGTAAGAAGGATAAATATTGATTGTGTCCATATAGGTGCGGATTTCAATCCGTGCCTACAGGGGTTGAAATCAGGTTGGATTTAAATATATGAACCCGTTTTTCACCGTAAGATCCGATTCAAAATTATTCTCGTAAAGCGAACCTGTCCCTAATCCTTGTGGGAGCGGATTATCGTATTCTGCGGTAAATTGACAGATCGCATTGAGTCCGAAATTGGATTCGAGTGCAGAGGTCATCCACCAAGGTATGTTTTGTGCTTCCGCGAGTTCAATCCATTCTTTAGTTCCGGAAATGCCACCATGCAAACTTGGTTTTATAATGATGTATTGAGGGCAGATGGTTTCCAATAATTCTGTTTTCTTCTCTCTTGAAGTGATGCCAATCAATTCTTCATCAAGCGCAATGGGAACAGGTGTATATTTACATAGTTCACTCATGTCATCCCATGTACCTGCTGGAATTGGTTGTTCTATAGAGTGAATTTCTAATTCTGCCAATTGTTGAAGAACTTTAGTTGCCTCTGTTTTCGCAAATGCACCATTGGCATCTACACGCAGAGTTAGCTGATCAGCTGAAAATTTTTCCCGTATGGATCTTAGGATTTTCAATTCTGTAATCAAATCAATCGCTCCTATTTTCATTTTGATCGTGGTAAATCCTGATTTCAGTTTTTGATCGATCTGTTCTTGCATGAATTCAGGTGTGCCCATCCAAACGAGTCCGTTTATTGGGATCTTTCGATCACCTTGACTGAAAGAGTTGTCAAAATAGATGCCTTTTCCTCCATGTTCAAAATCCAACCAGGCCGTTTCCAAACCAAAGAGTATAGACGGAAAGTCCTTCAAAGAATTGAGCAAAGATGAAGCAATTCCTTCTTCAGGATTACAGCCATCGCCGTTGAGTTGAGAAAGAACCTCGTCGATCTTTTTCTCAAATGAAATTTGATCTGAGTAATCAGGCGACAATCCCGGTATAACACTGATTTCGCCTTTTCCAGTGACCATTCCTTGGTTGAGATGCAGAATCCAGCTTGGTTTGGAATAAAGTACGCCTCTGCTGGTTCCTGCTGGCTGGATAAATTTTAGATCGATGAATTCAACCCAACAATTCATAGCTGAAGGAACAAGGCCGTTAATACCGCTACGGCAAAGGTCGACAATGCCACCTTTTTCAATTCAGGATCGAAATCTGCAGGATTCCTTGTTGCCATGACCTTGCGAACATGTATGAGAAGAACACTGCACGGCGCCAGACCAATAAATGCCCATTGATTTTGAATCTGAAACAAATAGATGAATAAGCACGCAATACCACTTAGAATTAAAAAAACATGGTAAAATTTGGCGAGGTTTGGTCCCATCATCACTACTAAAGTGCGTTTTCCCGATCGTTCATCGTTTATCCGATCGCGCATATTGTTCAGGTTTAATACAGCTGTACTCAAGCTTCCTATCGTAAAAGCAGGCAGCAGAAGTAACCAGTCGAATTGCTTGGTATACAGTGGATAAACACCAAGTACACTTACTCCCCCGAAGAATATGAGTACCATTAGGTCGCCCATTCCATGATACCCATATGCCCTTTTACCTACGGTGTAGCTAATCGCAGCAATGATACAGGCGATCGCAAGGAAAACGTAGGTAAGTAACACAGGATTCGTAAGGCCTTTGGTTCCAAAATAAATCAGCAAGCTTGCTGAAAACAAACTTAAAACGGCGGTAAAGATCACCGCGTTTTTCATTTCACTAGCTGTGATGACTCCCGATTGTACACTTCTCATTGGACCGATACGTTGAGCGTTGTCCGTTCCCTTTAAACTGTCTCCAAGGTCATTTGCCAGATTGGAAAGAATTTGGAAAAGCACGGTGGTCAGCAGCGCCAATCCTAGGATCATTCCATTACTGAAACCCTTCGATGCTGCTATTCCAGAACCAAGAATAATTCCCGAAAGTGAAAGAGGTAAGGTGCGCAAGCGCAATGCATGAATCCAGGCTTGTCTGCGTTTCATGTGACAAAGGTAATGCAGGATTTTGAACAATGAACAATGAACAAAGAGCAAAGAAAAAAGAACTAAGACTTTTTCAAATCTAAATCGCGATTCAAATCGTTGTGAAAACAAGTAGTTATAATTTATAATCCTGGTTCTTTGAATTTTGTTCCTTGCCCCGATAAAAGTTCTGTACGCATAATAAAATTAATATCTTTGGCTTATGTCAGCAGCACAAGAAAAACCTATACTATGTCAATTACTTGGAATCGATTTTCCTGTAATAATGGCCCCAATGTTTTTGGTTTCGAACGAAAAAATGATCATCGAGGGCGTGAGAAATGGAATTACCGGCGCTATTCCGGCCTTGAATTACAGATCCACATCCGAACTTCGTGAGGGGATTCGTCGGATGAAACGAGCAGTTTCGGGTCCTGTAGGAATTAATTTGATTGTGAATAAATCCAATTTTCTTTACAAAGAACAACTACAGATCTGTTGTGAAGAGAAAGTGGATTTTATTATTACTTCGCTTGGTTCGCCTGAACATACCATTCACGAAGCTCACAAGTCTGGAGTGAAAGTGTTTTGCGATGTCACGGATGTCTCCTATGCTAAAAAAGTGGAAGCATTGGGAGCAGATGCTTTGATCGCCGTGAATAAAGAGGCCGGTGGTCATGCAGGAAACATTTCCTACGAAAAACTAATTCCCGAGCTCGTTTCAGTGTGTAAAATTCCAGTAATTTCTGCGGGTGGAGTAGGTACAGGTGAAGAGATTCGAAAAATGATCCGATTGGGAGCCGCTGGTGTTTCCATGGGAAGTGTTTTTATTGCCACAGAGGAGGCGGATGTTTCTCACGAATACAAGCAAGCGTGCGTGGAATATGGAGCGAAGGATATTGTGATGACCACCAAACTGTCAGGTACTCCATGTACCGTGATCAACACCCCATACGTTCAAAGGGTGGGAACAAGTCAAAATTGGTTCGAACGGCTGCTTAATAAAAACAAACGTCTCAAAAAGTGGGTAAAGGCTTTGGTGTTTGTGCGTGGTATGAAAAGCCTCCAAAAAGCAGCGTTCAGTTCAACCTATAAAACGGTTTGGTGTGCCGGACCATCGATAGAACACGTCACCGAAATCAAGTCTGTTTCGCAGATCATTGACGAATTAAAGTTGGATTATGGAAAAGCCAGTTAAGGAAGTGTCACTGCGCCGAATGCGATGGTTACTGTTTTTGTTAAGCTACTTCAAAATTCCACTTATTGGCTTTGTCAGACCTCGGTTAAAAGTGCTTAACGATAATGAATGTTCTGTACTAATCCCACTACGACGTCGAAGTAAAAATCATCTGAATTCAATGTACTTTGGAGCATTGGCCATTGGTGCAGATCTCTCAGGTGGCTTACATGCATTTTATTTTTCAGAATGTAGAAATCTGAAAATTGCTCTTGCTTTTAAGGATGTAAACGCTAAGTTTTTTAAAAGAGCTGAATCAGATATCCTTTTTAAGAGCACTGACGGCGCCCTTATCAAATCTACCCTTGAACAAAGCATGGAGTCAGGGGGTAGGATAAATCAACCGATTTCAATTAAAGCCTTGAATACAAGTGATGAATTGGTTGCAGAGTTCATCTTGACAGTTTCCATAAAGGTGATTCAGTAATTTTTGAATGCTTATTTTTACAACAGAACCGAGAATTAAAAAACGATGATAGAGCTTTTTCAACACATTATTCACCTTGATTTTAAGTGGGTTTTTGATACATACGGAACAGCAATCTACGTTATTTTATTCGCAGTAATATTTATTGAAACAGGCTTGGTTGCAATGCCTTTTCTACCAGGTGATTCCTTGTTATTCACAGCTGGACTGTTTGCGGCTTCGGGCGAATTGAATTTGATCTATCTCTTGATACTTTTGTATACCGCTGCTGTTCTCGGGGATAATTGTAATTATTGGGTAGGCCGTAGGATTGGGTTAAGGATTTTTAATGTTAAAATCAAGGGACGGACTCTTGTCAACAAGAAGTACTTAGATCAAACAGAACTCTTCTTTGAAAAAAATGGAGTTAAAGCTATAATCATGGCTCGTTTTGTCCCTTTTGTGCGAACGTTTGCTCCATTTGCAGCGGGAGTAGGAAAAATGAACTACAGAAGATTTTTTCTATTTGATCTATTGGGAGGATTTCTATGGATCTTTAGTTTGACACTGGCAGGATATATGCTTGGTGGTGTGACCTGGATCAGAGAACACATAGATCTCGTTTGTTTGGGAATTATCTTTCTTTCTTTACTACCTATGCTGATAAATTTTCTCAAATCTAAAAAGGAGTAATGAGCAGGAAATTTGGTTTGATCGGAAGAAGTTTGGGACACTCATTTTCTAAAGATTTTTTTACACGATTTTTTGAAATGAATGGGATTGATGCATCCTATGAAAATATTGAAATAGACACCATTGAAGATGTAAAGCTGATTTTAGAATCAAACTATAGCGGTCTGAATGTAACAGTTCCATATAAAGAATCAATTCTTTCCTATTTAGATGAGCTTTCTCTGGAGGCATCTGAAATTGGTGCTGTAAATGTGATTAAGATTGAAAATGGCCGCACCATTGGTCACAATTCTGATGCTTATGGATTCCATCAATCCGTAAAACCTTTTTTGATGAATGTTCATGAAAGGGCCTTGCTCTTAGGCACAGGGGGAGCATCAAAAGCGGTTGAGTATGTTTTAAAACAGCTTGGATTAGATGTGATTCAAATTAGTCGGAATCCATCCGGAACTAAACAATTTCGTTATGATGAGGTGAATGAACACATGCTCAAAGCTTGTAAGTTAGTGGTTCAATGTACCCCGATTGGTATGTATCCAAATGTGACCGATTGTATTTCTTTTCCATTTCAGTTCTTAACTACCGAACATTTGGTAGTTGACCTTATATACAATCCAGAGGCAACACTTTTTCTGCAAAATGCAAAAAAGAATGGGGCAACTGTTTTGAATGGCTCCTCCATGCTGAAAGAACAAGCACTGCGTGGCTGGGAATTATGGAATAATTGATCGAAATGGAAACACTTTCTTCACTCATTTCGCAGGGAGAACACATTCGTCAGGATTTTAAATTTCGAATTGACGATCAATTAAAAATAGCGAGAACTTTATGCGCATTCGCCAATACGGAGGGAGGAAGATTGCTTATAGGGGTAAAGGATAACCGCAAAATAACAGGGTGTAATCCGGAAGAGGAGTTTCATATGATTGAAGGAGCCGCTACGTTTTTTTGTCAGCCACCAATACATTTTCATCACAAGATCTGGCAAGATGACTTCAAATTAGTATTAGAAATTTACGTCGATAAATCATCAGACGTACTGCACAAATCAAAAGATGAAAATGGACGTTGGAAATCTTTTGTCCGAATTGACGATCATACTATGGTTGCAGGAAAAATAATTGAAGGTGTCTGGAAAGAGAAAAAAAGGCCACACTCAAGGCCAGAAAAATTTTCGGAAGTTGAAATAAGCTTTTTGCGTTTGATAAGCGAAAAAGGACCGATTTCGTTGAGTAAGCTGTATAAATTATCGGGACTAGCATTCAGAAAAACGGAACGATTATTAATCCTATCTATTTCGTGGGGCTTAGTTACTTATATTCATGAAAACAGCACCATACTCTTTCAATCAACTGAACAGTTCGATCATTCAAAATCTTAATTTTTCACAACAAGGCAACAAAATCCAATAATCCGTGTTATATTTAGAAAGATTTTAAATAATTACGAGAATTATGGGAAGGCCACCAACAAGACCAGCGCGATTGAGAAATGGATTCTACATCGAAGTAAAGTCTCCTGGTTCAGGAGCTATACTTGTGAGAAGGGATACGCGCGAACAAATGTTATCCGCCGCCGAGGACTATGCCAGAACCAAAGAGGTTACCATCAAAGGTGAAATGCGAAACGATAAGTGGATTGAAGTTAAATAATTTGAGGCCCTTAGGGGCCTTTTTTATGCAATAATAACTGATGAAAAAATTCCTGTTTCCAATTGTCATTTTTACATTGCTCCTTTTCGCAATCCCATTTTTATTAGTTTTCAATTTCTATTCTGTTGCCAAGGTTTTAGGAGTTCTCGTCGTAATTTTGTTCAGCTTTTCTATCCGTTTTTGGCTCTATCGTACGAGAAAAGAATTTAATCCAAGGGAAAGAGTCAGATTAAACCTTAACGACAGATATTGGATGAGAAATGAATTGGAGAACTATGCCAAATTAAGTTTAGAGGATCAAAAAGCTTATGAAGATAGAATTGGAATTTTTCTTTCTAATGTTCCAATAGTTTTGTCCTCTGGAAAACTTTTTACTGATAGAAGAAAAGCTATTTTACTCGCTTCAAAATTTGTTGATCACATCGGTTTTTCCGCTGATTTGAGAAGTGAGTTGCCTGTCGGAGTAGTGTTGGATGAAGAGATTGTTGGGGACGCGAAACCCAATTTCGGTTATTCAGAGCATTTTCTTAAACTTTCATTGAGTAAGTTAATCAACAACCCTGAAGAGATAGATTGGAGTAAAATTAATTTCAAAAACTAATTTTACATTTAACAACTTGTAAAACTAGTCTTTAGCGGTTGCTTTCAATCATTTTGTGGCTTAAATCAAAAAAACTTTTTTCAAAAAGTATTTGTTAGAAGAAAAAGTTGATTACCTTTGCCCTCCCAAAACGGACGAGTTTCGGTGATTAAATGAAATAGAGTGTGATTTGTCTTTACATCTTTTAGTTAGGAGGA
>Ga0315906_10010129_pt1 | contig 11105 bp, 9 predicted proteins | sample LakEriMetagenome_4_FD_203526 | JGI IMG/M metagenome (GOLD analysis project Ga0315906, IMG submission 203526) | Freshwater fungal communities from buoy surface, Lake Erie, Ohio, United States - Buoy 2 MA122 | ecosystem: Environmental > Aquatic > Freshwater > Lake > Lake biofilm | place: USA: Lake... | reverse complement strand
TTCTTTCAATGCTTCTTTTTGCAATCGCCATGCTTCACGTACAAGCCGTTTGATGCGGTTGCGGTGAACTGCTTTTTTAAAATACCTGGTGCCTGCTCCCACTCCAAATTGCAAAGGCTCTGCACGCTCGTGTTCATGAAGCTGATGAAATACTTTGAGCACACCAGCATTAAATGAAGCACCCTGCTTAAATAGCAAATCAATTTGCTTTCGGCTTTTCAACCGCTCCTCCTTGCCCAGTGTATATCGTTTTTTACTAATCAATGATGGTAAAAATAAAAAGTCCCGGGCTAATACCGGGACTTGAATTATTGAATAAAGCTCTTTGTTTATTTTTTTGCTCCACGCTCATCGCTCACACTGAGCTTATGACGTCCCTTTGCACGGCGACTGGCTAATACCTTGCGGCCATTAGCATCCTGCATGCGCTTGCGAAAACCATGTGTAGTTTTGCGGCGACGCTTCGATGGCTGGTATGTACGTTTTTTTCCTGGCATTGTTTTCTGTTTTACTGCTTTAAAAATACCGGGGAGAAACCGGAAATTTCAGATTCACCAAGGGGAACACCACTTCCCTTTGTTTGTGAAAGGACGGCAAAGGTAGGGGAAAACAGCCTTAAAAAGGGTGGGAAAAGAAGAAAAATTTACAGCTCAGCTCTTCAACTCTGTATGACTGCTCTCAATTTCAGCACCATAAAACAAACGGGCATGGGCATTAAAATCAGCCGGGGAATCTGTTGTATAAAAAGCACGTTCTGCACCCCTGCTGATGCGGCTTTCCAGTTGCTGATGGCGGCTCAGGTAATCTTTTAAACTGGCGGCTACAATTGCACCCTGGCTCAAAACCGTTACTGAAGGAGGCAAATAACTTTTTATTTTTTGTTCCAGCAAAGGATAATGTGTGCATCCCAGCAAAACAGTATCAATATTTGAAGACTGCTGCATCAATGCCTCCGTGTATTCCTTTACAAAATAATCTGCCCCCGGTGATGTATGTTCATTGTTTTCAATTAACGGAACCCACATGGGACATGCCTGCTGATACACTTGAACCTCCGGGAAGAATTTTTCAATTTCAATTTCGTAAGATTTTGATTGCACAGTTCCATTGGTAGCCAACACACCCACTTCCTTTGTTTTTGTATAAGTACCAACAATTTCTGTAGTTGGACGAATTACACCAAGCACCCGGTTATCAGGATTAAGATGTTGCAAATCGTTTTGCTGAATGGTTCTTAATGCTTTGGCAGATGCTGTGTTACATGCAAGAATTACTAAAGGGCAACCCTGATCAAAAAACCATTTTACACATTGCAACGTGTATTGATAAACAGTTTCAAAACTACGGTTGCCATAAGGTGCACGTGCATTATCACCCAAATACAAATAATTATACTGCGGCAGTTCAGTAACAATTTCTTTCATTACTGTTAACCCACCATAACCTGAATCAAATATGCCAATTGAACCGCTATGCATGTTTACAAAGTAACTTAAAAAAGAATCCCGCCTGTGGGGCGGGACTCAAAATTTATTAATTACTTACCTGCAGGGGCATCAGGTATTTTCAAATACTTTTTTACAAGTGTAAGAATGTCGTCTGATGTTGGAGCTACATATAATGCTTCTGCAGCGAAAATATAAGTATATCCATTTGCTTTAGCTACAGCGTTAATAGCATCTCTTGCAATCTTTTGAATGGGAGTAAACAACTCCTCTTGCTTCTGTTGTAAATATTGCTGTGCTGCAGTTGAATAGTTCTGAAGTGTTTCACCTAATTGTTGAAACTGTCCAAACTTTACATCCTTTTTAGCAGGAGTCCATTTGGCAGAATCAGAACGTATAAGGCTATCCTGCTCACGGTATTCTTTCAACATATCAGCATAAGAAGTGTTGAGTGAATCCTGCATTTTTTGCAATCTGTCCTGTGCTTTTTTTGTTTCGGGCATAGCAGCCAGTAATTCGTTGGTATTAATGTGACCAAACTTTTGTGCACTTGCAGCAGCACCCATCAAAATAACTACTGCGAATAAAATTACTTTTTTCATTTCTACTTTTGATTGTTTGTGTTTAAGTGTACTTACGCCCTGTTTTGGTTGCAGCCCCGTTGTACGTTAATTAAAGTTTAACACCCAAAATTTTCAGTACATCATCGCTCCGGTCCAGTTTAGGGTCGGCAAATATAACGGTAATTCCTTCACTTTTATCCAAAATAAAGTCATACATACGCTCGGTAGCGAGTTTTTGTACGGCGTTGTAAACCCTGTCCTGTATGGGCTTTACAAGCTCCTGCTTTTTACGGAAATAATCGCCTTCAAACCCAAAACGTTTGCGCTGCAAATCCCGAACTCCCTTTTCCTTGTTAAAGATCTCGTCTTCTCTTTTCTTCAAAAGTTCAGGAGTGAGCATGGCACGTTCTGCATCCAGTTGACGATACATTTTGTCCAGGTCGGATTGCATCAGGTCAATTTCTTTTTGCCATGCATCTGCTATTTCTTCAAGTTTTGTGTTGGCATCTTTATACTCAGGAATTTTTCCCAATATGTATTTGGTATCAATAATGGCATAACGCTGTGCGTTTGTTGCAAAGCTCAATGCCAGTAAAAACAACGGCAGTAATAAAAACTTCTTCATAGTTATAATTTTATATGAGATGAGTTGAAACTTTTTTAAGTTGCTTGTGCCCTTCACCTTACTCAGGTTCAAACCCAAGCATAAAGGTAAACCTCGTTACATCTCTCAAACGTGCGCCCGGGAAATACCTATCAAGCCCCACACCATAATCAAACCCAAGTAATCCAAACATGGGAAGGAAGAAACGCATACCCAAACCTGCACTTCGGCGAAGTTTAAAGGGATTGTATGGCTGATACCTTGATGTATAAAGCAAACCTGTAACAGGGTTACTTAACTCAGAGCGATCATACCATCCGTTGGCAGCTTCAAAAAATGCCAATCCAAAAATGGTACTGCTGGGGTTCGTACTGAGTGGGTAACGCATTTCCAAACTGTATTTGTTAAAAATGGTAAAAAACTGCTGTGCCGATGTTTGACCCGTACTGTTAACTCTTGGATTACTGTTATCATACACAGGAAAACCACGATGTGCAATGATATCAAAACCAATAATACCAAAGTTGTTTTGCAAACCTGCATCACCCACCTGAAAACGTTCGAACGGTGATAATGGAATATCCCTGTTATACCTGCCCAGGAAACCAAACTTAGCTGCTGCACGTAATACAAACTGGCGGTTCTTTTCTGCACCCATTGGTTTCCCAATTGGGATAAACCACTCATAATTCAAACGCCATTTATGATATTCTACGAGGCGGAATTTTTCTGCCGGGTCAGAATATTTAGAAGGATCTCTGAACAAACTCCATGGTGGTGTAAAAGTAGCCGTCAATGAAAAGTTAGAACCTGTGCGTGGAAATGTTGGATTGTCAACACTTGAACGTAAAAGTTGTAAACGAATATTGAGGTTGTTACTTAAACCGCTGTCAAGATCAGGAAACAAACGGTATTCTTTGAGTTTATACTGTGTGTAGCTGAGTGATGTAATAAGCGTAAAATAATCATCAGGCCATTTCAATTGTTTGCCATAAGACAAAGTAGCACCTAATGTTCTTAAATAACTGTTGTCATTTGCTCTTGAACGTAAGGGCATCCCGGTTAATGGATCAAATGCATTGGATAAACGTGTACGGAAAAAACTTACGGTTAAGTTGTTGCGTTTTTTTCCACCCAACCATGGTTCTGTAAACGAAAAGTTTTGTGTGCTGAAGGACGGACCGTTTGATTGTACACGCAATGATAAACGTTGCCCATCACCACTTGGAATACCATCCCATTGTTTGGGTTTGAATAATTTTTTGGTTGAAAAGTTGTTGAAGGTAATACCCAATGTACCTGTTAAACCAATTATACCACCCCAGCCCGCACTTAACTCCAACTGATCACTTGATTTTTCTTCCAATGAATAATTAATGTCCACTGTTCCATCATCTGGATTGGGTACAGGGTTGATGCCGATTTTTTCCTGGTTAAAATAGTTGAGTGAAGAAAGCTCACGTTGAGAACGTATCAAATCACTGCGGCTGAATTTTTCACCGGGTATGGTTCTTATTTCACGGCGAATTACATATTCTTTTGTTTTATCGTTCCCGCTAATGTTTATCGCACGGATGGTAGCCTGCGGCCCTTCAGAAATACGAACTTCATAATCAATGGTATCATTGTACACCCTTGTTTCAATCGGTTCTATACGAAAGAACAAATAGCCATCATCCATATACAATCCGCTGATGTCGCCACCTTCCTGGCTAAGTTGCTTGCCCAAACGTTTATTAAAAGTTTCAAGATTGTATACATCTCCTTTTTTTACTCCCAGGTAAGCAGTGAGTATAGAATCGCTGTACTTGGTATTACCACGCCATGTAATATTCCCGAAATAATAGCGGCGCCCCTCACTCACTTTTAATTCTACCACAAGATTTCCCTTTGAATTGTAATAGGGTGTATCTTTTTCAATCACCGCATCACGGTATCCCAGTTCATTATAATAAGAAAGTATGCTTTCTTTATCTTCTTCGTATTTCTTTTGGTTGAATTTGGCAGATGAGAGTTTAAAACGAAACCACGGGTCAATAAAATCTTTCACTTTGCTTATGTGCAAATAATCTTTCCCCTTTAAAAACTGTTTAAACGTAACGGTGTCTTTACTGCCATAAATTGGTTGTACTTCTGTTGGATTCAATGTAATGCGACCCTTCTCTTTTGTGCCTTTGAGTTTCTTTTTTAATTTAAGATCATTTACATTATCATTTCCACTTATAAAAATATCTTCAATTTTTACTTTGCTTCCTTTGGTTACTGCAAATACCAAATCAATAAAATTTGGGTTTACTGTATTTTTAGTTTCTTCAATGTTAACCTTTATTGAGCGGAAGCCTTTTTCAACATAAAATTTTTCAATACGCTCAATACTCGTTCGGCGTAAGTTTTCTGTAATTACTTTATTGGGGTTGAGATTGAGTTTTTCTTTCAGTTCATCTTCTTCACCTTTACGGATGCCCTTAAATGAAAACGAACCAAGCCTTGCACGTTCTTTTACATTTATTTCAACAAAAATATCTCTGCCGTCAACTTTTGTGATATAAACAGCCACATCTTCAAAATACTGCTGGCGCCAGATATTATTAATCACCCTGCTGAATAAATCGCCGCCCGGCAAATACACCTTATCTCCAATACCAATACCGGCAATTGAAACCAGCAGCGCACTGTCAAATGTTTTGCTGCCGGTAACAGTAATACCTGCTATGGTATATTCTTTTGGAGTGGGACTTTTAAAAATTGCTTCCAGTTCAGGGTCAACAGAAAGGGGTTGCGTGGTATCACTTACCTGTGCATTCACATGCACCTGCAGTAAAACACACAGAACAATCAGTATTGGTATAATATTTTTCAAACGCATCAATTAAATCTGTCAGGTTAAGTTGTTAGGGTTTGTTGTTATGCACAGCAGGCGGCAAAATAAACGCTTTTGCTGAAACGCTATGTTAAAACACGCATTTAAAATGGATTATTAAGATGTTGTTGCAGTTTCAGTTTGCTGTAACTGTTCTCCTGTTTTTCCAAAACGGCGCTGTCTTTTTTGATAATCCATAATTGCTTCATATAAGTTTTCTTTTCTAAAGTCGGGCCAGCGCACGTTGGTAAAATACAGTTCTGCATAAGCCAGTTGATACAACAGGAAATTACTGATTCGGTATTCACCACTCGTACGTATCATCAGCTCCGGATCAGGAAACTCACGGGTGGTGAGGTAATCCTTTATGGTATCCTGGTCAATTTCAAATGGCTCCAGCTTGCCTGCTTTTACATCAGCCGCTATGCTTTTAATGGCATTTACAATTTCCCAGCGGCTGCTGTAACTCAAAGCCATTATTACATTAAGGCCGGTATTATGCTCCAGTTCTGCCACACTTTCCTTCAATTCTTTTCGTGCATAATCTGGCAGCATATTAATATCACCAATCACATGCAGACGAATATTATTTTTCTTAAGTGTGCTGGTTTCTTTGCGAATATTATCCACCAGCAACTCCATCAGCCCCGTAACTTCTTCCACAGGTCGGTCCCAGTTTTCAGTACTAAACGCATAGAGCGTTAAAAACTTCACGCCCAACTCAGCACAACCTTCTACAATATTCCGAACACTTTCCACGCCATGAAAATGGCCATACAAACGATCCTGCCCCTGCTCCTTTGCCCAGCGTCCGTTGCCATCCATTATGATAGCAATGTGTTGCGGCAAACGCTTCATATCCAACTGCTCTTTAAGGGAAGCCATACGCTTGTTTTTTTGAGTGCACGAAGGTACGGAAAAATGAGGCGGGGCAAGGGGTTGATAAGCATTAAACAAATAAAAAAGACCCCGCAATTGCGGGGTCTTTTAAAATAAAATCAGATTTTCTTATTGTGTAAGCTTGTATTCACCTGTGTAAAAGTCAACGGTAAATTTATAGCTGCCGCTCACAGAAGGTGCGGGAATATCAGCGCCTTCTCCTTTAATCTTTCCTCCTAATTGAGGTCCGGTGGGTGAAGGATTATCAGCTCCATATTTTTGAGCCCAGCTTCCATTTACAGGTAAAAGCAAATAAGCCTGACCTGAAGTAAAGTTGAGTGTTACATCCCATTGTGATGAATTACGACGGGTTAATTGCTGAGACGGTAAAGGAACCGGATTGTTCCAGCCGCCCGGTGTTGCACCACCCACGATAAAGAGGTTGGTAGGCAATCCGTTTACAATTGTAATAGGAGCAACAGTATAAAGACCTTTCTGGAAGTCAAGGGTAATTTTATACAAACCGCTTGCTGGAGGTGCTTTAAAGTTGTCACCAGGACCTGTACTGGCAAAGAACGTACCCGCAACATCTATACCGGGAGCAAGATTGCTTGGAATTGCAAATTTATTATCCCAGCTTCCGTTTACAGGTAAAATCAAATATTCATTACCACCGCTCAATTGAAACACACCACCCCAGGTTGTTTCATCATAACGTGCCAGCTCTTGTGAAGGTACAGGCACAGGATTATTCCATCCGCCATTGGTAGCACCCCCTACAATAAATAATCTTCCTGAAGGTGGTAAGGCAACTTTGGGAGGAATTTTGTAAGGCGTAGCCCGCAGCTTCAAAATATTTGAACGCTTTTGTTCATTGTTATTGCCATAAGAAGCGGTAACTCGTACATCCACATCATATGCCTTATTAAACTCAAAGCCCCATGCAAGCATAACTGCATTGAATTCTTTGGCAATGGTAGAGTCAGTTAATTTACCAATTATTGTTTTTGTATACGCTTTTGAGAAATTGCGTCCTGCTGAATCAATTTCAATGATATACTTAAATGTTTTTGGATCTGAAGCAAACTTGGGATCAGTCCAGTTAAGTATTACAGATACTTTATTTGAATCAGCCACAGGTGGTGCAACAGTTGCAGATGGTGTACTGAGCACCGGAGCCGTACCATCAGCATAGCTGGGCAGGTCTTTCGCCTTTTCGCAGGAGGTAAAGCCAATAACTGCGGCCAGTGCAAATGTTGAAAGTTTATTAAAAAGTTTCATACGTAAATGATTTAATAGTTTATTGTCTTACAACCTGGAAGGTTCCTAATTGAAAATCAAATGTGAGTTTAAATGTACCGCCGGGTGTGGGAGAAAGAAAATCCTGACCACCGCCACCTTTAAATACAAATTCACCACCGCCGGTTGTATTGGCACGGGGTACGCCATCTTCAATACAATATTTGGTGCTCCAGCTTCCCATAACAGGCAAAACTAAATACCCGTCATTGGCAGCAAGGTTAGTTGTTAATTCAAACTTCGTTCTTGATAAACGGGTGAACTTTTGTGTATTGATGAATGGGGATGCTAAAGGATTGTTCCAGCCACCCTGACTTGCACCACCTACCAGCCATATTTCATCATTAACAGGCGTTGCTACCTTTGGTGGTGGTGGAAAAGGACGGGCTGTAAAAGTTACCTTATTGGCTGAAAGTAATTTTACAGATGAACCAATACTTGAAGTAACTCTTGCTTCAAGATTGTAACTTCTGCGTGGATCAAGCTGCAAACGCATGCTGTTACCCAATATGGCATTAAGCTCACCCACTGTATAGCTTTTGGAAAGATCTTTAGCTATAACAGTTGTAAACTTTCTGTTGCTGTTAAAGTTGGCACCTACTGTATCTATTTCCAATGTATAGTTCACATCCTGTGAACTGATGCCTGTTGTAAACTTATAATCTGGATTGGTCCAGTTAAAGCGGATCGCCAAATTAGCTTCTTCGCCCGGCTCCAAACGAACTGCAGTTGTGCTCGCAGTAATACTTGGGGCTGTGCCACCTTCGAAATAGACTTTGTTTTCTACTTTTTTACAGGCAGCAAATCCTGTAAGAAGCAGTAAAGCAGATAAACGAATGATTGATTTCATATCTCAATAGTTTAAGTTATTAGTAACCGTTGTTTTGTTTCATATTGGGGTTAGCAGCCAGTTCAGAATCAGGGATAGGATATATTTTCCTGATATCAGATACGCCTGTACCATTAGCCACACCACCCTTCCAAGGCCACAAATAGGTACCTTCAGTAAAGCGGTTGTAACGAATTAGATCGCTGCGGCGGAAACCTTCCCAGTACAATTCTCTTGCACGTTCATCCAGAATATAATCGAGGCTGTACGAACCAATATTTCCTGCTGTTACACGGGCTCTTGAACGCAATGCATTCAAATAAACTACGGCTTGTGCTTCTGTGCCGCCGCTACCGCCACGTTTTACCGCTTCAGCATAAATCAAATACATTTCTGCAAGGCGAAAAACAGGAAAATCAATATCAGCAAATGTTCTTGTTGCGTCAGCACCAAATCCACCGCTACGTGTACGGTTGCGGTATTTGGTTACTGCCAAACCATTTTTAAATTCAGAAATGCTGGCAATATCAAGTGTTTGAGAACCTTGTGTAAACATTCCTCTTTTATCAGCCGTACCCGTAAAATCGGGGAACAATAAAGGAAGGTTCTTAGTCGTACGGATACCACCCCAGCCACCAAGACCGGAAACTGTACGATCCATATCGCCACCTACCGAAGCGTTTACTAAGAATGTAGTACCACCAAAGTTTTGTGTGCGGGCTCCATCATAATTGAGCGTCCAGATGAATTCAGGATTGCTCACATTGTTATCTGCCTGAAACAACCACTGATAGCCCGTACCATTTGAATTATCTAACAAGGAATAACCGGCATCAATTACACGCTTTGAATACGTAACTGCATCAGTGAATTTATTTTGTGAAATATAAACCTGTGCATTCAAATACATACGTGCCAACAAACTCCATGTTGCAGCTTTGTCTGCACGTCCGTAATCACTGGTACGTGCATTAGGCAAATCAGCTTCAATAGCTTTTAATTCATTTTCAATATATGTAAAGAGTTGCGCTCTGCTTGTTTGAGGAGGGTTGAATTTACCAATACCATCAGCGTCAGTTGTAAAGCTTGGATTAGCATACAAATCCATTAACACCCAATAAGCAAAGGCCCGAACAAATCTTGCTTCAGCACGCATACGTTTTACATTTTCGGCTGAAGCACCTGTAATTCCTCTGCTGCTTACTGTAGCAGCAGCACTTTCACGTATAAATTCATTAGAAAGTGTGATGATATAAATACAGCGGAAATACAACCCCTTTAACATGGGGTTAGCGGGAGCCCAGTTCATATTATGAAAATCCTGAATGCCGGGGTCATTCCATGCAACTACAGCCTCATCAGTACTTAATTCCTGCGCTTTCCAGAACAAACGCAAAAAGTCTGAAGTACCTTCATCAATACCTGCTACGTCACCTGCACCGGCACCGCCTGCATTACCTGTTAACGCCATACTTCCATATACTTTTGCAAGTACAGAAAAATAACCGGCTTCGTCTTTGTAAACATCTCTTGATGTTAAGCTGTTTGGCGGGAAACGTTCCAGTTTCTTGCTGCAGGATGCAATTAAAACAACCAGCGCCAAAAGCAATGTGTTTATCTGAACTAATCTTTTCATATGAAGAGAATTATTAGTTTTTAAAAATCAAGGTTTAATCCAAGTACATAGGTACGTGGACGGGGGAAAATGTTGTTATCTATACCGCCGGAAATTTCAGGATCCAAACCGGTATATTTTGTAATAATGAATGCGTTTTGCACATTGGCAGTAATTCGCAGTCTTACATTCTTTGCAATCTCACCGGCATCATATCCAAAGTTAATATTATCCATTCTTAAGAAGGATGCGTTTTGAATATAATAGTCAGAGAAATACTGGTTGTTTTGGAATCTTGTGTTGAGGAAGTCTCTTGAACCGTTGGCTATAAATCCAAGAGGATTCAGGAAGTTTCGCAAAACACCCCTGTCTGATGCAAAGTTGTTGTACATATAGTTGCCAAAGTTTGCACGAAGTACAAAACCGGCGCTGAACTTCTTATAACTTACTGATGAGCTGGCGCCAATAAAATACCTCGCTTCAGGATTGTTATTTACATACAAATCTTTTTCATTGATAATACCATCACGGTTCAAATCTTCATACAAACCTTCTATAGGATTGTTGCTTTTATCATATACCTGCTTATACACGTAGAAGGAGTTGGGTCTTTCACCAACAAGATGACGTTGAATAGTATTACCTGTACCACCAGATATGCCACCTACAGCAAGTCCTGTAAAATTAGGATCGGGGTTCAGCAGCAACTTGGTAATTTCAGGAACAACATAAGTAAAGTTTACACTCAGATCCCACACCAGGTCTTTGTTTTTAACCGGAGTGGTATTTAACGTAAACTCTAAACCTTTGCTTTCAATATTACCAACGTTGGTAAGAAGGATATTCGTAAAGTTAGAACCACCTGGTACAGGTACTGCACTTAAGAGGTCTGTTGTTTTACGTTGAAAAACTTCTACTGTACCGTTAATTCTGTTATCAAGGAATCCAAAGTCTAACGCAAGGTTTGTATTTGTAGTTGATTCCCATCTCAGGTCAGAATCATAAGCATCA
>Ga0315906_10010123_pt1 | contig 11108 bp, 10 predicted proteins | sample LakEriMetagenome_4_FD_203526 | JGI IMG/M metagenome (GOLD analysis project Ga0315906, IMG submission 203526) | Freshwater fungal communities from buoy surface, Lake Erie, Ohio, United States - Buoy 2 MA122 | ecosystem: Environmental > Aquatic > Freshwater > Lake > Lake biofilm | place: USA... | reverse complement strand
GTAAATATTTTGCACCCATTGCATTGAAAGCACTGGTAAGTGCAATAATTTCTGCATGTGCGGTTGGGTCGCTGAGTTTTTCAACCATGTTGTATCCTCTTGCGATGATTTTCCCATCTTGCACGACGACTGCACCAACAGGAACTTCATCCTCGTTGAAAGCCTTCTCTGCCTCTTTGAGTGCCATTTTCATGAAATACTCATCATTCATTTTATTATTTTTTTTCAATCAAGCTGATTAGTTTCCCCAATGCATTTTCCATCGCCTGTGCAACCGATGCATAATCTGAAAGCAAGGCATGGCTGTACACAAAAAAAACATCCATCCGCAATCCTTGTTTATTCAAACAAGCCAACAATGGTATTTTTTGTACCCTGAACGCTTCTCGCATTCTTCTTTTCATCAAATTTCTGTCAACTGCTTTTTTGAAATTTCTCGCACCCACTGAAACACCCATCTTAAGAGGAAATGCTTCGGAGTCACTGCTGTTGATGGGTTCTACATGATAATAAACCAGCATGGGCGATGCCTTGCACTTCTGCCCATTTTCAAACAAATGTCTGATTGCCTTCAGGCTTTTTAGCCTTTCATTTTTTGAGAGTGTATAGGTGCCAGCCATTGTATAACAAAAATAGCCCCAGAACTGATCCGAGGCTATTGTAAGTTGAAAATATACTTAGTCGACTTATTTCAGTCTGCTCTCGTCGGAGACACTGAGTTTTTTGCGGCCTTTTTTTCTTCTGCTTGCCAAAACTGCGCGTCCGTTGGCAGATTGCATACGCTTACGGAAACCATGAACTGATTTTCTGCGCCTGCGATGCGGTTGGAATGTACGTTTCATAATGTTTTCTTTTTCCTTTTTGTTGAAACAATGGATCGGGAGAAGCGATCAATGCTGTTCAATGGGTCCACGGGTCACCACACCTGTGGATTTGTGAAAGGACGGCAAAGGTAGCAGTTTTGGGCTAATTTGGCAAGTCTTGAGAAGGAATTTAGAGAGCAGCCTTGCCGGCGCTGAGCGCTTCACCCCAGAAAATGCCTGCGGCATGGCCGAATTGCTCGACATCTCCGGTCGTAAAAAAACGAAGGGTTTTGCCCTTGGACAATCTTCCAGCCATTTCAGGATGTCGTTTGAGGTAAAAAACAAGACTCTCTGCGACTATCTCACCTTGAGAAATGATTTGAATGGCAGGGTTGACCAACTGCCTGATCACGGGGAGCAACAATGGATAATGGGTGCATCCCAATAAAATGGTATCAATCCCTTCGCACTGACCCAGCAACGCATCCAGACATGATTTGACGTGTTCCTCAGCTTTTGGAGTCAAGTGTTCACCTGACTCTACCAGCTCAACCCAAGTGGGACAAGCCTGCTGATAGACCGTCACATCAGGGAATGATTTTTGTATTTCAATGACATATGAGCATGATTCAACTGTTCCCTTGGTTCCAAGAATTCCAATATGATTGGTTTCTGTATAGTCCCCGATTACTTCGGTGGTTGGACGAATGACGCCCAAGACACGTTTGGAGGGATCCATCAGTGGAAGATTTTTTTGTTGAATCGTGCGCAAAGCTTTTGCAGAGGCTGTATTGCAAGCTAGTATGACGAGCGGACATCCCTGATCAAACAACCACTGAACGGCTTGCAAGGTGTATTGGTAAACGGTATCAAAATCACGTGGACCATAGGGTGCTCTGGCATTGTCCCCCAGGTAAATAAAATCATGATCAGGCAAATGCTTCACCATTTCTTTCAAAACAGTGAGCCCTCCGAGTCCGGAATCAAAAACGCCTATGGGTGATTGAAAAGACATGACAAAAAAAGACCGAAACAATGTTTCGGTCCTGTTTATTTACTTGGCAGGTGGTTTGGGTGAACCTGCATCAATTTTTTTCTTGACCAGCGGTAAAAGATCATCTGCATCTGGAGAAACCACCAGGGCTTCTTTTCTGAATACATAATTGTACCCATTTGCTTTGGCAACATCATTGATCAGTTGATTTGCTTTTTGAGCAACAGGTGCCATCAATTCTTCCTGCTTTTGCTGCATTTGCTGCTGATAACTTTGCTCATATCCCTGCAACTCAACCAATAATTTTTTCATTTTTTCTCTGTTGGCAGTTCTGATCGCATTGGACCATTTGGTAGAATCTACTTTGTAAATGCTATCCTGGCGGTTCAATTCTTTCAAAGTTTCAGCGTAATTGATTTGCAATGCGCTGTCAAACTGAGACATCTCGGCCATGGCTTTTTTGTACTCTGGCATCAGCTGGACGACTTCATCTATACTGATATAACCATGCTTGTTTTGGGCGTTGAGCATAGGGTTGAAAGACATGATTGCGATCATCACCATACCCAGGAATAAAAACTTTTTCATTATTGCTTGTTTATTTAAGTGCTACGAAAATAGGGTTTTTTTATTTGCTGGTTAACTCTTTTAACACATCATCACTTCTGTCCAGTTTGGGATCAGCAAAAATAACCGTGATGCCTTCACTTTTATCCAAAATCAAATCATATTGTCGGGCTACAGCCAGTTTTTGGACTGCATTGTACACCTTGTCCTGTATGGGTTTCACCAACTCCTGTCTTTTTTTAAAGAGATCGCCTTCAAATCCAAATCGCTTCTTCTGCAGGTCGCGCACTTCCTTCTCCTTGTTGAATAAATCGTCTTCTCTTTTCTTTAACAATTCTTCGCTCAACATTACTTTTTCGGCTTCGTAATTTCTATACAATTGATCCAATGCTGCTTGCTTATCATCAATCTCTTTTTGCCATTGGAGGCTGAAAGCATCCAACTTCTTTTGTGCATCACTGTATTCTGGCAATTTACTCAGGATGTACCGGGTATCGATGATTGCATAACGTTGTGCATGGGCAAACAATCCACTGATCAACAGCAGCGAGAGCAGTGTGGTAAGTTTTTTCATGAAGTATATTTTTAAAATTATTCTGGTTCGAATCCTAACATAAATGTAAACCTGCTGGCATCACGAAGTCTTCCGTTGGGCGTCAACCGATCCAGGCCAACTCCATAATCAAAGCCAAGCAATCCAAACATCGGGAGGAAGAATCTCACACCGAGTCCTACGGAACGTCTCAACCTGAATGGATTCCATTCCTTGAAACTGAACCATCCGTTTGCGGCTTCATAAAACGCCAATCCATAAATGGTGCTGCTTGGGTTGGTAACGAATGGATAGCGCATCTCCATTGAGTATTTGTTGAAGATGGTGAAGAATTGACTCGCTGCCGTTTTATCAGGATTGACTGTTGGATCAGAATTATCATATACAGGATACCCTCTGTGTGCCACCAGGTCATAGCCCAATACACCAAAATTGTTGGTGATACCTGCATCACCCACCTGAAATCTTTCAAATGGAGAGATGGGAATATTTTTGTTGTACCTGCCGATGAATCCATATTTAGCAGCCATGCGCAATACAAATTGTCTGCTCTTGTCTTCGCCGGCTGGCTTACCAATCGGTACAAACCACTCTGCATTGAATCTCCACTTGTGGTATTCAACCAATCTGAAAATATCTTTTTGATTGACGCCCGTGATATAAGACCAAGGCGGCGTAAATGCAGCACTGGCAAGAAAATTAGAACCACTTCTTGGAAAAATAGGTTGATCAATGGAAGTTCGCTGCAAGGCCAACTTCAAGTTGATGTTGTTTGAAATTCCTGTAGAGAAGGATGGAAAAATCGCATAATTCTTCGCCCTGTACTGAATGTAGTTAAGTGATGTGACCAATGAGAAAAAATCATCGGGCCATTTCAATTGTTTACCGAATGCAATGGTGGCACCAGAAGTACTCAGGTAGGATGAATCAACAAAAGTTCTGTCGTATCTAAATGTAAATGGATTGTATGCGTTGGTGAATTTCGTGTTGAAGACATTGAATGTAAAAGAATTTCTTTTCTTGCCTCCAAACCATGGTTCTGTGAAAGAGAAATTCACTGACCGGAAATAACGACCGTTGGATTGGTACCTGATGCTCAATTTTTGTCCATCTCCTGTTGGCAAAGGATCCCATGCTGTCTTCTTCCAAATATTCTTGATGGAAAAATTATTGAATGTTACACCCAATGTTCCCGTCAAGCCTATGTTACCGCCCCAACCGGCACTGAGTTCAAGCTGATCGGAGGATTTTTCTTCCACGGTATAGTTGATGTCAACTGTTCCATCTTCTTGATTGGGAACCGGCTGCATCCCCAACTTTTCCTGATTGAAATATCCCAGGTTTAAAATCTCCCGTTGTGATCTGATCAAATCAGAGCGACTGAATTTTTCTCCGGGAACAGTCCTTAGCTCTCTGCGTATCACATGCTCCTTGGTTTTATCATTGCCGGAGATGTTTACATTTTTAATAGTGGCCTGTGGGCCCTCGGTGATTCTCAATTCATGATCAATGGTGTCGCTGTAAACAGATGTTTCAATTGGATTGACACTGAAAAACAGATAACCGTCGTCCATGTATATAGAACTTACATCCCCTCCTTCAGGCGACAATTGTTTTCCGAGTTTTTTGTTTAAAATATCAATGTTATAGGTATCTCCTTTTTTGATTCCCAAGACCATGTTCAAAATGCTGTCCGCATACTTGGTATTTCCCTTCCAGGTCATGTTGCCAAAATAATACTTGCTGCCCTCTTCCACTTTCATGGAAATATTCAGCTTGCCCTTCTTGTCATAGTATTGCGTATCGCTTGCAATAACAGCATCTCTGTATCCGAGCGAATTGTAATACTGCAATATTTTTTCTTTGTCCTCAAGGTATTTTTTTTCATCAAATTTTGCTGATGCAAAAAGCTTGAACCTGAACCAAGGATCCATGAAATCTCTGATTTGTGAAGGTTTCAAAAAACCCCAATTCTTGATGAACTCTTTTGCTGTATATGTTTTGATGGGGCCATAGGGACTGACAGCGCTGTCTGGATATAGCGTGATGCGTGTCATCTCTTTGGTGCCTTTCAGTTTTCTTTTCAGAGAAGGTATTGCTGCTGATTGATTTCCAAAGAAAAACACTTCTGAAATTCGCACTTTAAGCCCCTTTACAATGTTGAAAGTGAGCACTGTTTTATCTGGACTGTACGCATCAGGCTTCTCTTCGATTTCAACTGCTGCACCCCTGAATCCTTTTTCAGTATAATACTTGATGATATTTTCTTTGGCAGATAATTTCATGTTGTCTGTAACAACCCTGCTCTTGACCAAGCCAACCTTGTCCTTCAATTCATCTGATTCAGTTTTTCTGATACCCTTGAATTTATAATCGGCCAGCATTGGACGCTCAACGGCGTCGATTTCCACCCATATATTATTTTCTTCAAGTTTGGTGATCCAAATATTGATATTGGTGAACATATTTTGGGACCAAAGTTTATTGATTGCCTTGGCAAAGTTGTCACCACCCGGCAAAGTAACTTCGTCACCTACTGCAAGTCCAGATACGGATATTACAATGGCAGGATCGAATGCTTTGTTCCCTTTGACGGCAATGTCTGCAATGATATATTTCCTTGGATATTTTGCATTGAAAATGGACATCAATGCAGGGTCCACTGATGGTGCAGGTAAAGTATCGTTTTGTGCAAATACGCCGTTCGAAAACGTGAGTAACCCCATCATTATGAACAGCATACAATTCCTAATCTTCAAAAACATGGTTTGGGGGGGCAAAATAACGGGTTTTTGTCTAAATCTTTGTTAAAGGGGCCTGTATTTGACTGCTGGTCTTTCCAAACCTTCTTTCGCGTTTCTGATAATCCAAAATGGCCTCATACAGATTCTCTTTTCTAAAATCAGGCCACCTGGTTTCGGTAAAGTACAATTCGGCATATGCCAACTGATACAGCAGAAAATTGCTGATGCGGTATTCTCCGCTTGTTCGGATCATCAACGCAGGATCCGGAAATGCACTGGTGGTAAGGTATTGTTGGAGCGTGTCTTGTGTAATGGCATCAGGTTCCAATGTATTTTCCTTCACATCTTTTGCAATTTCCTTCACGGCATTTACCAATTCCCATCTTGAACTGTAGCTCAATGCCATGACCAGGTTGAGCCCAGTGTTGGCGGAAGTCATATCAAGTGCCTCTGTCAATGCCTGCCTGGCATTGGGTGGAAGCATCGACAATGCACCAATGGCGTGCATTTTTATATTGTTTTTATTCAGGACAGGAACTTCTTTGCGCAGGGTCTCAACGAGCAGTTCCATCAAACCGGTCACTTCGTGAAGGGGTCTGTCCCAGTTTTCGGTAGAAAATGCATAGAGGGTTAGGTATTGAACACCCAATTCTGCACATCCCTCAACAATATCTCTCACACTTTCAACTCCCCTGAAATGTCCAAAAAGACGATCTTGTCCGTGTTCCTCTGCCCAACGGCCATTGCCATCCATGATAATGGCAATATGCTGTGGAATACGCTCCAGATCAATATTTTGCTTGAGGGACATGGCGCAAAGTTAATGTATTTAAAGGGATCCTAACGGGGGTCTGCACACTTATAAGAGGAGAAAGAAAAAGTAAGGGTAAACTGTGCAAGGAGGTATTGATCGCGTTGCTGACTGAAGCCTCTTTGATCGCCATTGGTTTTGACTTGTCCCAACGAGCGGTCTTGAAGACGGTAGGCTTTGGACAAAACATCTCCCTTTCCGGTTGTATTGAGCACATCATTAGGAGCGTAGGTCCCGCTCACATCATCCAGATAATCCGTATTGGTATATCGATAAACAACTTCAAATCCCAAGTTGACATTGTTTACAATATTGTATTTGATACCCATGCCAAGTGGGAAGCAGTAAGCCTGATCGCTGTATGCATTTCCAGACGCGAGTTGTCCTTCGGTTCCCAGCGGTTGAAGTTTTTCTTTCACCCCATCCAAATAGGTATAAGGATTGTGTTTGATGATGCCCATGCCCAGCGTTATATAAGGTGTGAATCGGTATTCAGGATCGCCGGGAATGAATTTGAAAAAATTAAAATCGCCCTGTACAGAAACTTCCCATACTTTGTTTTGGAAGTCGAGGTTGCGGGTTTTTTGAAATGGAAATTTCGCTGGATTCACCATGGAGTCAGCATAGCCGAGCTTGGAATAATGCCCAGCTACACGCAAAGCGACATAAGGTCCAAATTGTTTTTTTGCCAAAACCCCATAGGTTAATTGGGGATTGTTCAAGCCCACACTTTTATTCAAATCACCAAAATAATGTGATCCGCCAATTGCTATACCAATCTCACCTTCCTGCACAATGGCCTGTGGTTGAGCAAAGGATTGGAGGGAAATGGATGAAAAGACAAATAAGTAAAAAAGAACCTTGTTCATTTACAGGTAAATGTAGGAAGTTGGGATTGGCTGTTTAGAATTATTGGGTTAAAATAGTTGTAAAATATCATCTGTTGCGGGTATCGAATCCCCATGTAAGTTTCTCTCTCAATGTCTTTAAAAATATATTTTCATTCAATCGGATCAGGTTGAATGTGAAATCCTCCTTTTTGATAGACAATTGAACAGACTTGTCGACAATTTCCTTTCTTGCGTCAAGCGTGCATATAAAATCTTCTGTCCGTCCTTCCACTTGAAAAGAAAGCACATGATGATTGGGGACAACTATAGGACGAATATTGAGATTGTGTGGAGCGATGGGTGTCAGGACAAAACTGTTGCTCTCAGGAAAAACCACCGGACCGTTGCAGCTCAGTGAATACCCAGTTGACCCAGTGGGCGTAGACACAATCAATCCATCAGACCAGAACGTATTGAGAAATTCTCCATTGAGGTACGTATGTATTTTGATCATCGGAGAAAATTCTCTCTTATGAATGGTAAACTCATTCAATGCAAAAGGATTGTTTCCAAACAAGGGTAGATTGGCGTCTAAATGAACAAGGCTCCTTTTATCCAATACATATGTATTGTTTTTAAGTGCATCGACCGCTTCCTGCAAATCCTCCTTTCTTAAACTGGCTAAGAATCCTAGACGACCGTAATTGATTCCCAATACAGGAATCTGTTTATCTCGGACCAGGCAGACGGTATCCAACAGTGTTCCATCACCTCCCAATGAAATAACAGCACCAAATGATTGATCAAGTTCGTGTTCGTCACTAAAAGTTTTGGTGGAAATAAAATTATCCAACGGCAGTTGTGCATATACAACTGTATCAATGCCGGCATGTTCAAGCGCATGGCACAGCTGTTTGAGATCTTGGGGATCCAACACTGCACCTTCTCTGCTATAAACAGCCACTTTCATGGATCGAAGATAGGAATGATGATTGAAGTTTTGATGAATTACCCTCAGTACCTGGATTCGTAATTATGAAAATACGTCCCCAATTGGTTGAACTGATTGTATGTAAACTCGATGCGCAATACAAAGTCGTAAATACTCACAATATCCAATCCCGCTCCAAAGGAATACAGCAATTTGTTGTTGAGATTGGTCTCGTTCAGATTTGTATTGCTGTACACATAGCCAACATCTCCATGGATTTTCGCATAGAATTTAAATGGTATGGTTCTGTATGCTTTTGACTTCAATCCTGAATTTATTTTTACACTGTACAATTCCCTGCCCAAAGTTGCCTTCAAAGTTCCGCCGGCTACCCCATCCACCACATATCGCTGGAGTCCGCGCAAATACTGATCTCCATAGCCTAAGATATACTGGTTGATATAGGGTTGTTTGAAAGGCGCCTTTAGATGAGCATCTGCAACAATGGAGAAATAGTTTTTCTTTTTAAACTCATGAAACTTGCCGTATCTGAATACGAACTGCGTAAGATTCATTTGGCTGTTGATGCCTCGTCTCAAAACATCTGCGACAAACAAAGAACCCTTTGTGGGGTATGGAAAGTAATTGATTTTCAAATGCTGAAAAGTGTATTGGATTTCAGGATAGGACACTGCCTGAATACCATCTCCTAAATAATTTTTATTCATCAGCAGCACCGTATCAGCAATTGAAGTAGAGCGCCATCCTGTGCGCAGATAATGCCTGTTGATGGAGCCTTTTCTGTACGACAATGTAGTACCTGCATAAAAATCTTTGCGCAAATACTGATTGGGGTCTCTGAAAAAAACCTGTTTGTTGTTGAAACTCTTGTAAAAGATTTCTTTGTTCCACCCTTGATTCACATCGATTGCCCAACCAATTCGCAGCTTGGGATCAGAAAATGGATTGTAATATTTCAGCGCCAATCTCCTTGAGAATCCATCCATCAACCAAATGTTCAACTTGTCATTTCTACCTGTGGTATTTTCCCCCATGAATTTGATACCAATATTGACCCGCTTCAAACTGAAATTATAATCTCTTGCCCAAACCTGCAGGTTTCTATCCATCGGCTTGAAATAGGGTGAAGGAAAATAATACCAACGTTCATCAACCTCCGCGTGGATATCCATTGAATCATTTTGCCAGTTGGTGAAATAGGTTTTAGCAGATACAAACAGAGATGTATTCATTAAATTTTGTCTGCTTTTTTCCAATCCATCCAATACTTCTCCAACACTATATGATTGATTTGACTTGAGGATGATTTCACGCGCAACCATGTAACGCTTCGTGATTTTATTTCCATGTACGATCACATTGCGAATGGCAACCCTCGCTTCATTCAGGATGGGAGCATTTTGAAAAATCTCCTCTTCCTCCTGTGCACTGGCCCAGCCCGAAAAGAAAAGCATTGACAGAAAAAGCAAAGAAATTTTCATTTCTTTCATAAATCTAAGGTAGCTAAAACCCTTGAGTGGATTGACAGAAACTCAGATATTGAGGTAATTCAAGAGATGGTCGAGGTTGTTCTGCAATGTATTATCGAAGGTCTCTTCTCCATAATAATACAGCACATTGTATTCGTGGCGTTGGAAAGTTGCAATCAGATCAGATACCTCCTCTTTGTTCACCCGGATGACAAGTTGCAACATGCCAGTTAACGGATCTGTAATGGTATTCAACTGCATGATCATGCAATCATTGGATTCTACCAGTCGGTTGATTTGCCCGGGCGCATATGCTGTGCGCGGAATTTCCAAAACAATGAAAGCCCCTGTATTGGATGCACCAAGCAACAATGAGGTCTGTTCCAATAAAGTATCTGCTTTGATGATGCCTTCCCATTCATTTTTTTCGTTCAGCACGGGGATGAGATCCAGGTTGAATTTTGACTTGACCTTGAGGGCCTGTAAAAAATGATCATTTGTTTTTACCTGTGCCTTGATGAAATACTGCTCCAAGACAATGAGTTCAGATGAAGGATCTGCTTCCTCCAAATCAACAATATCCAACAAGCCGAGATAATTCAACCCATCGAGTACAACAGCATATTCAGCATGATGCATGTCCATCATCTCCATTGCATGCGAGACGGTATCATGAAGATCAAATGTTTGAAAAGAAGTATCTAGCAGTTGACTACAGAATGTCATGTTACTGTTTGATGGGCCAATATTACGTCTAATTTGCTGCAGTACTGTTGAATTTTTGTAAAAATACGGAGAGAATGCTGTTGAACTCTCCAGGCACTTCCATCATCGGAGCATGTCCACAGTGATCTATGAAATGCAACTCACTGTTCGGAATCAATTTGTTGAACTCTCTTCCGACAAATGGTGGTGTAATGATGTCATTGTTTCCCCAAATTAAAAGTGTTGGCAGCTTGATATGCACCAGTTCATCCTGCATATTATGCTTGATGGCACTTCTGGCAAGGGAAATTACCTTGAGCGTTTTCATGCGCTCATTCACAATTTGATATACCTCGTCGACCAATTCCTTGGTTGCTACGTTTGGATCGTAAAAAGTTATCTCGGTTTTCTTTTTGATGTACTCATAATCGCCTCTCTTGGGATACGTGTCACCCATGCCATTTTCAAAAAGTCCGGAGCTGCCTGTAAGTATGAGTGTTTTAATCTTGCCGGGTGATTTGAGCACATGAACCAACGCTACGTGTCCGCCTAGAGAATTTCCCAAAAGGTGAATGCCCGTATAGCCTCTTTGATCAATGAATTTGGAAAGGTATTTTTCAAGTCCCCCTACTGTTGTATGCAACAAATCAAGTTCAAACAAAGGAAGCAATGGAACGATT
>Ga0315906_10010122_pt1 | contig 11109 bp, 8 predicted proteins | sample LakEriMetagenome_4_FD_203526 | JGI IMG/M metagenome (GOLD analysis project Ga0315906, IMG submission 203526) | Freshwater fungal communities from buoy surface, Lake Erie, Ohio, United States - Buoy 2 MA122 | ecosystem: Environmental > Aquatic > Freshwater > Lake > Lake biofilm | place: USA: Lake... | reverse complement strand
ATGCGGTGGTGCAACCACGGCCACCGCGGGGCGAGGGACGACACATTCTCGCGGGTCACAATCGACTGCAGAGGCGGCTCGACGCCGAGAAATCGCCATGTCCGATCGAGAACCTGCGCAGGACGTGCGCACCACTCCTCGTAGAACAGGATCAGCAGCCGTTCGCGCGGGTAATGCCGCAACCACCGCGACAGCCCGGCGGCGTAGAAGCCCATGCGTCGATAACACGCCCCCGGTACCCAGCCCTCGGCATGCCGCCGGTCATCGGCATCCCACGCGCGCTCGAAGCTTGTGCACGGTTCGTTGCCCTCGTGGCGAACGTGCAAATACTGCGAGTAGGCCCGCTCGACCGGGTGCCGCAGGATGGCGATCAGTTTGGCCTGCGGCACGTACCGTGCGGCCGTCTCGGCAGCCCGCTCGCACGTCAGGTAGATCGTGCTCGCCTCACCCGCGACCGCGTCGGGAGCGGCGGAAGTGAACAGCCTGCGGTATTCCCGCTCGTCGTGGATGAACCCGCGGGCGTAGGCCGCCCCGCCCGGGCCGGCGAACCGGGGCGGCGTGCCCGCGAACGAGAAGAACATCGGCTCCTTTGGCTGAGTCATGAAAATCCGCGGATGCCTCGCCAGCGCGCGGTAGAACGCCGTCGTCCCCGCCTTTGGGGCGCCGATCACCAGGAAGTCGCCGAGCCTTCCGGCGGAGTCGTTCATGAACGGGCCTCGTGGACGACCGGCAGCTGACGATGCAGGTCGAGAGCAAACGGATCGGCGTTCCAGCCGGCCCGACGGGCGATACGGACGCCCAGACATTCGGCCAGGCACCTCCAGGCCGCGATCCGGGTCGGCGAGGAACGCAGCGATGCGGCGATCAAGGCTGGGCTGAACGCCACCGCGATCCAACGCCGCATCTCGCGTCCGGTCCGTGGTGCGGCCGCTGGCCAATGCCCGAGCACCGTGTCGACCAGCCGTCGCCGTTCGGCAGCGATGGAGGGGCGCGGTTCGGTTTGGAACAGCCAGCCGAGGAACCGGGCCGCGAGCAGCACCATCGCATCAGGTTGGTTCGCCACCGCCCGCTCCCATGCGATCGCCGACTGATCGATCCTGCATCCGTTTTCGAGGGCATCGATCACGCATCCAAGCGTCTCGCCGACCGACTCGGCGTGACGCCGCAGCGGCGATCGCCGCGCCGCGTCAAGCGAGTCTGTCGCCATAATGGCCGTCCGGACGATGTTATCGAAACAGCGGCGGCGGGCCTTTCGGTCGAGGTCGCTCATCGAGCCGGCCACCTCGCGGATCCCGACCGTGGTTGCCAGCGTTACGCCGAAGGCTCCGAGCGTCCCGAGACGCCACCAGGCCAGACAATCCGCCGCGGAGCCGCCCTCCTCCGGCCAGCCACCAATCCGATCGAGGGCGGTGCGGCGCACCACCACCATCGACGGGCTGTCGATCATCGTGAACGGAAACGAACTCCACGGGTCGTATCGGGTGCAGGCCCCGCTCCGGTCGACAAGCATCGGCCGTCGGCCGTCGACGAAACGCGAACGCCTCCCCACTGCCGCCGGGGCGTCGGGGCAGGATTCGAGCACCGCGATGCACGCCGCGAGGTGGGTGGGATGCCACAGGTCATCCTGGTCCAGGAAGGCGACGTAGGTGCCGCTCGCCTTCGCCAAGGCCGCGCGCCGAGCACCGTTGCTGCCCAGCCGCGAGACCCGTACCAGCCGCCACGTCCCCTGGCGATGAAGGATCTCCTGTGAGCCATCGGTCGAACCATCGTCCGCGGCGATGCACTCCACCCGGGAATAGGTCTGCGACGCGACGGCGTGAAGGGTCGCGTCGAGGAATCGGCTTCCATTGTAGACGGGCATGACCACCGAGACGAGGGGCCGTTCCAAGCCGCCGCCGGCGCTGCACGATCCGGTCGCGGGGGCATACGAAGTCACGCCGTCTTCTCTCCCGTCCAGAAGTGGAAGACGTGCTGCAGTTCGACCTGCCTGAAGCCGTGGCGAGAGTAACAGCGAACGGCGGGCTGGTTTCCGAGTTGGGTCACCGCGTCCAGTTCGGATGCGCCGGCACCTGCCGCCCATGCCGCCGCCGCCCGCAGGAGTGCCGAGCCGATGCCTCGGCGTTGGGCGGATTCGGCCACCGCGAACAGGCCGATCGAAGCCCGGAACTCTCGAAGGCTGCCGGTGACAAACCCCACAGGCTCGGCGTCCCGCGTGGCGATGATGACCGTGTCGGCCATCTCCCGCCGCGTCGACCGGCGGACCCACGTCTCGTACAACGCCGCGAACCGATCCCGTGGAATCCTCGTGTCAGCCGCAAAGCGACTCGAATTCCCGGCCGACATGGCGAGGGCGATCAACGTGTCTGATGGCTCGCCACGCGGCCAGTCGAGGAGTTCACACCCCGCCGGGGCCGCCGCAGCGGCGGGCAGTGGCAGATCGAGCCGGAACGTCACGCGACGATCGGCCAGTAGCCCCGTGTAGCGATGCATCAGCGACGCGTCCGGCTGGAGGAATGGGTCGGCGAACCAATAGACAAGCCGGACACCCGTGCGCCGCGCGGTCTCGAGCGATGCCGCCAGTTCATTCCGATCCAGCCGGTCTCCCGTCAGCCGAGCAACCGGCCAGCCAAAGTGCCGGCTATCCCAGTCGAGCCGCAGCAATCGCGACGGTCGTGTGTCGTCCGGGCTCATCGTCCAGCTCCTGGACCGTTCTTCCCACGACGCGACAGGAACAGGCGCACCTCGTCGATCACCTCCTGCTGCTGCGACACGGTCAGTTCGAAGAACATCGGCAGCCGGAGGAGCCGCCCCGACATCTCGTGGGTGACCGGCAGCGGGCCGGCCGCCCTGCACAGTTTCCCGCCCATCGGCGAGTCATGGAGCGGGACGTAGTGAAAGACCGCGAGGATTCCCTTCGACCCGAGGTGCGCGATAAGCGCATCGCGGGTCGCGCGATCTCGCAAGGCGATCCAGAAGAGATGGGCATTGTCGACGCAGCCGGCGGGAACGGTCGGTAGTTGCAGCTGGCCGTCGTCGCACAAGTCGGCGAAGCCCGAACGGTAGGAGGCGTGGAGGGCTCGACGTCGGGCCGAGATCGTCTCTATCGCCTCGAGCTGCGCGTGCAAGAACGCCGAGCAGATCTCGCTGGGTACATACGACGATCCGAGATCGACCCACGTGTACTTGCCAACCTCGCCGAGCATGAACTGCTTGCGGTTCGTCCCCTTGTCCCGAAGGATCTCGGCTCGTTGCACGAGCGTCGGAACGTTGACGCATAGCGCACCTCCTTCGCCGCACATGACGTTCTTGGTCTCGTGGAAGCTGAACGCGCCGAGGTCGCCGATGCTGCCCGCCGCACGGCCTCGGTACCACGAATCGACGGCCTGAGCGGCGTCCTCGATGACCTTGAGATCGTGCGCTGCCGCAACCTGCATGATCGTATCCATCTCGCACGGGACGCCCGCGTAATGCACGGGCATGATCGCTTTGGTTCGCGAGGTGATGGCAGATTCGATTCGGGACTCATCGATATTGAGCGTGTCGCGGCGAATGTCGACGAAGACCGGCACGGCGCCGAGCCTCGCCACGGCGCTCGCCGTGGACACGAACGTGTAGGACGGCATGAGGACCTCGTCACCGGGTCCTAGGTCGCATAGCATCGCCGCCATCTCGAGGGCGGCCGTGCAGGAAGGCGTGAGTAGCGCCCGACCGACTGCGAAACGATGCTCGAGCATCGCGGCACACCGCCGGGTGAACGGACCGTTCCCCGACATGTCGCCGTCGGCGACGGCCTGGGCGATGTACTCGAGTTCGCGGCCGGCGAAAAATGGCTTGTTGAAGGGAATGCGGTAGCTCATGGACGGCATGCCGCTCGGGGGCCGATGATCGGGCGGCGGTTTCACTTGCGGGCCACCCGCCGGACTACGGTACTTCCGATCGTGGCCGGGACGCGAATGATGGAAGGAAGGCCGACGAGATTCTTCGGGACGAGGCTTCCGGGAGCCCGTCCGCGACGGATCGGATCACCGGGGTCGTTCCCCTGCCGTCGGATGGCCGAACGTCCCGTCATGTCTTCCCCAATCGACCGAGACGATGGCACGCGGATTCAAACGCGAAGCCTGCCGGGTCCGTGACCTGCCAGAGGACGAGTGCCGTGGCGATCTGCAGCCGCGGGAGCAGGCCCGCCACGTTCTGCAGGCGGGAACGGACGCCGAATCCGTTTTCCATCCAGAGACGCCATCCGAACCCTCGATCGAGGTAGACACCGTCCATGCCGTCCCCCATTGCATTCGTGCCAAGCCTTCGCGAACAGATCGCAGACCGACTCCGCGACGATCTTCTGTCAGGCCATATTGCGCAGGGCGAATCGATCACGGAGCAGGAACTGTCCGAGCGGTTTGCGGTGAGCCGCACGCCGGTACGCGAGGCGCTGCAGCAACTTACGTATGAGGGGCTGCTGGAAGGACGCCGGTATGCTGGAGTGCGGGTCACGCGGCGTCCGTCAAATGCTATCTCCGGGTTTGCCGTGACGATCCGCCGCAACGTGGAGACCTTTGCGCTGCGATCCTGCTTTCACGATCTCGGCGAGGCAGACTTTCGGCAGTGGGGTGAGATCCTCGAGCGAATGCGCGCCGGATGCGCCTCACGCGACTACCGGGCGATCGCCGAGCACGACATCGCGTTTCATCGCTCGATCGTCCGTCGGGCTCACGAGCGCGAACTGGAGGCCGTCTGGGTGCCGCTGCTCTCCCGCGTACGGAGGCACTTCCTCGAGACCCACAGAATCAACTACCCCGACCCGCTGTCCATTCACGAGGAGCACGCCGAGATGGTGAAAGCGTTCCGCGCCGGCAATCTCGAGGCCGCCGTCCAGTCGCTGGAAAACCACATCTGTTGACGGCGCCGTCCGCGGCCGATCGCGATTTCAGGCGGAATTCGATCTGCCGAGGCACATGTTTCGCGACCCCGCACGTCGGGGTGGTGTGCGTGTTGTAGATACCGGGGATGAAGTGCTCGATCTCGTCGACCATGGTGCCCGCGGCCGGGGTCGGCCACTTCAGGCCGCCGTGCCACCGCCTGAGGTTGTAGTCCATCCGGCAATGGTCGAGAGCGACCCGCGCCTCCCGGCAGGCTCAGAAACGGTTCACGATCCAACAGTTCGTCGCGGAGCGTGCGTCGAAGCTCTCCGCGTCGCCGTTCTGCCAAGTCAGTTCCCGGTCACCGTCAACCTTCATGAGGCGGTGACGTTGCGTGCCCCGGTTCTGGCCGAGCATGCGACAGGCCCCTTTTTGCGAGATCTTCCCACGCCCCGAGGACCGCCGGACGGATTGCACCGTCCGACAGCGACGCTCGGGGCACGTCAGTGTGGGCGTGCCGCCTCCGCGAGGATCAGCATGTCCAGGGCTTGGTCCGCGACCAACTTCTTCGGCCTCGCGTTCTCCTTCTGAAGCTCCTGAAGCGGCTTGGCCATCTTCGGATCCATCCCGCTGAACTTCGTCCGCCAGCGGGAGGACTTCTGCCGGGTGATGCCCAGCCGGCGGCAGGCGTCGGGCACGTTCACACAAGGTCCACGTCAGCCTGCCGAAGCACGCCCACGATCTGCTCTGCGCTGCGTCGCTTCTTCATCGGAGAATCCCTTCCAGCCCCAGTCGGGACATGAGGATTCTCTCGCGAGACCGAGATCAAGATTTGGGGAGGGAATCACCGGTTGAGGATGGTCCGCAGGCCGATCATCCCGTTCACCTTCGCGGGCACGTCGACGCCACTGGTTTCCGCGAACGGATCGGGTCCTCCAGCCGAATTCGGCGGGCCGCTCCTCGCGGCCGCGGTGCGGGGTCTTCCGGGTTTTTCGCGGTTTGGATAGGATTCCGCCTCGCATTTTTTCGGTCAGACCCGCTTCGCTCCGCATCCCGGTCAACCTGAGGCATCCATGCACGCGACCGCGTCGTCAGTTTCCATCGTTCCTGCCGCTGGGTCCCCCGGCATCATGCGCCGGGCCTTCGCCGTCGTGGCGACGCTGGCCTTCGCGGTCTGCGCGGTCGCGTGCACCTGCCCCGCCGCCCGCGGCGGCGAGGCCGATCTCGAGATTCCCGACCTCAAGGAGGCGAAGTTCTTCGACGGCGCGATCAGCGGCCACGACCTGCTGCTCTACGGCTCGTTCGTGATCGCCGGCACGCTCGGCATCTCCCTCTACCTGCGGATGCAGATCCGCGACCTGCCGGCCCACGACTCGATGCTCAAGGTCGCCGACGTCATCTTCACGACCTGCAAGACGTACCTGCTCAAGCAGGCGCAGTTTCTCGGGCTGCTCTTCGCGCTGATCGCGGCGGCGATGGCCTACTACTTCCTCGTGCTCAACGGCCAGACGCTCGGCACGCTCCTGCTCGTGCTGCTCTTCTCGATCGTGGGCATCGTCGGCTCCTTCTGGGTGGCCTGGTACGGCATCCGGGTGAACACCTACGCCAACGCCCGCACCGCCTTCGCCTCGCTGCGCGGAGAGCCGTGGGACGTGGTCAACATCCCGCTGCGCGCCGGCATGTCGATCGGCCTGTTTTTGATCTCGCTCGAGCTGATCATGATGGTGGTGATCCTGCTCTTCGTGCCGCGGAGCATCGTCGGCTTCTGCTTCCTCGGCTTCGCGATCGGCGAGTCGCTCGGCGCGTCGGCGCTGCGGATCGCCGGCGGCATCTTCACGAAGATCGCCGACATCGGCTCCGACCTGATGAAGATCGCCTTCAACGTCAAGGAGGACGATCCGCGGAATCCCGGCGTCATCGCCGACTGTACGGGCGACAACGCCGGCGACTCCGTCGGCCCCACGGCCGACGGGTTCGAGACCTACGGCGTCACGGGCGTGGCCCTGATCTCGTTCATCACGCTGGCCGTGCCGAGCACGGACATCCAGGCGAAGCTGATCGTCTGGATCTTCTTCATGAGGTTCCTCATGGACTTCTGCTCCGGGGCCTCCTACTTCATCAACCAGGCGATCTCCGAGCGACAGTACCGCGGCCTGAAGGAGTTCGACTTCGAGCAGCCGCTGACGCGGCTCATCTGGATCGCGTCGATCCTCTGCATCGCGATGAGCTACCTGATGAGCAAGCTGCTGATCGGCGACATCGCGGTGGCCACGGCCGGCGGCGGGGCGCAGCCCCTGCCCGACCTCTGGTGGCAGCTGGCGACGATCATCAGCTGCGGCACGCTCGCGGCCGTCCTGATCCCGGAGTTCACCAAGGTGTTCACCAGCTCGCACTCGAAGCACGTCCACGAGATCGTGACGGCGTCCCGCGAGGGGGGCGCTTCGCTGACGATCCTCTCCGGCATGGTCGCCGGCTACTTCAGCGCCTTCTGGAAGGGGATGCTGATCGCGGCGCTGATGTTCGCGGCCTACCTGGTCAGCGGCATGGGGCTCGACCAGGTGATGGGCGAGTATGCGTCGATCTTCGCCTTCGGCCTCGTCGCCTTCGGCTTCCTCTGCATGGGCCCGGTCAACATCGCGGTCGACAGCTACGGGCCGGTGACCGACAACGCGCAGTCGGTCTTCGAGCTGGCGCAGACCGAAAAGATCCCCGGCATCGCCCGGGAGATCGAGCGCGACTTCGGCTTCACGCCGGATTTCGAGCAGGGCAAGCACTACCTGGAGGCGAACGACTCCGCCGGCAACACCTTCAAGGCGACCGCCAAGCCGGTGCTCATCGGCACGGCGGTCGTGGGCGCCACGACGATGATCTTCTCGATCATCCTCATGCTCAAGAAGGAGGGGCTGCTGGCCCTGTCGCTCACCGACGCGCCGGTGCTGCTGGGCTTCATCTGCGGCGGGTCGGTGATCTTCTGGTTCTGCGGCGCGTCGATGCAGGCCGTCACCACCGGCGCCTACCGCGCCGTCGAGTACATCAAGAAGAACATGAACCTCGACAAGTCGGAGGCCGACATCGAGGACTCGAAGACCGTGGTGCGGATCTGCACGGAGTACGCGCAGAGCGGGATGTGGAACATCTTCATCGCCCTGATGGCGATCACGCTCGCCTTCGCCCTCTTCGACCCGAATTTCTTCGTCGCCTACCTCGTGTCGATCGCCGTCTTCGGACTGTTCCAGGCGATCTACATGGCGAACGCCGGCGGCTCCTGGGACAACGCCAAGAAGCTCGTGGAAGTCGACTTCAAGGAGAAGAACACCCCTGTCCATGCCGCGACCGTGGTGGGCGACACGGTGGGCGATCCCTTCAAGGACACGACGAGCGTGGCCCTGAACCCGATCATCAAGTTCTCGACCCTCTTCGGCCTCCTGGCGGTGGAGATCGCGGTGAAGATGCGGCACTCGGGGGGCGCGAACGTCGCACGCGGGCTGCTCGACACCACCGGCGTGATCGGCCTGGTCATGCTGCTGATCGCGTTCTTCTTCGTCTGGCGGTCGTTCTACGCGATGCGGATTCCGGAGAGGCAGTCGGGCCGCTGACCGCTGCGGTCGTGGGCGGCGCCGTGCCCGACCGACGTCGTGCCGGGAAGGAGCGCTGGGAGTGAGCGAGGCGACCCTGCACCTCGGGCGGCACCTGCGGCTCGACGACAATCCCCTGCTCTCCTCCGCGGCGGCGACCCACGACCGCCTGCTGCCGACGTTCGCGCTCGATCCGGCGGTCGACCGCGGCCCGCAGCAGCGGGCGTTCCTGCTCGAGTCGCTGGCGGATCTGCAGGCCTCGCTGCGGGCGCTGGGCTCCGACCTGCTCCTCGTGCACGAGCCGCCGCCCGCCGCCGTGCGTGATCGCTACGCGTCGCCCCTGCGGATGCTCGACGACGCCGACCTGCCCTGCGATCCGGCGGCCGTGCCGCGGACCTACACGCCGTTTCGCCAGCTCGTGGAGCGGGCGGGCGTCCGCTGCACCGCGCCTTTGTCGACGCCGACGCGGCTGCCGCCCCTGCCCGCGGGCGTGGCCTGCCCCACGATCGAGGCCCCGGACGTCCCGCTCGTCGCGGCCGGCGGCGAGTCCGCGGGGCTGCGACACTGGCGGCAGTATCGTGATCGCCGGCTGCCCGACACCTACAAGGAGACCCGCAACGGCCTCCTGGGCTGGGACTATTCAAGCAAGCTGTCGCCATGGCTCGCCTGGGGCTGCATCTCGCCGCGCCGCGTCGCGGACGACCTCGCCCGCTACGAACGGCAGTGGGCCGCGAACGAGGGCACCTACTGGCTGTGGTTCGAGCTGCTGTGGCGAGACTTCTTCTCGCTGCGGGCCGATCATCTCCGCGCCGGCGCTGCCGCCGTCGACGATCAGGACCCGCGCTGGCGGGCGCTCGAGGAAACGCGGCTCGGCCATCCCTTCGTCGATGCCGGCGTCCGGGAGCTCAACGCCACCGGGTTCCTCGGAAACCGCATGCGGCAGATCGTGGCCAGCTACTGCATCAACGAGCTGCAATGGCCGTGGTGGGTGGGCGAGGCCTACTTCGCCCGCCAGCTGATCGACCACGATCCGGCGTCGAACGTGGGCAACTGGCGGTACATCGCCGGGCAGGGGGCCGACCCGCGCGGCGGCCGCCGCTTCAACGTCGAGAAACAGCGGGAGATGTACGATCCCGACGGCGGTTACGAGCGGTTCTGGAACGCCTCTTGAGCAGGCCGCCCGCGCGGGTCGGGCTGGCGCTCGGGCGTCGCGCCGGTCTTCGGCCGCCGCGATCCCGACACCAGCCCGCCCCGGCGGCTGGGACTGCGTCAGGCGGCGCGGCGGGGCGTCGTCGACGCATCGGCCGGACGCATGGCGGCCTTCGTCCCGGCCCATTCGAGCCGCTGCAGGCAGTTCCACACCCACGCGCCGCCGAAGCCGGAGACGTAGCCGATCGCCCCTGTCGTCACGAGCAAGAGCGCTCCCAGGCCCGGGTCGAGCGTGCCCACCACGGCGTCGGGCTTCATGCCGTGCAGCCTGTAGGCGAAGTCAAACACCTGCTGCGCCGCGCCGCTGGCGACCAGCACCAGCCAGACGGCATGCCATCCCGCCAGGACGGCTGCGATGGAAAGACCCAAGCGATTCGCATTGACTGATCCCATGGTGGCACCTCACGTGACGATTCAATCCCGAACGATCGCCGTCCCGGCAGGATCCTGCCTCCGCGGCGCTCCCTGCGGACCTCGCTGGAATGCTACGGGTGGCGGCCGCGGGCCGGCCACGGCGGGCGCAGGGCCGGCGGCGTGATCCCCCGGCCGCTTGTTCGGCTCCGGGACACTCGCGCGGGACCGCCCGCCGCCCGGCGGCGAGCCTCGGGCGACGCTCCTCGCGCCATCCCCTTTGGCCGCGAGCCGCGGCCGCACTACGATCGGCAGCCGTCGGCGGTGGCCGCGGCGGCCGCGAGACACATGACGCGCGTGAGCCCGCAGCCGGCCGGAGTTCGGCGTCGAGGCGACGACGTCGCGAGACAGGCGAGGCACGAGTGAGCCACGAGCGTCCTGCGGAAGACCTGCCCGATCCGTTTCACGATCCGCGGATCGCCGCGGGGGTGCTGCGCTGTCCCTTCGGCGCCGAGGAGGTCGTCATGCTCCTGCGGCACGATTACGTGCGGCGGGCGGCGCGGGACTGGGAGACCTTCAGCTCCGACGCGCCATTTCGCGTGCCGGTGCCTTCCGAGGAGGCGGTGCGGTCGATGCGGCAGCTGCCGATCGAGGTCGATCCTCCCGACCACACCGACTACCGCCGGCTCGTCGAGCCGTTCTTCATGCGGGCGCGGGAGCCGGCCTTCGTCGCCCGCATCGAGGCCGTCGTCGACGCGCTGCTCGACGCGGTGCTCGGCCGCGACTCGATCGAGGTGGTGCAGGAGTTCGCCCTGCCGCTGCAGTGCCGCGCGCTCGCGGTCTTGCTGGACGTGCCGCAGGCCGAGGCCGACGTGTGGGAGGGCTGGGGCCTCGACGTTCTCTACACGCCGGACGGCAGCCAGGCGCCCGCGCTCGAGACCTACCATCACGCGCAGTTCGACCGGGCCGAGGCCGCGCCCGGCGACGACTTCTTCAGCATGCTCGTGCGAGCGACGTTTCGCGGCCGCCGGCTCACCCGCGAGGAGATGATGGGGTTCGCGAACCTCACCTTCGCCGGCGGCCGCGACACGATCATCCACACGGTGGCCTGTGCGGTC
>Ga0315906_10010121_pt1 | contig 11110 bp, 2 predicted proteins | sample LakEriMetagenome_4_FD_203526 | JGI IMG/M metagenome (GOLD analysis project Ga0315906, IMG submission 203526) | Freshwater fungal communities from buoy surface, Lake Erie, Ohio, United States - Buoy 2 MA122 | ecosystem: Environmental > Aquatic > Freshwater > Lake > Lake biofilm | place: USA: Lake... | reverse complement strand
TCGTTCAAGGTAAACCGGGCCGCATCGGCTCCACCGTTCAAACTCCAAGTGACTGGCTCGTTGGCCGTGTATGTGGCGACAACTGTGGTGTTCTCCACCACGGACGGCGCAACCGGGCCGGAGATCAGCGGAGCGATCTCGTCCGCATCGGTCACTGTGACGGTGATAGATTGATCCGCGGTGTTGCCCGCGGTGTCCATGGCGCGGATGACCACGTTGTAGAGGTTGTCCGCATCGGCATCGGCCGGGGCCTCGAAGTTGGGGGCAGACACGAAGCTCAGGACTCCACCGTTCAAGGTGAAGCGGGCCGCGTCGGCTCCACCGTTCAGACTCCAAGTCACTGGCTCGTTGGCCGTGTAGGTGGCGATCGCCGTGGTGTTCTCCACCACCGACGGCGTAACCGGCCCGGAGATCAGCGGAGCGATCTCATCGGCATTAGTCACCGTCACGGTGAGGGATTGGTCGGCGGTATTTCCGGCAGTATCCGTGGCACGGATCACCACGTTGTAGACGTTGTCGGTGTTGGCATCGGCCGGCGCTTCGAAGTCCGGCGCAGACGCGAAGGCCAGAACTCCACCGTTCAGGGTGAACCGAGCCGCATCAACTCCGCCGTTCAAGCTCCAGGTCACCAGCTCATTGGCCGTGTAGGTCGCTGCGGCCGTGGTGTTTTCCACTACCGAGGGCGCAACCGGCCCAGAGATCAACGGAGCGATTTCGTCGGCATTAGTCACCGTTACGGCCACAGATTGGTCCACCGTGTTACCGGCAGTGTCCGTAGCACGGATCACCACGTTGTAGATGTTATCGGCATTGGCATCGGCAGGGGCTTCGAAATCCGGCGCGGACGCGAAGGCCAGAGCTCCACCATTGAGAGTGAATCGGGCGGAATCGGCTCCACCATTCAAACTCCAGGTCACCGGCTCGTTGGCCGTGTATGTGGCGATAGCCGTGGTGTTCTCCACAACCGAGGGCGCAACTGGGCCAGAGATCAACGGAGCAATCTCGTCGAAGTCGGTCACCGTCACGGTGATGGATTGGTCAGCCGTGTTGCCCGCGGTGTCCGTGGCACGGATGATGACGTCGTAGATGTTATCTGCATTGGCATCAGCCGGGGCCTCGAAGTCCGGTGCGGACGCGAAGCTCAGGGTTCCACCACTCACGGTGAACCGGGCCACATCGGCTCCACCATTCAAGCTCCAGGTCACCGCCTCATTAGCGGTGTACGTGGCGACAGCCGTGGTGTTCTCCATCATCGACGGTGCCACAGGGCCCGTAATCACCGGGGCCGTGACATCGCGGTATTCGATCTGAGCCACGGTTGGGCTGACATTACCGCTCAAGACCGGCTGACCCGCGATGCTGGCGACAAAGAATCCGGTTCCCGCAACCATCGGCGCGGTCACCGTTGCGGCATAGGTTCCATTGCCCAGGTCCTCAACGCCTCCGAGGCTCCCCACTCCAGCAGACCGACTGAAGGTGACTGCGGCATTTCCAGTCGTGAGGGGGTTTCCAAAGCTATCTCGGGCCTGAACCGACAGGAGTTGGATGGCGACGCCATCGGCAGGGATGGATGCCGTCAATGGGCTCAGCACCGATTGCGATGCATCCGCCTCCGCCGGCACCACGGCAAAGGCTTGAGACGTGACCAATACCAGCGAGTCGCTCGAAGCCCGCAGCGTATAGCCCGTGGCCGCGAGAGTGGGCCGGATTTCGTCAAAGGTGATCAACCCTCCCGAAGCCGCACGACTTGTGGCTGCAGGCAAGGTCAGACCACTTGCAGCTGACTCCCAGTTCAATGTCACCACACCGGTGAAGCTCTCGACCCGGTTTCCGTAAGCATCCTGAATCTCCACCAAAGGCGAAGGTTGGATGAATGCTCCAGCCACGGTGTCCGAGGGCTGGGTTCGGAAGGCCAGTCGATTCGCAACTCCGGTCACGGTGGTCACCGGCGGCGAAGTTCCGGTGATACCCGGAAAATTCGGATCCGTCGCACTGACCTGCGTCGATAAGCCCGAGGTGGTCGCCACACTGAGAACCACCGATGCGCGCCCTTCGGCATCCACGGTTCCCGTCGTGACACTGAGCACCCCTGGAGCACCACTTTGGGTCCAAACCACACTGCGGCCGGCTGCGAGAACTCGGACTCCCGAGGCATCCACAGCCTGCGCCGTGATCACCACAGTCCCGCCCGCGACCACCTGATCGGCGGAAGCGGTGACCTGAAACCGATCTATCGGCCCTGGAACGACACACCTCACAGTGGCAGTTGCAGAGACATTGCCTGCGTCATCGGTTGCGCTCAGGGCGAAGCGTCGCGACCCCGGTGTGGGGACACTGCGTGTGTTGGAATAGCGGAAGGCTCTGACGACGGATTGCGCTTCGGACACTGAGAATGTCGGCGCATCGGATTTGAAGATCCAGAAGCGACCCAAGCCAAACCACACGTCCACCGAGATGGCACCCACTTGGATCACCCGACTGGCACCGCCGCTCCCATCCGCTGGGAACGAGGTGGCGCCCAGAAGAAGCAACTCGGAAGCGCCGTCTTGAAGATCGGTGGCCGCCAACGTCAATGCGCGGATGCGACCGGAGTTATCGGACAACACCGCCGCAGGAATGCCTCCGCCCAGACTGACCTCCTGCCCCGGCGGCACGATCACGGTACTGTCGACGGACAGCGGATCGGATGGGGCTAGGTCCAAGATCGGCAGCTGATGATCCCGGATGGTCAGCTCGCCGCTGGTCGAGTCTGCACGACTGTTTCCAGCCAAATCGCGCACCGTGGCAACCACGTCGTAGACGCCCGAGAATCCACCGCCCAGGTCAGCAGGCAGCAGCGCATTGCGTTCAGGAACGCTCAGCGACCAATCCTGTCCGGTCAGGCTCAAAGACCCGTCTCCCGGCTGATAGGTCACGCCATCCAGCACAACCGTAAAAGCCTCGCCCGTGCCCACGGCCGCTCGGCCTGTGATCACCGGTGTTGCCAGGTCCGTGACCAAAGAATCCACAAGAACGCCCCCTTGAGGGGCACTGGCATCGATGACCAGTGTTTGTTCAACAGTAACCCCTGTGCTGGAAGCTCGAAGGGTGTACTGCCCCTCGGCCAACGGAGTCAGCGCCAGAGTCCAATTTCCATCGGTGGCCACCCCGACTCCGGTGACGGGAACAACCACCGTCTCGGAAGCAGTCCAGACGCTCACACCGATGGTCTCACCGGCCACCCCGGTTCCACGGACAAGAATCGAGAAATCGGAAGTGATGAAGTCACCGCGCAAACCCGTATCGTCGGTGATCCCATCGAGCGTGGGCGAAGCGAAGGTCGCTCGACCATGGACAAAGGAATCGTTGGCGGTGAAGACCGACCGATCTGGAGCCGTGGCCCAAGCACTCACCCAAATCGTGCCATAGGCCAGTCCACGGAGGTTCAGGGCAGGCGTGGTCCAAGATCCGTCGCTCTGGACCGAGGCCGAGCTATTCAAGGTCTGAGTTCCATCGGTCAGGCTGACTTGGACAACCGCACCCGACGTCCACGCAGCGGTGGTTCCCGAGATCGCCAACGCCTGGTCTTCCGACTCGTCCACTCGTCCGTCGGCATAAACTTGACCAGGGCCGGAAGGCAACGGGTTGATCGTCAGCGCCGGCGCACTGGGATCCACACGGAGCAGTTTCACCGGTGTCACAAACACGTTGCCGACCTCATCCTCTGCGCGGGCACGAACCCCCACGAGGCCGGAGATGGGCGAGGTGACCTGGGCGCTCCAAGATCCCGTGCTGCCTACCGTGGCATTGGCTTGGATAGCGTCGGCCCAATCGCCGTCGTTGTTAGGATCCACGGAAACGAGAACGAGAGCTCCCGACGCAAGGTCACTGAGCCCAGTGATCCACGGAGTGGTCGTGGTGGTGATGGGGTTGAAGGTCAATGTCAGGACCGGAGCGGTCCCGTCGATTCGCAGTCGTTGCACGTCATTGGCGCTATTGCCCGCAGCCTCTGTCACGGAGGCGCTCACCTGGATCCATCCCTGAAGGCCTTCGGTTGGGAAATGGCCAGAGAAGGGCACCAAGAGCCCCGTGTCGGCCGACCAACGTCCATCGCTCCCCACGGGCACCTGATAACGCAGGTTCGCCAGGGATCCCTCCTCGGGATCCAGCACTAGATCCACCAGAGTCCCAGCCGCAATGCCGGAAGTGGTTCCTGAAATGATGGGCGTCGTATCGGCAGTCTGCTCAATGCTGGCTCCGCCCGCGATGGTGATCACGGCCGTGGTGTCCACAGTCAATTCGTCGGAGGAAGGATCTTGCACCACGCCACCGCCCGAGCGGGTCACACTGGCGAGCACTTCATAGACATCATCCGCGAGATCCGAGCTCACGGTGAGTGACCATTGAGTGGCATTGACGGTTAGAGCTGCGCCCGAATAAACGGTGCCACCCACACTCACCTGGAGGGAGTCCCCCGGGATCTGCGTCCAGGTTCCTGACAGACCAGGCCGCCGGGAGGCGGTGTTCACCGACTGAACCGTGGGGCGATTCAACCCAGTGGCGGTGGTGGTTCCGTAGGAGAGTCGTTCCGCGATGGCCGTGATGCGAGCCGATGGGCTGAGTCCATTGGCCGGAAAAACACCCGAGGCCGGCATATCGGTACCGGTTTCCAGCACCCAACGGCCGGTCGTCAACGCAGGTGCGTCGTAGAAGACGTCGTTGACGCCGTCATTGTCGGTATCGATCTGGATCCGGACCGGGAGCCCAGCGGGCAACGAGGTTGTCCCCGACAGAGAAGGTGTGGTGTCCACGGCCAACTCGCTGGTGTCGATGGTGAGAGTCGGTGCAACAGCGGCGGGCTGGGTGTTATACGCCTGCGTCGCAAAACCCGGGGCAGTGCCGCGGCTACCGACCGAACTCACAGCAGCACGATCTGGAACGGAGATTTCCAAGGTTCCTCGGCTCGACGCGTTCGGCTGGACCACCAGCGAGTACGTGCTGGCGGTCAGTTGGGTGAATACCCCCTTGGTCCCTCCAACCACTGTGATGTCAGAGGCGTCGAACCCGCTGACGTTTTCTGAAAAGGTGAAACTGAAGGTCACGGCTCCGGATGCAGTGCCCGGAACATTGTCGGTGATGGTCAACTGCGGCGGAGTGAGCTCGAGCTGAGCGAGGGCGGCGCTATTGATCAACGCCGCACCATCCGCAGCCGTCACAGTGAAGGTCAGCAGTCCATTGGCCAACGAGCGGACCTGAGAATCACTCAACACGGCCGTCCAACTGGATCCGGAATAGGGGCCCGACACCGTGTTGGTGACCAGGCCATCGGTGACCTGGAGTGTGACCGTTCCGGTGCCGGTCAACGTCGTTCCACCCGCAATGGGCAGTCCGCTGGTGATTTCGCTCGAAGAGATTTTCTGGTCGGTGGCGATTGCCTGAAAACTGAGAGTCCGTGTGGGATTGAGGTTCGAAAGGCTCTGAACTTTCTGCACCGCTTGGACGATGTTTCCAGCCGCGTCGGTCTCTTGAGAGGCTGGGGCGACTTGGATGAGTGCTGAGTTGACATTACCAGGGTCGAGAGACACCGAGAAATTGCCCGAGGCAAGCGTGCTCACCGTGGCCGGCCCATCGAGGTTCACCGTATCGGCACTGTTGCGTAACGCCACGATGAGGGACTTGAGTGGCAACTCACTGACGCCGGTGATGAATGACGCACTGTTCTTCTTCAATTGACTGGGCGTGGTGATGGCAATGCGTGGTGCCCACGTGTCATGGGTCACACGGGTATCGACGGCCGTGACCGAGGTTCCGGGGATCGTCGCGGTCACTGTCAGCGTCCCTTCCTCCAAGGAACTCAAATCCAGAGTCGACGTCGTCCAAGTTCCCGCCGTGATGGGCAAGTCCGTGATCCGGAGGCCTCGGCCCAGCGGATCGAAAATAGTCAATTCAACGGTTCCTGATCCGGTGGCGGTTCCGGAAATCCGCACCTGATTGTCCTCTGTTCCGTTGAGCCAGAAGGCTCCGGCTCCGGTATTGTTCACCAGAGCCAGCGTGTCCGTGACCGCCTCCGAGCGGATCGAGTCAATGACGAGCATCGGGTTGGATTGGGTCAGCACCTGGGTGACGGAGGTCACACCTTGGGCATCGGAAACCTGGATCCCGTTCACACCCAAGAACCCGCTGGTGGAGTTGGCAGTGCCCGAGATGGGCGAGGCCGACAAGGTGTTGAGAGTCCAGCGGCCCAACACGTCCGTGACCGCGCTGTAATTCACCACATCGGTAAGGTTGGCATCATTGCCGGGATTGATCCGGACAATCACAAATCCGCCGGCTGCAGACGACCCGCCGGACAAGACCGGCCACAGACCAATGCCTGTGACCACACCTCCACCATCTACGCTCAATGTGACCGGTGGCAGGAGGGTGAGTTCGCCCGTGGTGGCATCATCGACCAAGACGCCCGCTCGAGTGACCTGGGCTTGGACTTGTTGGGCAGCACCCAGACTCAACGCCAGAGTCCCCTCAGTGGGCGTGGCAGTGGCCAAATTCAAACTCCAGGTGTCTCCAACAGGGGCGAGGTCATAGGTGGCGCCCCCGACCGTGACCGTGAGGAGATCAGCCACGTCTCGGACCCAGGTACCCGTCAAGATTGGAGTCAGGCTTCGGGACACCACCGGCTGAACCGTAGGACGTGTGATGGCCACGACGGTCTGCTCATTGCCGGCCGCATCGGTCGCCGATGCGGTGATGCGAGCAGTTCGGGCGATGCCTCCCACCGGCCAGGAACCCGTCGCCGGAAGCGCCGTCGCCGTCGAGACCGACCAAGCCCCCGACTGGACCGTGGTCCGGTAAGTGAGCGGAAGCGTCGTCGGTGAATGATCGTGATCGAGTTCGACGGTCACCACCGAACCATTCGGCAGATCGCTGAACCCGCTGATCGTCGGCGTGCCCAAGGTTTCCAACGGAAGGACCGTCAGCAGTGGCGCCTGGCGATCATGCAAGACCGTGGCAGTTGCGGGAACCGTTCCCGACAGCGTCACCGAGCTGCCAGTACCCACGACGGACTCGGCCGTCAAGGTCAGCTCTCCTTGGCCCAATGCGGACAGGTCTTGGATGGCCTGCCATTGACCCAAAGCATCGGTCTGGGTCCAGGCCGTTTGGATACCAGATCCGGTGTCCGTTATGGTTAACTTCACCCAACTCAGTGGTGGAGCGTTTCCGCTCAAGGCCACGCCTGAGTCCTCGGATTGGTTGAGAGTACCCGAGGGGTCGATGGGCTGGCGGATGCGAACCTCGGAGAAGAGTCCGCGCGGTTCAGCCAACGGAACGGCCGCGGAAAGCGCCCCCAGATCCGCCCAAGAAGCATTCCGATCGAAGGACGCGCCAACCCCGCTGATGTCTCCATTGATAGCCCCCAACCCGCTTTGGGTGAAGGCGACGTATCGGACCGGCGTGGTGAGCCCCACTCCTGCGATTCCGGAGGCCCCGCGGGGACCGGCCTGTCCTTGGGAATCCACTGGAGACGCCTGGGCCAATGTGGCCAAGAGGTCAGGCACGGGCACGCGCCAAGAAATGAACGAGTCCGTGCCGGCATTGGATCCCAGATCGGCACTGCCATTCCACTGGGGATCGTTGCTCGCCGTGACCGATTGAACTTGGACGGTCTCCGAGGTGGTCGGATAAACGCCTGCACTGGCCAACCAACCCGCGGGCAGCAAGGTGGTGAGGGTGGTATTGGGGGAGTGACTCAAACCGGTCCCGGGATCCAACAGGCGGACCTGGGGAGATCCGCCGCTGCCATCCCAGGCCATGAGGAGATCCAAGCGCCCATCGGCATTGGCATCCAAGCCCACCACGGCCATCCCGCTCCATCCCGTCAGCGGAGCGGTGGAACCGAGGCGCACTCGAAAACGGAGACGGTCATCGGAGACAGTTTCCGTCTCGGCCCCTTCGTAGGCGACGTACAACGATCCGTGACCGGCATCTCCCACCAGGTCTCCCCCACCGATCGCCCGAGGCGCATCGGCCACAGGATCGTGCGAACCATTCGGGCCACCCAACACGGCCGTCCAACCCGACCTGCCCTCCAGTGAGGGGCTAGCCGCCCGCGCCACCGTAGCCGCCATTCCCAACAGGGCGATGGCGAAAAGGCCCCTCGTCCGGGCTCTTTCGGGATTGCGGCGACTGGGTCGGCGCCGGGATCGCCCTTTGGAAGGGCCAGGGCAGTTCGGGCGTACCTCAGCCGGTTTACAGGCAGAGCCAGTCCACGGTATGGCATCCGATGCGAGATGACCAAAAAACTGAGTCACTGACTCTGCTAGATTTCTGAGAAACATTTTCTTGAACAGTTTGGGTGAAAGAGACTGATGCAGTCCTACTGTCTGACTGTCCTCAGTGAATAGAAGCCCGTATATCGGGACGCGGACCGGAAAATGAGTCTGGTGGATTCCCTGAGAACTCCGCTAAACCGCCTCGAAAAGACTCCCGCTGTTCTTGTAACGGCCTAAGTCCGCTCTGGATGATATTTTTACCGCGTTTAATGTAACAATATTCTGTAACACCCCATGAACTCAGGTCGCCAGCGACTCATCCGACGCGCTGAGTCAGATTCTAAAAAACGAGCGCAGATTTTTAGATCTGCGCCCGCGACAACAAGCTCTTGGTTCCAACGACTAATCCACCATTCCACGTTCCATCCATTGAACGGCTCGGTGGGTCAGAGCCACTCCGGAGGTCACCCCCAGTTTTCGCTTTAAATGCTCCAGATAGGTCTCGATGGTTTTGACACTGAGGCCCAATGCGGTGGCAACTCCGCGAGTCGGTTTCCCCGAACCAATCAACCGAAACACCTGAAGCTCCCGGTTGGTCAGTCCTTGGATGGGTGAGGCCGTTTCCATCACGCCAACCCCCAGGTATCGGAGCGCCAATTGCGCCGACACTTTGGCACTGAAATAGGTCCGACCTTCCAAGACACAGTAGAGGGCTTGCAAAATCACCGAATCTTCCTCGAATTTGGAGACGAAACCAAACGCTCCGGCCTGAAGCACCCGCTCGGCATGGATGGTTTCAGGATACTGGGAAAGCACCAGAATGCGCAGTCGAGCATGGCGCAAACGCAGGTCCTTGATGAGATCCACGCCGGCCCCATCCCGAGTCGACAGCTCCATAATGACCAGGTCGGCACCCAAGGAATCCATGGCTGCGAGAGCACTATTGCGATCGGAATATTCGCCACAAACGGTCCAACCTTCCTGGCGACGGACCAACTCGGCGACCCCTCGACGGTAGAGCGACAGTTCATCGATCAAGACCAGTCGATGGCTACGATTCTGATTTTCTGGAATAGGATTCATGGTGAGGTGCTGCAGCAAATCCTCCTAGAAGTCACTTTCTCTACGGACTCAAAGAGACATACTGCTATGTTTGAACGGAGAAAACCTGACAGCAATTCCCTCGGTAATAAATCAGGTGACCTCCTGATTTTACATATCATGGAATCCCCGATGCCTTTCCAAAAGCCTGATATCCATTCAGACTCCAGCTGAATGCCTAACACCTATTCGCCCCGGGGAATCCTGCGGATTCAAAATGCGGAGTTTCCCTGAGCCGTAAATTATCTGTAACGCCTCGGCGAGTACTGTGTAATTGCGCAGCAGCACTTGTCAGCGAGGAGTGGGCCGGATTTAGACCCATAACAAGCCACTAGCGAAGCCCTTGCGAAATAAAATCCAGCAAGCGTGACCGATCCAACTCAATCGTTCCGACTTATTGAAGAATACCACGTTCCATCCACTGCACGGCTCGATGCGTCAAAGCCACGCCCGATTGCACCCCTAATTTCCGCTTCAAATGGTCAACATACGTTTCGACCGTTTTGATACTAATCCCCAGAGCCTCGGCGATCGCTCGAGTGGGTTGACCCGACCCAATCAGGCGGAAAACCTGCAATTCGCGATTGCTCAGCTCATCCAAAGGAGAAGCTCCCGCCGAGGCCCCCACTCCAAGGTACTTGAGAGCCAATCGCGAGGAGAGGTGCTCGCTGAAGTACGTCTCCCCCGCAGCCACCTTACGAATCGCGCCCGCAATGGTTTCCAACTCTTCCAACTTGGAAACAAACCCGTTGGCCCCCACTTGGAGCACCCGTTCAGCGAGGATGTCTTCCGAGTGACCTGAGACAATGAGAATGCGGATCTGAGGGTAACGCAGGCGCAAGTCGCGGATCGAATCCAAGCCTGCACCATTCTTGTCCGACAATTCCAGAATGACCAAATCGGCCGGGGTAGACTCCATGACTCGGAGGATTTCTTCCGCCGAGGTGTACGCGCCGACCAGACTCAAGTCGGCCTGTTGTTGAACCAGACTACTAATGGCCTGACGACACAGGGGAATAGCGTCTGCAATGAGGATCCGCCGAGGGGACTTTCCGGAGTTGGTTTCATCGAATTTCATGCTTGAATTTGTTTACAATGATCAACTGATCGAATTTCCCGCGGAGCCGGCCCACCGGAAATCGATCCCACCGGAAATCAAATCTATGCTTATGAAACAACTATGGTATTACACCATTAATCCGTATGATTCCACCCATCTCTTTAGTAAAATTTACCACAAGCGCGTAACGCCTGCTCAACCGGTGACAGCGACGCCTCGATGCGTCAGCGGAATCGGGCCGGAGCGAGCATTGAAGGCGATCACCACAACCTCTCGCGCAAAGCGCGAAAGCTCTCTCGTCCCCGAGCCTTCCTGCGAGCGCAGGACCGCTTCCGCGGAGCCCCGCAGGGAGTGCAAGGCAGTACGGAGTGTCCCCTTTTGTGTAAATATGAGGGACCCCGAAGCTCGCCTCGATGCGGCAGCAGAATCGGGCCGGAGCGAGCATTGAAGGCGATCACCACAACTTCCCGTGCAAAGCGCGAAAGCCCCTCCTCCCCCGAGCCTTCCTGCGAGCGCAGGACCGCTTCCGCGGAGTCCCGCAGGGAGTACAAGGTAGTACGGAATGTCCCCTTTTGTGTAAATATGAGGGACCGACCCCGAAGCTGCATTGACCCGCGGGATATTCCGAGGCATTGGTACGTTTCGATCTGTTGTCATGGAAAACCGCACTGATCCCATCGCCGCCCGCATCGAGACCGGG
>Ga0315906_10010120_pt1 | contig 11111 bp, 11 predicted proteins | sample LakEriMetagenome_4_FD_203526 | JGI IMG/M metagenome (GOLD analysis project Ga0315906, IMG submission 203526) | Freshwater fungal communities from buoy surface, Lake Erie, Ohio, United States - Buoy 2 MA122 | ecosystem: Environmental > Aquatic > Freshwater > Lake > Lake biofilm | place: USA... | reverse complement strand
GAGGACATCACGCTCTTTGGTGATGGTTCTCAGACCCGTAGTTTTTGTTATGTCGATGACCTTATTGAGGGAATGATGCGGTTTATGGCCCTCCCCGGGCCCAAAGATACAGGCCATGAAGGCGCGCCAGGATTTCCGGGGCCAATTAATCTTGGTAACCCGGGCGAGTTCACCATTAAAGAGTTGGCCGAGCGCGTCGTAAAGATTACCGGCTCGCGCTCAAAACTCGTTTACCTGCCGCTTCCCCAAGACGACCCGATGCGCAGGCGCCCGGATATTTCTCGTGCGCAACAGTATCTGCAAGGCTGGCAGCCGTCGGTCGCCCTCGAAGAGGGGCTGAAATCCACCATTTCCTATTTCGATGCGCTTCTAAGGGCGACGTCTGGTCGATAGTGAATGGAGAGGCTATGCAAGAGGTGACGCATCCAGAGGTGTTGCAGGCAGTACAGGTGTTGAAGTCGATCAGCGCGAGCCCACAGGAGAGGCGCGATGCGGAGAGGCGGCTAAAGTACCACCGCGACATCACCGCCATTAAGTCTTTCGGGTGGCAGGAAGGTCGGGAAGAGGGAATCGCCTTGGGCGAGGCGCGTGGCCAACTCGAAGGCAAATCCGCTCTGCTTCTGAAGCAAATTGCCCTAAAATTCGGCCCCCTCACCCCCAGCACCCTCGCCCAGATCCACGCCGCCTCGCCCCAACAGCTTGACCATTGGGCAGAACGAATACTCACCGCGCCGGATCTCGATTCGCTTATGCGTGGAAAGTAAGGAAGTAAGATAGTATTACCATCATCATGCTCACCAAACGCACCAGCAAGAACCAAGTCACCCTGCCGAAGGCTATCCTGAATGCCGTTGGCGAGGCCGATTATTACGACGTCTCGGCCATGGATGGAAAGATCGTGCTCACGCCGGTGCGTCCGCAACAGCCCGACGCCATTCGGGCCAAGTTGCACGAGCTTGGCATCACCGAACAAGATGTCTCCGACGCGGTCACCTGGGCGCGCAAGCATGCATGACCGCGCCTCGGGTAGTTCTTGATACCAACTGCTTACTATCGGCCCTGGTCTTTACGCACGGGCGTTCGGCGTGGCTTCGCACCGCCTGGCAGTCAGGGCGCATTCGGGTACTGATGTGCCGCGACACCATGCACGAGTTGCTTCGCGTGGTGCACTACCCAAAGTTCAAGCTCAGCTCCGAAGAGGCGCAGGCACTACTGTCTGAGCTGTTACCGTTTGTGGAATCGATACAGCTTCATGCACAGCAGGCCCCTCTGCCAGAGGTACGCGACCCCCATGACACGGTCTTCTTGGCGCTGGCCGCGCAAGCAGATGCTAACGCCTTGGTTACAGGAGACCTCGACTTGCTTGCCGTAAAAGCGCAGTTTCGGATTCCCATCATTACCCCAGCCGAGTTTTACAGCCAACTGCACACCACCCCCTCCCCACCCCTCTAAGCGATTACGATATCGCCCATGACGAGCCCACGCCCCCCGCTATGAGCCAACGCGCCATTCTCATTGTTGGTGCGGGGTTTTCCGGTGCCGTGGTTGCCCGTGAACTTGCAGAAAAAGGCTACCAGGTCGAGATCATCGACAAGAAAGAACATATCGCCGGTCACGCCTACGACTACACCAACCACCTAGGTATTCGGGTACACAGGTACGGGCCGCACCTTTTTCACACCAGCAACCAAAAGGTCGTCGACTGGCTCAGTCGGTTTACGCAATGGACGCCCTATCAGCACAAGGTGAAGGCCATGCTTGCAGACGGGCGACTGGTAACCCTTCCCGTCAATGCCGAAACGAAGGCCATCGTAGGCGAAGAAAACGTGCTCGATATCTTTTTTCGGCCTTATACCCGCAAGATGTGGGGCAAGGAACTTGAAGAGCTCGACCCCGGCATTATCAATCGCGTTCCGATACGCAACGACCTGAACGAACTCTACTTTCCCAACGACAGCTTTCAGGCGCTGCCCACGCACGGCTACACGCGGCTGATTGAAAACATCCTCGACCACCCCAACATTCGGGTACAACTCAACACCGAGTACCAGCGGTCGCACTCCGCAGGCTTCGCCCACACTTTCAATTCCATGCCAATCGATGCGTACTTCAACTTCAAGTACGGCGATCTTCCCTACCGGTCAATCAAGTTTCACACTCTTGATTTACCGACCCCGCGGTGCTACCCGGTTCCATCGATCAACTTCACCCACGATGGGCCCTACACGCGCCTCACCGAATGGAAGAATTTTCCCAACCACGGATCGCACCCTTTCTGCACCACCCTGACATTTGAGGAACCCTGCGACTATCGGGACAACCAGATGGAGCGCTACTACCCCGTGAAGGATGTCTCAGGGAGCAATATTGCGCTTTACAAAAGATACCGATCCGAGACACCCGCAGACACAACCTTTATCGGTCGCTGTGGTCAGTACGTGTATATCGACATGCATCAGGCCATAAGCTCAGCACTCGCCACTGCGCAAACCTTCCTCGCCAACGCGGGCGCTGATTCTCGCTAAACAAGGCTCGAACAAAAACGCTACGGCATGGCAGGGTCGGGCGCAGGTGCGGCCTGAGGGGCCTCTTGCGCAGGGCTCGCAGCAGCCGGGGGTGCGGATGAGGAAAAATCAGGGAACTTGTGCAGGTTCATGGCCACAATCACCCGCTTGCCGTGATTCTCCGGAACGCTATGCACCAGCAGCCCCGGAAACATAATCAGCATATTGGGCTGTGGCCGCACCAAGAGACGGTTCGAAAAAATAATGGGTGCACAGTCTTCGTCTGCCTCGAGGTAAACGACACCTGAGAAATCAGAAGGAAAATGGCTATGGGCAATGGTGTGGTCTGCCTCTTCGTAGACGGCACCCCAGCAGTCGGTGACCTGTAGCCCCCAATTTAGCCGCTCAAGATTCGTGTTCAGATGCTCCAGGGATGCCCGCTTAGCAAAGCCCACCACCAGGTCACAGAGAGGTATCAGCTTAGCGTTGAGCCGATGGCTCTTCCACGGACTCATATAGACCGAATTCACATTCGATGGGGTGTTGTCTGGGTGGGAAACGCGCAATTCGTTTATGGCCTCTCGCGCAAGCCGCAATTCATTCTGAAAACCTCCAAGATCGACCCAGAAGATCGGTAGCGTGGTCTCCACAGAGAGTTGATTAACGTTGGGCGACACCAGTTGGGTTGTGGTCACGTCAGCGCTTGTCATACGGGTCTGCGTCCTCTTTTTATCAAAAATTCTTCTTGGTAGTTTGCGCTCAGGAAACAGAGAAAGCGTTACTCCGTCCCATCGTACTCAGTACGCCCGAGGCGTGTCGTCCCGCTGATTAAATCGGGCAATAGCCGCTGCATCTATCGCACGCTGCTCCATGAGGCCGCGCTTTCTCGCCTGGTCTAGATCCAGCCGTTCCACGAGCGACTCCATCTTCTTCTGCCCCACCTGGGCATCAAGTAGTAACTGCTTGGCATGATCGAGCTGGGCGCTCAACGATTGTTGTTCTAGATCAACCCGGGCTTCCATTTCAAGAAGGTCCAAAATAAAACGGCGGAGTGCCTGCACCTGCGCAAGACCTTTGTCAGCATCAATGGTCTGGATCTGTCGCTGATAGTCTTTCTTTAGGGAAGAGACCTGAGCCTTACGTGTATCGAGCTTCTTCTGAGACGCATGCAGTTCGCTTAGGCGCTTGGTGAAACCCTGTACCTTATTCTCGGCAAGGCGTGCCAAAAGACCGACACCCTTAGCGGACTGGCCCGACGACTGGGTTGGCGCTGACATCGATAAGTTTCCTTTTGGTAAGAGAAGCGTGTGAGAACAAGTGTGCTTTAGGAAAATTAACTATCCGTAAATAATCCGTGAAGTCTTAACGTCCAAAGCCCGGCGATACCGGTGCGGCTTGACGCGGCACCGGCTTTGGTCCCGGGGGCTGTGGTGGCGGAGGCGGCGCCGCATTCGATTTCTCAAAGAGCTCACGCATGCGACGCTGTGTTTCTTCAAGGCTCACGGGTTCGTGCATTTCTTGGCAGAGAAACTGGTCAAGGTCGCCTCGGAGTCGAATAGCGGCATCTAAATCGGGATTGGTGCCAGTCTGATAGGCCCCCACTTGTATGAGGTCTTGGTTCTGCTGATAGAGCGCCCAGAGACGGCGCAGCCGATTGGCGGCTTTTAAATCCGCAGGGTCTACGAGTCCTTGCATGACCCGCGATATCGAACCGTTGAGGTCAATAGCAGGGTAATGGGCTGCATCAGCAAGTTGTCGGGATAACATCACCTGCCCATCGAGCGAGGCCCGCGAGATGTCCACCACCGGATCGGAGGCATCATCGTTCTCCGCGAGCACGGTATAGACCGCGGTAATGGCGCCGTGCCCATGGCGGCCAACTCCGGCACGCTCAATAAGGGTGGGTAGAAGGCTAAAGACCGAGGGCGGGTAGCCCTTTGCGGTGGGGGGCTCTCCGACGGCTAGGCCGATCTCTCGTTGAGCATGGGCCACACGCGTGAGGCTATCGATGAGCAGAAGCACGCTTAAGCCCTGGTCACGAAAGTACTCCGCAATCAGGTGCGCGTACTGGGCGGCTTTCAGGCGCAGCACCGCCGACACATTGGCAGGCGCAGCCACCACCACACTCTTCGCAAGACCTTCGGGCCCCAGCGATTCTTGAATAAAGGCCTGTACCTCCCGGCCACGCTCACCAACGAGGCCAATGACCACCAGATCAGCCTTGGTGTAGCGGGTGAGCATTCCCAAGAGGCTGCTTTTCCCCACTCCAGAGCCAGCCACCAGGCCAATACGCTGCCCCTTTCCCATGGTGAGCATGCCATTGATGGCCTTCACACCAACATCAAGTATCTCGTGAATCGGCCCCCGCTCCATGGGGTTGACCGACAGGCCCAGCAGAGAAAGTCGATCGATGCATTCAGGGTCGGGTCGACCATCGAGCGCCTCACCTCGCGGGCCAATCACGCGACCCAACAGTTCAGGCCCAAGCCGGGCCTGAGCGGTGTGCTCAATCACCCGGACCATATCGCCCGGGCCAATGCCCTTGGGCTCCACAAAAGGCATCAGGTAGAGCACCTGGTCTTGAAACCCCACGACTTCCGCTTCAAGCCGATGGCCGTTGTTACCCACAACCTCGCAGACCGCGCCTAAGGGAGCCATGAGTCCGCGTACCTCAATGGTAAGGCCCACCACCCGGGCGAGACTGCCTGTACGGCTGGGGGACGACACGCGGGCCCGGCGTACCGCGCCTTCCGCAAGATCGGTAAAGCTCACTCCTTCTCCTCGGAAGAGGTCTGCGCCAATTGTTCGCGATACTCATCGGGCTCAGCGGTGTCGATGACAGAATCCACCTGCTCGAAGGCCTCCTTCACCAAGGCAACATTTTGTAAGAATGACGGTGGCGGTGCTCCCGCATCCACCTTTGCCGTCAATGAATGCCAGAGCGCTTCAGCGCGGTCTTCGATAAGGTCTTCAATTAAGGCGCCGTTCATCTGTACCTTGACACTGCCACTGGTAAGGGTTGGATCGGCCTTCAATGTCATGCTACCTGGCAGGCTCAGCCCATGGCCCTCAATACGCGAGAGATCTTCTGGATTGAGTCGCACCAGCACAGGGGCTGACGGATCTTTGTCAAACTCTTCAAGACTTGTCTGCACGAGCCGCGCAATGGCCTGTCCCGAGAGGGTAAGCTCCCCGCGTACCAGCTGCTCGGCCAAATGGGTGGCAAGCTTTAGTAAGGGCGCATAGAAGTTAGGCGTATCGTGGGCAGCCTCGGCCATCTTCTGGGTGAGATCGCGCAGGTCCTCCACCACGAGTTGCACCTCGGCCTGCAACTCATCGCGCACTGTCGCCTCAGCCTTGGCATAGCCTTCGTCGTAGCCCTTCTGATAGGCCTCATCTTCAATCGCCTGGCGCTCTTCGTCGGTGATGGCCACTGCAGTAGCGGCCTCGGCTAGGGTCTCTTCGCGGCCAGCCTGCTTTCCCTGGGCATGGGCCTCATCAAACATCTGCTGAATATCGGCCGCCGAGACGAGCTGCATGCCCTCGGGTATGGGCCCCGAGGCAGTGGCAGGCGCAATCGCCTCAGTTTTTTCATTATCGGCCGTAAGCGCAGGCTCTTCTGGCGGTGCCTCAAGCGCCACCGCCTCTACGGTGGCTGCCTCTGCTAAGACTGCTGCCTCTGATCCCTCGGCTGCCTCTATCGACTCTTTGGCCTCTGTGCCTTCGGCGGGCTGCACCTCTTGGCTCTGACTCTCTTGTGTCGCGCGTGCCTCGGCCTCCTGAGCCTCCTGGGCCTCCTGCTCTTCCCTAAGTATTGCCTCCTTGGCCTTTGCCGCTTCGGCCTCCCGCTCCTCGGCCTTCGATCGCGGTGCGGTCTTGGAAATCTCTGTGACCTGGGCCATGGTCTTCGGTGACAAAAGCTGAAAGCCCTTGCTCGACACACCGGCCAGGGTGCGGGCAATCGCCTGCTGCACGAGCGGGTCGGGCAGGGAAATTTCTTTTTCGGGCAGGCCAATCTTAAAAGGCTGGCGTGCCCCTTTTTCAGGAATCTGCTCGGCCCCCTTAAAAAGATGGTCCCCGGGCTTGGGCTCAAAGAGCGCGCCCTCGGGCTTCACCAGGGCAAGCGCCCGGCGTCCGTCCGGGTCACCCGAGTGGGTAAACCGGGCGTCGTTTTTAAACAAAGTCCTCTCCGCGACCGGCGAGCATTATTTCGCCCTTGTCCGACAGTTTCTTGGCCAGGCGCATGATCGACTTCTGGGCGTCTTCTACGTCGGTAAGCCGCAGGGGGCCCTTGCCCTCCATCTCGTCGATGAACATGACACGGGCACGGGCCGACATGTTGCCAAAGAACTTGTCTTTCACGGGTTCGGTTGCACCCTTGAGGGCCACCATGAGCATGTCTTGCTCGATGTTGCGCATGAGGGTCTGAATGCTGCGGTTGTCTACGCCCACCAGGTTCTCAAAGGAGAACATGTTGTCCTGCACCTTCATGGCAATATCGGGGTCCAGGTCATTTAGGCCATTGAGAATGACCGACTCGAGATCGGCCTTGGTGAAGTTCATAATCTTTGCGGCGGCCTTCACGCCACCAAAGCTTGAGGACTTCGCAGACGAACTCTTCGAGAACTGCTCCTTCATAATCTTCTCAAGCTCTTGCATAGCCGAGGGCTGCACGGTCTCTAGAGACGCAACCCGCCGCAAGACCTCAGGCCGAATATCCGGCGACAAGAAGGCCAAGACATCGGCCGCCACGTCAAAGTCGCAGACCGACAAAATAATGGCAATCACCTGGGGGTGCTCAGCGCGAATCATGTCGGCAATCGAGCGGGCATCCATCCAGCGCAGAATCTCTAAGCCCTTGCTCGAAGCCCCGGGCATAATGCGGCTCAAAATCGAGGCGGCCTTGTCTTCACCCAAGGCCCGCTTCAATACATTTTCCACATAGTCAGAACTACCAAGCCCCAGGCTTGTCTGCTTCTTAATGGTGTTGATGAAGTCATCCAGCACAATGCTCACCGCCTCTTGCGAGAGGTCTTGCACCGAGGTCATGGCGGCACCAATGGCCTGAACCTCTTTGGGGCTCATGTATTTAATAATGTCTGCGGCCTGCTGCTCACCTAAGAGCAGCATGAGCACCGCCGCGCGCTGGGTGGTGGTGAGCTCCGCAAGCTCCTGCTGAAGCGCCTCCGAGATAACCTCGGGGCCCGAGGGGCCACCGGCCGGGGCAGGGAGCTTTGCAACTTCGTCTTTATCAGCCATGACAGACTCCGTGTATTTTTCTTTCTAGGCCGGCTTAATCAGGTTCTTCATCACCGTGGCCACCCGGCCCGAGTCTTCAGAGACCAGGAACCGAATCAAGGCCACCTTATCGTCGTACGAGTTCGCGGTATTCAGCATATCGATCGAAATCGAAGACTTCTTGGGCTTTAACTTCGCCTTAATATCTTCCAATGATTCGCCTTCTTCAAGTTCAATCATGCCCATTTCTTCCTTAGAGAGTTCGGTGGGGGGGGCAGTAGCGCCCTCAGGGAGGGGCTGACCGTCGGGGCCCGCGAGAATCGGGCGGCCATCTTGGCCCAATACGGGCCTACCATCGGCGCCCAAGACGACCGGCAAGGGTAGGCCATCGGGGCCAACAGGCACCTTGGCAAGCTCTTCGGCCGCCTTCTTGGCCTCTTCCTCGGCCTTGGCCGCCATCTCGGCCGCAAGCTTGGCCTCGGCCTCAGCCTTGGCCTGTCGGGCCGCCTGCCGCTCCATGCGGGCAATATCGCGTGGGGTCATGGTCTGACCGGTCATCTGATTCACCACGGGTCGAATAATCGTCACCAGAATCACCAGGAAGATGAGCGTCGTGATGAGAATCTTCACAGAGGTCATCAGGTCTTCGTCTTGGAACCACTCCTTGGGCGGCTCGGTGGGGGCGAATTGGGCAGGCATCAGGGTGACCACATCGCCCCGCCCCTCTTTAAAGCCCACCACGCCCCGTACCAGATTGGTAAGCCGATCGAGTTCACCCTGGCTGTAGCCGTGCAGGGCGGCCTGCGCAGCTGCCTGGGCGGCAGCCTCGGCCGCGCCTTCGCCATTGGCCCCATTCGCAATAACTGCGGGAGCAGCAGGCTTGGGCCCATACGGAAAGCCCTTCTCGTTAATCACCACCGCCACGCTCACCCGGGTAATGGAGCCTGTGGGGTTCTTGATGTAGCGCACCGTCTTATCAATCTCGTAGTTACGGGTCGCGCGTTTACTGAGTGTAGTGTTCTCTTGTAACGCATCATCCGCGCTTGCACCGGTCTGGTCTGTGTTCACCACCGGTGGGGGAGGCGTATTGGTAATCGAGCCGGGAATGCCTTCGGCCGTGAGGCGCTGCGAGCGGTCTTCGGCCAAGACCTCCGACCGGGTCTTGGGTCCCGTCTTGGTATTGTCAAAATCCTCAACAGCCACTTCGCTCTCAGTGAAGTCGAGGGTGACATCGACCTGCGTACGCACATTGGCCTCACCCACAATCGGGGCAAGAATCTCCATCACGCGGGCACGGTAGGTTTCTTCTACCTTTTGCTTGTGGTTGAGTTGCGCATCGGTAAGCCCCAAAGGGGTGTTCTCGGGCCGCTGGGTTAAGAGGTTGCCAAAGTTGTCTACCACCGAGACATTGGTAGCCGCCATATACGGGATGCTCGAAGACACCAGATGCACAATGGCATCGACCTGATTGCGGCTCACAATGCGGCCCTGTTGTGGTGTGACCACCACCGAGGCCTTGGGCTCTGCGCGGTCGCGCACAAATACGCTCTGTTTCGGAAGGGCGAGGTGTACACGTGCGGACTGAATGGTGGCGATCTGCGTAATGCTCGAAGCCAACTCCTGCTCCATAGCCTTGATGTAGCGCACCTGCTCCATAAACTGGCTGGTGGTCATGGCGCTTTGCTCGCTTAGGGCATCAATACCCTGGGGAAGCGGCGCCTTTGGAATGCCTTTAGAGGCCAGGTAAATACGAGCCTCGTGGTACTTGTTGTCGGGAACCGTAATATTGCCGGTAGTGGTATCAATTTTTGGTTCAAAGGCCGCCATCTTCAAGGCATCAAAGGCCGCCTGCTGGTCTGACTCGGAGATGCCAGGCATGATGGGCCGGTACTGCACCGGTGTGCTCACCATGTTAAAGAAGGTATTAAAGAGCCCGACAAAGGCAATCAGCACAAAGAGCACAATCAGCGCAGATACCGCCTTCTTCACCAGCGGGTTCTGCAGGCCGTCGCGAATGAAGGGCGCAAGCTTGAGGTTCTGCAACGCAGGTATCGCCACCTGGGCACCCCGCTGAATCGTCTCTCCGGCCACGGTTGCAGCCTCAGCGGCAGCGGCCTTTGCGCGGGTAGCAGCCTCTGCAGCCTTGTCCCCAATCGCAGCGGCATTGGCGGAGGCGGCATTGGCAATATTGGCTACTGCGCTGGGCTTACCATCGCCCGCCCCGGCGGGGGTAAGAGCGCCACCAGGGGTGGGCAGTGCGGGATTGTCTGAAGCCATGGTCGTACTCGCTTATAGGTAGGGTGCGGATAGTGCTCGTACTAGAGAAAAATAAAGAGTCGGTTCACGATGGTGAGAAGTCGTCGCGCCGCGCTGCACTAGACCGGCATGTTCATAATTTCTTCGTAGGCCTTCATCACCTTGTTGCGAATCTGCAAGGTGGCCTCAAAGGCGAGCGACGCTTTCTGCATTCCCAACACGACATCGGTCAGGGGAATGTTCTCGCCCTTCTCATAGGCGGTACGCTGGGCTGCGGAGAACTGCTGCAGGTCGTTTACCGACTGCAGTGAGCCGCGTACCACATCGCCAAAGGCGGGCTTAGGCAAGGCTTCTTGCAGATCGGTCTTTTGCAGTTGCTCGAGCACAAAGGGTTGCTTCTGCACTGCCTGCTTGGCAAACTCGCCTTCAGCCGGGCCCACAGGAAGGTTGAACTTGTTTGCCACCTGCACAGGCGGCTGCGGCACAGGCATAGGCACCTGCTGCGACTTTGCCTGCACCTGCGCCTGGTATTGCCGAATCTGGGCGAGCACGTTGGCAACACCCGCGGAATTCACGCCCGAGGTAATCATGCGGCACCTGCCATTTTTAGCTGGGCCATCTTGTAGCGCAGAGTGCGTGGGCTAATGCCCAGACGCCGTGCGGCCTCCTCCCGGGTGGGCGAAGCCTCAATGGCCGCAAGAATCATTTTTTTCTCGTTGGTCTTCACAAGTTCCGGCAGACGAATGGGGGCGCTGCCTGAGAAACTCGGCATAGCCTCTTGCGCCTCTTGCGCCTCTTCGTCGGAGGCCTCCTCGCTTTGCTCGGCGATACGCTCCATCGAAGAGGAAGACGATTTCGAACCGGAAGACATCACATCGCGCAGGCCCACGGGCGAAACGGCTGCAGCAGCCTGTACGGAGCTCTCCTCTGCCTGCACGGCATGCGCTGCCGCGTGGTCGTTCGCTATCCAGCCCGACTGCGCAAAGACAGTTGATGGCCCATCGCTCTGCAGATCATCAAAGACCAGGTGTTCTGCCTCCAGCGTATCGCCAGGGCAGAATACGAGCGCACGTAGCATCACATTCTCAAGCTCTCGGACATTGCCTGGCCAGT
>Ga0315906_10010115_pt1 | contig 11115 bp, 8 predicted proteins | sample LakEriMetagenome_4_FD_203526 | JGI IMG/M metagenome (GOLD analysis project Ga0315906, IMG submission 203526) | Freshwater fungal communities from buoy surface, Lake Erie, Ohio, United States - Buoy 2 MA122 | ecosystem: Environmental > Aquatic > Freshwater > Lake > Lake biofilm | place: USA: Lake... | reverse complement strand
CACTCGTGTGTATGTCTGCCAGAAGACGGCAGATCAGTACGTTGGTGTGATCGAGCGCAAAGGCGCGTTCGGCGGCGATCAGTGCTCCGGCATTGTTGCCAGAGTGCACCTGTGCATGCGCGAGGAATAGCCAGCTTTGCGCGTCTTCCGGATCAAGTGCTAGCGCGCGTTCGAAGGCCGCAATGGCGGTGGGCCATTTACGCCCGGCGGAAGCACGCTGTCCCGCCTCCCGCTGCTGCAGGGCTTTTTGCTTCAAAGCGGCGGGTTTCATGGCCGGGACTTTGCATGACTCGACCACGAAGTTCAAACATGATCGTCAGCGATACAGCAGATACGGCGCTCGCAGGCGTCGCCACGCGGCTTCCTGCGCAGCCCAGCTGTCGACGATGCGCTGCGGCGGCTCGCCATTGCGCAGGCGATTGACGAGCTCGCGACCGAAGAGGCCGGCGATGCGATCGAGCTCGAAGCGAGGTCCGTACAGGTGATCGAGCGCACTGGCGAGTTCGAGTCCGAGGCGCACGACGGGCAAACGTTCGCGGTCGGTCAGGACAATCGACACCCCCCCGCAACGCTCGCCCTGATGGCGGCTCGAAGTTGGGGTGAAGGTCACCGGATAAAAGCGAACGCCGGGGATCTCGCGACCATTGAGTTCGGCGGCGAGTCGGACGCCATCGATCCACGGCGCGCCAATCAACTGGAAGGGTGTATCGGTACCGCGACCTACCGATACGTTTGCGCCCTCGATCGTGGCGACGCCCGGGTAGAGCAGTGTGCTTTGCAGACTGCGCAGATTGGGCGACGGTGCGACCCACGGCAGGCCCGTTTCGTCGAACCACGCATCACGCTGCCAGTATCGAACGCCAATAACCGAGAGGTTCGCTGCGATTTTCCCCTCCGCATTGAACACTCGAGCCAATTCACCCAAGGTCAGACCGTGACGGACGGGCATCGGAAAGTAGGCCGTGAAGCCGAGCTCGCCACGCTCAAGCGAGGGGCCCTCGATGGTCGTACCGCCGAGCGGATTGGGACGATCGAGAACGACGACCTCGATACGCGACCGAGCCGCCTCTTCGAGCAGGTAACCCATGGTTGTGGCATAGGTGTAAAAGCGCGCGCCGACATCCTGAAGGTCGACCACCAGCGTATCGATGCCGCGCAGCATCGCCGCCGTCGGGCGTCGCGTCTCGCCGTACAGGGAGAACACCGGCAGACCGCTGCGTGCGTCGACGCTGGAGGGTACCGCTGCATCGAGATCGCTGCGCAGACCGTGCTCGGGACTGAACAGCGCCACCAGGGTTACGCCCGGCGCCTTGGCGATCAGCTCGACGGTGGATTCGCCACCGCGTGCGATGGCGGCCTGATGTGTCAGCAGGCCCACTCGCTTGCCGATCAACGGCTTGAAGTTTTCGCTGCGCAGCACGTCGATGCCGCTTAACGTGAGGCCGGCGGTGGTGTTCGAGGTGCTGCGCACACGCCTCGCTGGCGCACGTTGGAACTGCCCACCTGTCCATTGCGCTTCGCGTAGTCGAGTGCTGTCGGGCAGGCGACGCAGTGCGGCGCCGACGAGTGTTGCGATCTGAGCGCGCAGGGCGACGACATCACCGCGACCGTCGGGGTGGACCCGGTGGGTCAGCAGGATCACGTAGGTCTCAGTCAGCGGATCGATCCAGATCGAGGTACCGGTAAAGCCGGTGTGGCCGAAGGAGCCGATTGGCAGTAATTCGCCGCGGTTGCTCGAGTAACTCGAGTCAATGTCCCAACCGAGACCGCGAACGCTGGCCATGTCGGGCGGTGTGGCCGGTGAGGTCATTTTCACGACCGACAGCGGCGAGAGGATGCGCGCTGAACCCAGGGCTCCGCCCTCCAGAAGCATGCGTGCGTAGCGGGCGAGATCGTCCGCCGTACCGAACAGCCCCGCGTGTCCGGCGACACCGCGCATGCGGCGCGCGGTAGGGTCGTGAACCTCGCCGCGCAGCAGGATCTGACCGCTACCCTCGCAACGTGGGCCGAGCGGCGTGCAGCGCTGCGTCGGCGCAATTCGACTTTGAGCACTCGCGGGTGGCGTGAACTCCGTATCCTTCATACCGAGCGGCGTCGTGATGCGCTGCCTGACGAATTGCTCGAGCGGCAGCCCCGAGAGGCGCTCGACGAGCGCACCGAGTACGAGAAAGCCGATGTCGCTGTAGATGAAGCGCTCGCCAGGCGCTGCGAGCGGGATTTCCTCGGCGGCGAGTGCGAGCGCCGTGTCTCGTCCGACCCAGGGGTCTTCGAGATCCAGATCGCCGCGCAAGCCGCTCACGTGTGTCAGCAGGTGGCGCACCGTGATGGTGTCTTTGCCGTGCCGACCAAAATCGGGCAAGTGGTTCGCCACCCGATCATCGAGTCGCAGTCGACCGTCTTCGACGAGCTGCATGACGGCGGTCGCCGTAGCGACGGGCTTGGTGAGCGAGGCAAGATCGAAGATCGTGTCGACCGTCATCGGCTCGGGGATCGGTTCGACGGCGCGTTGGCCGTAGGCCTTGCGGTACACCACCGAGGATCCCCGGCCGACGAGCAGCACGGCGCCCGGGATTTGTTTGGCGGCGATCGCGTTCTCGATGAGGCGATCGGCCCGGGTCATCACGGCGTCGTCGACGAGTGCGGCCGCATCGGCGATCGGGCAGAGACTCAACGCCAGCAAGGCAATCACGCGTTTCATGGCCACAGTACAGCTGTGCGCTCGGGTGCGGTCAAGCGCGTGATGGTGCTACCCTCGAATCTGTTGCGCGGGGGATCGATGCTGGCACTCGACATGATTCAGACCTTGGCGGCGGGCGGTGTGGCGCTGTTCGTCGGTTTTGCGGTGGTGCGATGGTTTCCCGTGCTCGCCCGCTACAACGTCCCGGCGGCGGTCATCGGCGGTTTACTGGTGGCGTTGGTGATCCTCGCGCTGCGACGCAGCGGCAACGTTACGGTCACGCTCGACACGTCGTTACAGCCAGCGTTGATGACGGCTTTCTTCACCTCTATCGGCTTCAGCGCGAGTCTCTCACTGCTGCGTTCGGGCAGTGGCCAGGCGCTGCTATTTCTGGCGTTAGCGTCTTTTCTTGCAATTCTGCAAGGCGTGGTCGGCATCGCCATCGTCAGTGCTTTCGGCGAGCCACCGCTGCTTGGTGTGCTCATCAGTTCCACGGCGCTGACTGGAGGTCCGGCAACGGCGCTGGCCTTCGCGCCACAGTTCGCCGCGGCGGGGGTGCCTTCGGCCGACAGCGTGGCGATCGCTGCGGCCATGTCGGGCATCGTCGCGGGTGGCTTGGCCGGCGGGCCCATCGCCACGCGGCTGCTCGAGCGCCATGCGCTGCGGGCGGCGCCCGGGGAAGACTCGGTATTGCCCGTGGCCGCTGTTTCCGCGGCGTCGGCGCAGGACCCGGACGACGAGCAGGACTTGCGCACCACCCTCGCGGCACTGACCTTGCTGCTCGTGGCGATGTGGGTGGGTTCGCTCGTCAGCAAAGTATTCGTCGATCTCGGCGTGACGTTACCCGGCTATGTGGGTGCGATGCTGGTTGGTGCCCTGATGCGCAATGTGGCCGATGCCACGGGTCTTTTGGTCGTACCGGAGAGCCGCACCTCCAGCATCGGTGCCGTGTGTTTGACGTTGTTCCTGACCATCGCGTTGATGAACCTCAAACTCTGGGAGCTCGCCGCCGTGGCCTTGCCGCTGATCATCAATCTCATCGTGCAGGTCGCCCTCGTCGCCCTGTTTTGTTGGTGGGTGGTGTTTCGGGTCATGGGGCGCGACTACGACGCGGCGGTGATGAGCGGCGGGTTCACCGGTTTCATGCTCGGCACCACGGCCAACGCCATGGCGGTGATGCGCACCATCGTCGAGCGCTTCGGGCCTGCACCCCGTGCGTTCCTCGTTGCGCCGATCGTCGGCGCATTCTTTATCGACTTCACCAACGCGCTGATCATCACCACTTACCTCAACCTGTTGTCGTGAGAGTGCCGGCCATGATCCAGACTCGGTTGTCGTCCATCATGCTTGGATGCGCTGTTTTGCTTGTTGCGCAGGGCTTAGTGCAGCAGGCCACGGCGGCGGATGCGCCGGATTACTTTGCGCCGCCGCCAAACTTTGCCGACCCGGCCCGCGTTGAGCGTCTGGCCGCGGCGTTTCCCGCCGTCGATCAGTTGATGCAGCAGTTCACGACTCGTGAGCATGTGCCGGGTGCCGCCTGGGGCATCGTCGTCGATGGGCGTCTTGTGCACGTGGGTGTCACGGGCCTGCGTGATGTGGCGTCCTCCGCGCCCGTGGAGCCGGACAGCGTGTTCCGCATCGCCTCGATGACCAAGAGCTTCACGGCGCTCGCGATCCTGCGTCTTCGCGATCAGGGTAAGTTGTCGCTTGATGATCGGGTCGATCGCTACATTCCGCAGTTGCGAAAACTTCGATACCCCACGACTGACTCGCCGCGGCTCACCATCCGCCACTTGCTGACGCACTCAGCAGGCTTTCCCGAGGACAATCCCTGGGGCGACCAACAACTGGCGATTTCCGAGGCGCAATTCGACCGCCTGCTCGAGCAGGGCATCGCGATGTCGAATGCGCCTGGTGTGGCGTACGAATATTCCAACTACGGCTTTGCGCTGCTCGGTCGTATCGTCAGCGTAGTCTCTGGCGTGCCCTATGCCCGCTACGTCGAGCAGCAGGTGTTGCGTCCGCTCGGCATGCGCAACACGACGCTCGCACCCGAAGCGGTGCCGACGATGCAGCGGGCGCAGGGGTACCGATACGAGGATGGGCTGTGGAAGCTCGAGCCGCAGCTCGCCGATGGTGCCTTCGGTGCAATGGGCGGCATGCTGACTTCGATCGAGGATCTCGGTCGTTACGTGGGACTCTATCTGCAGGCATGGCCCGCCCGCGACGGCGCGGACACGATGCCACTGTCGCGTGCGTCGCTGCGCGAGATGCAGCAAACCGGGCGTGAGCGTCGGGCGACGGTGGGTCGCACGGCACAGGGTGAGCCCGAGCTCAACGCGGGGGGTTACGGTTACGGTCTGCGTGTATCGCAGAGTTGCCGTTTCGCCCATGTCGTCGCGCACAGTGGTGGCTTGCCCGGGTTCGGATCGCAGATGCGCTGGTTGCCGGAGTACGGCGTAGGGCTTATCGCGTTCGGCAATCGAACCTACACGGGGTGGGGCAAGCCGTTTGACGATGCACTCGAGTTGCTCGCCGCCACCGGTGCCCTGCAGCCGCGCCTCGTCGAACCGGCGCCAGCTCTGGTGCGGGCGCGACGTGGCGTGTCTGCGCTACTCGATCGCTGGGACGATGGGCAGGCGCGCGAGCTTGCGGCAATGAATCTCTTTCTCGATCGCAGTCTCGAGCGCCGTCGTGCCGAGTTCCTGCGACTTCGCGAAGAACTGGGTGCCTGTCGTGAGCAGCCCGGCTACGTGTCGATCGAGAACGCACTTCGCGGCGAATGGCGTTACGACTGTGAACGCGGTGCGGTGCTGGCGACCGTCACGCTGGCGCCGACGCGGCCCGCGCTGATCCAGCATCTGGAGTTACGCACACTCGCCGCAACGAGTGCGCCCGCGACGGTGGCGTGTCGCTGAGACGACGAGGGGTCAGCTGCCGCTCGATGACAAACGACGCGGCTTGAGTCCTGCTTCACGCAGCGCGTCCTCGAGCTGCTGCGTGTGTTCGGCATCGCGAGTTTCCACCGTGAAGTCCATGTCGGTCGCCTTGGCGGAGATGTCGAGGAACAGGCGGTGGTGGGTCACATCGAGGATGTTGCCGCCCACGGCGCCGATGATGGTGGCGATGCGGGCGAGTGCTCCCGGCTGATCCGCGCTCTCGAAACGCCAGGTGACGAGTTTGCGCTCGCGGACCAACTGGCGTTGCAGCACGAGGCCGAGCAGACGCGTGTCGATGTTGCCGCCGCAGATGACGAGCCCTACCTTGCGGCCACGGAAACGTTCCGGATGCGCGATCACGGCCGCGAGTCCAGCGGCGCCCGCGCCCTCGGCCACTGTTTTCTCGATCGCCACGAGCAGGCTGATGGCATTCTCGATGTCGGCATCGCTGACCAGCAGGATCTCGTGCACATGCTCGAGGATGATCTGCCGAGTCAATGCACTGATGCTGCGCACGGCGATGCCTTCGGCAATGGTTTGCGTACCGAAACTGGCCTGCATGCCGTGGAATTCCGCATGCATACCCGGGAAGGCTTCGGTCTGTACGCCAACGAGCTCGATGTGCGGCCGCAGTGCCTTGGCGGCCACAGCCATGCCGGCGAGCAGTCCGCCCCCGCCGATCGGCACGCAGAGGCACTCAAGATCCGGAAAATCTTCGAGCATCTCAAGAGCCACGGTGCCTTGCCCCGTGATGATGTCCTCGTCATCGTAGGGGTGAACGAAAACCAGATTCTCGCTCTCGGCGAGATGCTGCGCATGCTGTCCGGCTTCCGTCAGATGCTGTCCGTGCAGAATCACCCGGGCGCCGAGCAGTCGCGTTTGCTGCACCTTGTTGAAGGGCGTATTGACCGGCATGACGATCGTCGCCGGTATGCCGAGTCGCGTGGCGTGGTGGGCGACGCCTTGGGCATGATTCCCCGCCGACATGGCAATGACGCCGCGACGGCGCTGCTCGGCATCGAGGCGTGACAACTTGACGAACGCGCCGCGTTCCTTGAACGAGGCCGTGAACTGCTGGTTCTCGAACTTCAAGTACACCTCGGCTCCGGTCATGGCCGACAGTGTTTCGGATTTGCGACACGGTGTTCGAACGATGTGACCGGCCAGCAGCGTGGCCGCTGCGCGGATTTTTTCCAAGGTGACGCTCATGCGGGCATGATACCGTTAGAGGCCACGGCATGCGCTGCCGGCAGTTGATTCCCGATCGATGAGCGTATCTTCCACCTCCCGTTTTGAACGCTGGCGAACGACGACGTTTGCGCCGTTCCAGCATCGCGCATTCGCACTCTTTTGGTGGGCTTCGGTCGTCTCTTCCTTCGGGAGCATGATTCAGACGGTGGGTGCCTCATGGCTGATGGCGACCATCGCGCCCTCGCCGGATCGGGTCGCTCTGGTGCAGACCGCGGGCGCCTTGCCATTCTTTTTTCTATCCATGATCGCCGGCGCCCTGGCCGATCTCTACGATCGGCGCCGACTGATGTTGTTCTCACAATGGCTGATGCTGCTCGCCTCCGCGGCGTTGGCGTTGATCACGCTCTTTGGCGAGATCACGCCCGAGGTGCTGTTGCTGCTGACCTTCCTGATCGGTTGCGGCGCCGCCTCGTTCGCGCCGGCCTGGCAAGCCTCGATCGCCGACCAGGTGCCGCGCGAGCAGATTGCCCCCGCGGTGCTCGTCAATGCGGTCGGCTTCAACCTCGCCCGCAGCGTCGGTCCTGCCATCGGCGGTGTGATCGTGGCTGCGGCGGGCGCCGTGGTGGCGTTCGTGATCAATGCCGTCTCGTACATCGGCATGCTGGCCACCTTGTATTGGTGGCGGCTGCCGCGGGTCGTGAACCCGCTGCCGCCGGAGCCGCTGGTTGCGGCGATCGCCGGCGGTATCCGATACGTGCGCTTGTCGCCGCACTTGATGGCGGTGATGGTGCGGGCCGTGCTCTTCACGGTGCCGATCTCGGCCGTGCCCGCGCTGATGCCAGTGGTCGCTCGCGATCTGCTGGGCGGCGGAGCGCCGACCTACGGCGTGCTGCTCGGCGGATTCGGTGTCGGCGCGATGCTCGGTGCGCTGTCGAGCGCCACGCTGCGCGCGCGCTTCACCAGCGACCGACTGCTGCGCACCTTGTGCGGCGTGGCTGCGGTCGCCATCGTCGTCATTGCGCAGAGCCCTTGGGCGATCACCACGCTGCTGGCTCACGTCGTCGCCGGGTCGGTTTGGACGTTGGGTCTCGCCAACTTCAACATCGCGGTGCAATTGTCCTCGCCACGCTGGGTCACGGGTCGCACCTTGGCCTTCTACCAGACCTTTGCCTTCGCCGGCATGGCGGCGGGCGCGTGGTTGTGGGGCCACCTCGCCACGGGCGTCGGTTTGCGTGAAACGCTCACCATCGCGGGGGTTTCCTGCCTCGCGACCTTCGCGGTGGCTCACTGGTTGCCGGTTTCCGTGGCGCGGATGGGATCTTTGGATCCCCACACCGTCACGACCCTGGCACCGCCGCGAGTCGATCTGCACGAGACCTCGGGACCGATCGTCGTCACCATTGAGTACGAGGTGCCCGCGGTGAATGCCGAACGGTTCGTGGCCGCCATCAACGAACTTGGCCGCATCCGCCGCCGCGACGGTGCTCGCCGCTGGTCGGTCTGTCAGGACCTCGACAATCCCGTGCAGTGGATCGAACGATTCGAAAGCCCAACCTGGGCTGATTACCTGCGACGGCAAACCCGTCCGACGTTGGCCGATCAGGCGATCCGCAAAGAGATCGCCGAGCTCATCGAAGGCGAGCGCGGTTCAGTGCGCCGCTACATCGAGCGCCCGGCGGGCGCCGAACCGCTCGTCAGCGGTGGCACTCGAGATCGTACGGAAGTCCCCGACGACACCGTCAGTCACGGTTAGCTCAACCCTCGTCCACGTCGCGACCCGAGCGCAACCGCGGCAGGGCGAGTGCGGCGAGCGCGGCGACGAGCAGCAGCGGCGCGATCATCACCGAGAAGGACCACTGCCAGCCCATCGATTGCACGACGAGCGGCACAAGCGCTGGGAACAGCGCAAAGCCAATGCTCAAGGGCGCAGAGCCGCAAGCCGCGTACGCCGTGGTGCGCATGCGCGTGGGGTATAGATCCGTCAGCAAGGCCCCGACTACCGCGTTGCTGCCGTAGAAAAAGGCGCCGGTCAGACCGAATAGCGCCAGATCCTGCCAGCGCTCCTGCGGCAGCCACATCAGCGCGATCAGTGCCGCGGCGCCGAGCACGGTCCAGATGGCGAAGGTGTCGCGACGGGGTAGCACGTATTCGCCGACCCACGCGGCGGCGAGATAGCCGGCGATGGCGATGCCGTTCGAGAAGCCGACCAGTTGAGTCGCTTCCGCTTGGGTGTAGCCACGGACTTCCATGAAGTAGGTCGGGAAAAAGAAGGCCGTGCCGGCGTACGCGCAGCCGAAGGCAAAGAACAGCACGATCGAGGCAATCGAGCGGCGCCGATACTCGCCCGAGAACATTTCACGCAGCAGCCCCCAGTCGAGCACTGCGGTTTTCTCGGCACTGCGACCGGCCGCAACCCGCGTAAAACGCTCGCTTTCGGGCAGGCGCCAGGCGATCAGAAAAGCGATTGGCACGATCGCGAAACCGATGTAGAAGATCGACCGCCAGCCGCTTTGTTCGAGCAGCGGCGCGGCGAGCATCGCGGCCAGGAACCAGCCAAGCGGGTAGCCGCATTGCAGCACGCCCATCAGCATGCCCCGATGCTTGGCAGGAGCCGCTTCCGCGACGTAGGCCGCGGTGATCGGAGCGAGTCCAGCGGCGAGCCCGAAGGCGAGTGCGCGGACCACGGTGAGTTCGGTCAGGTCGCGCACGAGGCCGTGCAGGCCCACAAACAGCGCGGACAGGGCGAGCAGACCGGCCAGCGTCCAGCGCCGGCCCCAGGTGTCGGCTGCGAGGCCGGCGAATACCACCATGATCGCGGCAGCAATAAAGCCGGCTGTCAGGATCAGGCCGACGACTTCAAGGCCCAGCTGATACTCGGCGAGGATGCCCGGTATCGCGTAGCCGAAGAGCGACTGATCGAGATTGCTCGCCGTCCAGGCGAAAAGACTGAAAACGAAGATGCTGATCCAGGAGGCATGGCGCGTGTTCATGGGCAAAATGGTAACGTGTTGTCCCGTAAGTACCGCTATGATTTTTTTGTCGATCGGTCTCAAGAGGGGTGTGTCGTGAACGCAAACATCGAAACCCGTCCCGTCGAGCGTTGGTTCGCCGCGTATTCGGACGACCATCGCAACGTCACCAATCAGCAATTGCACGTGCTATGCGTGCCGGCGATCGTCTGGTCGCTGCTCGCGATGCTCTACGTCGTGCCCTTGCCTGGATTGCCGTCTGGAACCCTCGCGGCCGTGTTGACCGTGGCTTCGGTGGCTTTCTGGCTTTGGCTGTCGCTGCCGCTAGGTATCGGCATGGTGGTGATCATGTTCGCGACCCTGGCCTTCACGGGGTCGCTGCACGATTCGTTGGGCAGTCAGGGCTTGCTCTTGCTGGGAGCGGGCGTGTTCGTGCTCGCTTGGATCGGTCAATTCATCGGTCACCACATCGAGGGCAAGCGCCCGAGCTTCTTCACCGATCTCGTATACCTCATGATCGGCCCGGTCTGGGTGCTGGGCAAAGCCTACCGACGCTTGGCGCTGCCCATCTGATCGGGGGCGGCCCAGCCGCTCACGGGGCGATTTCGCGCCCGTCCGGATCGAAATAGCGTACGGGTGTGCACTCGATGTAGCGCTCGGCATGCGCGCCGCAGGCACTCGTTGCCGGGGATCCCTGACTCCGCGCAGCGTTCGCGGGCACAGGCGAAGCCTTTATCCGGCGAGCCTGCCACGCACACGCCTGCGGCCCGCTCCGGTGCCTCCACGTAGGCGATGCCCTTGGGGCCTTGGGCGGCCGCCAGCGCGCTGCAGAGCGCGATCAGCAAGATGAACGGCAGCGATCGAGAGCGAATCATAACCTGACTCCTTGAGGACGGCGCACCGTGCGAGGGTGCGCCAGTTGTATCAGTGGGGCAAATCGCTAGTATCGACCTCGCCATCATAATTTGACCGAGGGCTCGCTGCATGTACCGCTCAGTGCTTGTCATGACCGCATTCCTGCTGTTGAGCAGTTCGATGGCTGAAGCCGCCGAACGTCGCTGGATCGTCACGGTCGACAACGGCAAGCCGGCGGGGGAGCTGGTCATCCGTTGCGCTGTCGATGGCGATTGCTCAACCCGCTACATCTTCAAGGACAACGGTCGCGGCCCGGAAATCAGCGAGACTTTTCGCATCGCCGCGGACGGCACGTTCGCGAATTACGAAGCCAATGGCAGTACGACCTTCGGTTCCCGGGTCGACGAGCGATACTCGGTGCGCGGCAGCAGTGGTCGCTGGCAGTCGACGACCGAACGGGGCAGCGCGGCGCAGGTGGCGGGCA
>Ga0315906_10010114_pt1 | contig 11116 bp, 8 predicted proteins | sample LakEriMetagenome_4_FD_203526 | JGI IMG/M metagenome (GOLD analysis project Ga0315906, IMG submission 203526) | Freshwater fungal communities from buoy surface, Lake Erie, Ohio, United States - Buoy 2 MA122 | ecosystem: Environmental > Aquatic > Freshwater > Lake > Lake biofilm | place: USA: Lake... | reverse complement strand
TTCACATGCAACAACATCTGCAACAGCACAATCCCGGTTTGTCGAAAATCGAGTAAAAGCAATTTTATAATTGGGCAATACTGCTACTCCGACTATAGTTGCTTCAGAGCATCTGTTCTTCATTTGATCAAAATCCATATTTGATCCGTAGGCAAAGTAGTATGGCATAATATTTGAAAATTTAAAGACTTTACTTATAATGTTCTATAACCTGATTGGAACAAGAAAATAATCTACCTTTTGTTACCCATATCGGTGTATATGGGTAAAATGGATTTGGATCCACTATGTCGGCCCTTTGTAAAGCGCTTTTTGGAGTTTAGTGCTAAAAGCTTCTACCTTTTTGCCTCCTGTTCTACATTAATGCATGAATAATTTGTCTTTCTTTGAATCTTGTCTTTTTCATTGCATGCTTAAAATTAATGGGGTTTGACCGCAATTAATCAGTCCTGATTCGAAGCAGAATTAAACTTATGCATTAAATCTATTAAAATAACATTTAGCCTGTTTATAATATTGTTTTTAGTGTTTTTAAAAATGTTTTCAAGGCTGTCATTTAAATTAATATTCAATACATCCTCGTGAATTATGTTAACTTTATATGGTTTTATTTTTATTGTTTTTTGCTCTGGATTTATAACAAACTCGTCATCTATTTCATAATGAAAATCAAAATCAGACAATAGGTCGTCTTCAACTGAAATCGGAAACAATAAGCCAATATTATAAACTTTACTTCTAATCGCGTAAGATGCCATTTGGTAGACATCTGCCTGTGAAACTTTATATCTTTGTTCAAATTCTGTCGCTGATTTATCCAGATAGTTTATTAATTTATACTTACAATCTAAGATAATTGGCAAACAATTTTTGAAGCTAATAACTATATCATTTTTGAATTTCAGCTCCCCCGTTTGATTATTGTTGTGTATTATTCTTGCAAACGCACCTATCTTACTTGCCATTACATCTTGTACATTATTAATGCTCCTATCGATACTTTTTAATATTGAAAAGATAAATTTCTCAAAAAGTATTTCACTCGGTATAAGTAGCGCAAAAACGTTATAATCGTCTTTCCATTTGTATACGGATAATGAAGAAAGAAACATTCTGCAATTGTCTAGAATTGTCCTAAATTCTGTATAAATCGGATTTAGATCGACTTTATCACAATCCTCTACTGAAACAATTGACAATTCTACTTCATCCAAAATAAAAAGTATCTCTTCAAGATTTCGTTTGGTCTGTGGGTTTTTTGTAAAGTTTTTTAAAACTGAGCTAACGTATTTAACAATACGGTTAAATTGATTGTCGTATTGAAATGAATCATAAACACATGCTAGTTTTTGTTTTTCTCCTCTTGCAAAATTCTGAGCATACTTATTGAAATCTATACCCCCTTTAACAGTTTCGATATCTTCATTAATAGTTTCATAATAATTATATGATGTGGTTGATAAAACATCAAGCGTGTAACTTGAAAATATCCATACAAGTATTTCAAGAAAATCTGATTTTATAGCTCCCAAAGAGCTTTCCATGCTTGAATAATCCTGTTTGTCGCTTACAGATAACCACCAAATAACGTGCGCAAATATGCTATCTATTTCTTTGGTTGTTAAAGCATGATCCTCTTTATAAAATATTTTAGGTAATAAGTTAAATACATATTCATCATTGTTACTTCTTAAATGAATAGCCCCAATCCAATTTCGTGGTACTATTTCATTTTTTCTGAAATCAATAAAACGTTGTTTGTTTGAACTTGATTTATAGTATAAAGAATCTAGTGGTATAAATCTTTTACGATCAGCCCAAATTTTATCCAAGACTTTTTCTAAATCATCTGATAATTTGTTACGATCAGGTGAAATCTCCCATGGATATTTTACAAATTCAAAAAGGTTTATTGTTTGGGGGCTGGACATTTTGATATTTTAATAGACCTAAGTTTTTATAATATTCTTCGTCAACCGGCTTACCTAAATCTGATAATAGCTTTTTCACTTTCTCGAGGTCATTTCGCAAATACTCTACAAGCAAAGGGATAATGTTTTCATTAATTACATCAGCAAGTGAATTATCTTTAAGGAAATAAGCATGGCCAATTTGGAAGTCAACACCTTTATCAACCCTAAGTTTTGCATTAAGAGCATCCATAAATTCAGCTTTCTCTGTTTTATCGGAGCTTTTGCAATGATTTTTAATTACAGTTGAGGAGGGATAAATCGGTATAAATTGAAATCTTCTTCTAAGAGCTATATCAACAAGTGCAATTGACTTGTCAGCAGTGTTCATAGTGCCAATAAGATAAAGGTTTGGAGGAACCGAAAATATTTCTCCAGATGGTAAAGTAACAGATAGTTCATTTTCCTTGCCGATCCGCTTGTCTTCTTCAAGCAAAGTGATTAGTTCGCCAAACACTTTTGAAATATTTGCTCTATTTATTTCATCAAGGATTAAAACATAATTCGTATTATCTTCAATTCGTTTAACCTTACTTTCTATCTTTTGTTCAATTGATTTAATTACTGCTTGAACTTCTTCAAAGGTCTTTTCGTTTAGCTCAAGATAAATATCATGGTATGGCCATAGTGGTGTATTGTCTAATTTATCAGAACTGCCATTGTGAGGCTGCCATCCTTTTCTTTCTTCAGTTGTCAAAAAATCGAACTTATCACGATGATTTTTTATAGAATTAGGGTTAGTTCCAAATCGATTCCCAACAATTGCGAAAACTTCCCCATTGCTTTCAGAACCAAAATATTTATTTGCTTTTTTATCAGATTTAGAGTTGAATTTTGATAGAAAGAAACATAACCTCAAAATATCCGTATTGTCAATTTCATTATCAATTACTTCGCCTTCATCTTCAAATATTTTTGTGGCAAATTCAGATACGATTTTAAAAATACCGGACTTCTGTGAAAAAAGTAACTCTCCTTTATCTGATGTTTTAGGTTTTATACCTTGCACAAAATCCTCATAGCTATATGACGGATGCATAGTTACAAAGAATATTTTCTTGTTTAGAAGACTTTTAAATATTTCTCTGTTTTCTAATCTGTCATCTGTTTTCTGACCTAATATTTCCAATGCTTTTTCAACAGTAGCATCTGTTTTACCTGTCCCTGGAGGTCCGAATAAGATTTGATTTAGTGGATATTTAATTTCTTTATTATCATTCATATCCATTATTTCTTTGTATAATTTATCGTTTTCCTTTATTATTAGTCCAGTTGAGGGTTTATATAATTCATTTACTATCTCATAAACTTTATTAGTTGGTTTTAGTATAAAAACATGTAAATTACTATTCTCTGTTATAGAATTATCAAATTGTAATATTAAATAATCATTTTGGTTTCGATCTTTCCATATTGGATCGGAGGAATTAACTATTAATCTTCTGTCTTTAGAATAATCTTGTGTTTCATATGCTTTTATTTCATAACCAAAAACCATTGAGCCATATTTAACATTTACCTTAAAAGAACGTGCGCCCTTATTTGATTTAATTTTCTGCGGATCATCTATCAACTTATCATCAAAATATTTTTTTAAAATCGCTATTTCTGTTCCAATACCTATTTCGTTTTTAGGTACTTTTTTAAATATCAAATATTTCATCCCTAATTCTTTAAAATCTAATAAAATTTTATTGCTTTTTTAAAAAATTAAAACATCTATGTAAAAGGTTATTTTTTACAAATATCTATTGCAGCTGCAAGATTTACATTAAATAGTTTATAAAAATCTTCTTTATCAAATGTTCCCAAATTGTATAAACTGTCATCAGCAATAAATAATTTTAGGAGGTATCTATAAAGAGGATAGCCTTTACTACATTTTTCCTTGAATATAATATTTGAATTATCATTTAACATACAAAATTCCAAAAACCATTGTATTTGAAACTTATTGTTGGATGTACTCCTTTCGGTTATTTGCGACATAAAATCCTCGTCTTTCCATAGTATTTCTAAAAGTTCAAACTTGTTAGATCTACTTGTATCAGCACATAATGAAGCGGCCCAATAAAGACGTGTGATTGAATGTCGTGAAGATTTTTCATTGGAAAAGCGTGATAATAATACTCTATCTTTGTCTTTGCTTTTGCCCCACCTTGTGTTGGAATAATCATTTAACAAGAATAAAGATAGGTAATTCCAAATTCTAGGATCTGTTGCGCTTAAATAATCTAATGGTTCCTTATTTCCATTTTCATTTAATTTATAAAGACCAGGATTGTTATTAGCACCATAGTAAAGAAGTTTAGATGCATAAAAATCAAATTCTGCTTTTTTAATATTATTTTCTGTATTTAACATTTTTATGATCTCTCTATCATAATAAACTCCTGTATCTCCCCTTACAAAAAAATCGGATTTAATACTAGAATATTTATTTTTAATAAATATTAAATAGTCCGATATTTTCTTATCATTAGCAAAAATCGTAAGCCATTCATCATGTAAAACATTCATGAAGTTTTGGGACAGGGCATAAACTTTATTAGTCTCACTCATATTTTAATCTTCTACGTATTTTTTTTGGAAATAATCTACAAATGGTATTAATGGATTGTTTAGAATTTGATTGCATTTTTTTAATACATCTTGCATTTCTTTAACTTCTCCAACAATATCATACTCAGCGTCAAGTATATCAAACCATTCACGATTATTCTCCTCATAATCATTAGGGTTTTTTATATAATCAGAGAGTGCATATTGTAAAACAGGAACGGTAATTAAAGCATCTAACATTTTCTGATGGCCATTGTTTAATTTCATTACTTTAACAAAATCTTCTTCGGCTAAGTATACTAGAATATTATTCGAATCATCTAACTTAATGTCATAAGTACCACTAAAAGGTCTATTATTGTCGCTTAATTTTAAAATTTTAATAATAGCTCCTGACTTCTGCTCTTTATATCCAATTTCAAATGATAAGTCTATTGAAGACCTCGCCAATATCTGATTTTTGTTTATTTTAAATTCATATTCATTCAGAGGTTCATCTGCATTGGAGTTTTTATAAGTAAAATCTGAAACTGCTATTAAAATAGGGATAAATTTAAATGAAAAATTTGCGGGGATAGTCTTATAATTAATATCGAATTGTACCTCGTCATTTACATCTTTAGCAAGAATTGTTTTCGAATAAAATGGTTTAGACTCTACTTTAATTCCGAAAGAAATAAGACCTTTATCTATATATTTTTGTAATACGGGTTCGGTCAATTCAGATTTAAAATGGAATGAAAAAACACCATCATTTATTTCAGCTTTTAATACATTAGCCCCAAAACTAAAGTTCTGAAAATCGCCATTTTCATTCTCTAGAATTGGATATGGATTTCTCTTTATTGCCATAATATTAATTAATTACAATTTCTAACTTTTTATCCATTAAAGTTTTAATTATAAATTTGTTTTGACCAACTGCTAGTTGGAAATCTTCAAAAGTATTCACGCCATGTTTGTTTGAACGGTCTTGATTTAATATTTGTCCACTAGAAACATCGATTACTTCATTTACAAATTTTATGTCTTCTGCTTTGTTGATAGCAAAATTTATCCTTCTAATATTTGTGTTAATACTTGAATTGATAATTAGTAAATATTCGTTTACGGTTGTTTCGTTTTTAAATAAATATGGTTCGAAATCCTTAACAAAATACTCTCTATCTCTTTCCTTCTTAGGAGGTGATGTGCCCACCTCGCCCCTTTTTTTATTTTTTGCCTTTTTCGGTTCTATTCTTTTCTTAGTTCCTTCTTTTGAAATTATCCATGATTCCCCCGATTTGACAACTGAATCTTTAATGCTAATTGTGCCTGGATATAATGAGGCTGTTGCTTCGGTGGAGAAATTATTTTGGCTTTGTCCAAGGCTTGACGATTTTTTACCTCCAAATGCAATCAATGATGTTCCTGCGATTTCAAATTCTTCCTCTACATCATTTGTACAAGCTTTTCTGATACAATCCTCAATAAATGTTTTTATACCTTTTTTAATTTCTTTCCCTTTATAATGGTTTTCGTAGTTCCACTTTTTATGATGGGAATCTTCTGTTTTTCTTAAAATTTCATTTCCTATTTCATTATCAGTATAAAAAATTGCAGCGAATGGGATATCACCAAGATTTTTCTTTTCGTAGGTTATTAGCATTCTAGGCTTTCTCATGAATGAAACAATCCTACTATATTCCTTTAATGGGTCTGTAATCAGTTTTAGTTTGCATTTACCTATTACAGGTAGTGTATCTTCGAAAAGTTGCCCATTCATAAATGCTTCTACTGCTTCTACAACTAAACCATCAGGCATAAAGCTACTATTCCTTGTGTTTTTATAGTCCTTATTAAAAAGTCTTAGTTGCTTTTCTATACTTGAGGCATTGATTAAAATTGGCTGTGAACTACCGTCAACAACTTCAACAACAAGTTTTTTTTCAATTATTGCTCCAAAATAATTTCGAATTACTGCCTTTGTTACCTCTTCTTCCCACTTTTTCTCAAATATTGGTTTTTCAAATCCAATTGCAAATACGTCTGTTCCTTCTTCATTTCGTTCGGCTAAAAACCCTTTTATAAAATTAGGTTTCCTCTTTTCTTTTAATACGTCCCCGTTTTTTGCTCCTATATTTATTTCAGGTCTGTACTTTTTTCCTGATATTTCATGAGTGAAGTAATCTCCCCAACCATAATAAATAAACTCCTTATTTTGATTATAAGAACTATAGAAACAAAAGTTTATCATTGAAGCCAAAAAAGGGGCGAATTTACCTAAACCACCAGACCCACCACCACCACCACCATCATCGAAATAACCTGTACTACCTAAGAACCGACCAAGTATAGTCTTAGTATCTTTAATACTTCCAGTAAGTCCTGTTGTATTATAATCAGAAATTTGGAGCACACCAATATTCTTCAATGACAATCGTTTTATTCCTGTTGAATATAAATTTATAAACTCTGTTATTATACCATCATTAGACTTTTTATGTTTTTTTAATTCAGCAACAAGAGCTTCAAGCGTTTTAATTATTTCATTTTTTTCAGGAATTTGCTCAATAGGAATTATTCTATGTTTTAAAACTACTTTAATCGGTTTTTTTTCGTTTAGGGGATGATCTAATGAATTTTGTATTGTCTCCCTCACAATTTTATCAAGCTGTTCGTCAGGTTCACCACTAAAATATTGCCTATTAGCATTTTTAGGTCCTACTGGCCTAGTATCTCCTTGTAATACTCTATTAAGTTTTAGCATAAAAATTTATTTACCTAATCAAATATAATATTAATTTTTTATTTAGTCCATTGCTTCGCCATTGCCTTGGCCATACCAGGGAATGTTTTACTCCTCATTGTTCGCCTTTCCTCGTGCGTTTTGGCTTTTACAAAAGCATCTGAATACCATTTAGGTTGGCTCTTTCCACTTTTAAAATATATTCGCTCTCCTTCTCCAACCATTTTTGTTGGTTTTAATTGTGGAAGATTTTTCAGCCATAAACAAGTTGTTTTTCGAGCCTCATCTCCAAACATAAATGGTTGAACTACTTGATCTGGTTTTCTCCATCGAGAACTAATTATACCAATCGGATTTTCTATTGCTATTTTTTCAATCGGTGCATTCGCTAATTTGATAAAAAAAGCAAGCGCCTCTTCTCTATCCTCTGCTCTATTAGGATATTTCGGATGCGGCCTTCTTTCTTCAATTGGCTTATCCTTATCTTTTGGATCATAATACCACTGTGCACCACTAACTGCTAAATAAGTACATGGTGGATGTGCAATCATCATATCCCACTTTTGAACCTTGGCAGAATCTCCATTTTGTAACTTTCCTCCTTTGTTTTTAATAACCTTAAAAACATCCATATTAAAGTGCCATTCAGGTTTACCTCCACTACATTCTAATAAATCGCAACTGTAGGCATTATGACCTAATTTTCTAAGTTCTTTAGTTATCGCTTGACTCTCTTCACATGCTACTAAAATATTCAACTTCATGTTTTCCTCTCTTGATGCTTTTTTTACTTTCAATTCTGTTTTCTCCTTCATTACCATCTTCATTTTTTTATTAGTTTATTTGAAATTGCTTTTGCAATATTTTTGGCCATTTCAGGCGGTACAGCATTACCTATCATTTTAAATGCAAAACCTTGACTACCTATAAATTCATAATCATCAGGAAAAGATTGAAGCAATGCAGCTTCCTTAACTGTTATACTGCGCGCTTGTAATATATCTGGATGGATAAACATTAAACCATCTTTATATAAATGAGCGACAATAGTTGGAGATGGCTTTCCCCATTCAATATTTCGATATTTTGCATGATTAGATTGTTTTCCCTTTAATAAATTATAGAAGGCTATTTTTTCCTTAGATCCAGCTTTATTCATTTCATCTTTCAACCATTTTTTAAACACCATAATATCATTTGTATTATGATATCTTGGCTCATGGAATTTAACTTCAACACTTCCTTGAAGAATATGTGAAGTATTCTTATTGCCAATTTTAATTGGATTTTTCCTTGGTACAAGCGCAGGTAAATTACCTATCGCATCGCGAACTGATTTTGGCTTTATTCTTTTCTTTAAAACATCTATTTCTTGATAAAAATCTTCCAAATTGATTTTTGATTTTTTTCTAACACCAATAATTATAATCCTATTTCTTTTTTGTGGTACTCCTAATTCAGATGCAGTATATATCGACTTTTTTAAATTAATTGGCGTTCTTATTTCATAGTTAATATTATTAAAGGCTTCATAAACCCTTTCTGTAACCATTTTTCCGCCTGGACATGCACTTAACATTCCCGGCACATTTTCAAAAACAAAAACATCAGGCTGAAAAGCATCAACTACCTTAACAAAACTTTCAAATAAATAATTTCGGTAATCATCTTTCATTGAGTTTTTATCCTGTGCTCTTCCTGCTATTGAATATGCTTGACAAGGTGGTCCTCCAATAATTAAATCGACTTTTTGTTTACCTATCAATCCCTTAATTCCTTTTTCTACTATTAAATTATGATTGTTTTTTGCATAGTTTTTAATTGATTCTTCACTCCATTTACCATTAATCAACTCATCCGTTTTTTGAATATCGAATTGTATTACTCGCTTATGTGCATCTTCATTTGAGTGCTTCCATTTTTTTTCTAAACGATTTCTTAATGTTTCAACCATTGGCATTTCCCATTCTACATGCGCAAGCGCCTCAAACTTTCCTGATTGAAGAAAACCTTCGCTTAATCCTCCACATCCTGCAAAAAGGTCAATAAATGTTAGTTTTTCTTTTTTCATATTGCCCATTTTATCCTTCTCACTCAAAATCCACTAGTTGCTTTATGTAATTTAATACGCTTGGTGTTCAAATTTTAATACAAATTGTTGGGCACAAAGTAGTTTTTTGTAAATTCTAGTAACACTATGCCGAGGAGCCTCACATCGTTTATTCCAATAAAATATAATTTTAAAATATTAATCGGAAAGGGTTTGTTGCTTTTCATAATATTTATTGTTAACCAAGAGCTTCTAAGCCCTTATCGTGTCCTTAATTGCATGAATATAATCCTCAATCATCTCCTTAACAATTATATAATTTTCTAGTATATCATTATTGGGATCTTGCATGTACAAACTACGGTTGATTTCAAGCATAATTGATTCAACATTTTTGTTCTTTTGATAATGTTCTAGGGGTACTATGGATCCTTTATAAGGCCAATCAATTCCTACAGTGTACCCTGCCCTTTCAAAAAAGGCAACAGATAGATCAATTAAGTATTTGGGCGTATGATATGGGTCTGTGCCTATGTTGAAATCCGGCCGGTTTGCTGTTTTGTTAAGGTCGCGTTTAAATGGTGTATTCGGAAAAGAATGGCAATCAATGATGAGGGCCTTACCGAATAATTTTAATTGGTTGTTAACAGCGTTGTTCAACCTTTCGTGGTGTTTCCAATAAAATTCGGCAAGGAATGTATTTCTTAGCTCCGGTGTAAGCATTCGAATTGTTTCTCCTGCATCGCTTTTTTCATACAATATACCCATGCCGTATTGGGCCATTACTTCTTGAGAGTCATCCACAAACCGTTCCACATCACAAAACACTCGTGAAAACTCCGCCTTTACCATGTCATCTTCGCTTGAAAAGAAAAGGTCGTCGGTATACCAGTCTGTCAATTTCAAAACCTCGGCCTCCAAAACTTCCGAATCAACTATAAAGCCATCCAAATGCGGAAAATGGGTAGATGCATGAGGAATATGAAGGATAAGCTTGTTGTTCAATTTTGTATAATTATTTTTTGATTGGTTGCTGCGGGATTCGGGGGACCTTCCACCAAATTTATCAAAAAACATGCACCCCGCCATGCAAAACAGGACAAAACAAGTCTATAAAATGCTATTAAAAAGAGTCCAGCAAAACAGTTTGACAGCTTCTGTCAAAAACTGACTCGTCGCAAACAAAAAGTTTATACAGAAACTACTTCCCCACCAACCGATTCACCTCTCCCCAGTTCACCAACTTCCAGAAGCTCTCGATGTAATCCTTGCGGCGGTTTTGGTACTTGAGGTAGTAGGCGTGCTCCCATACATCAAGCGCCAACACGGGCTTGCCCTTGAAGTCCGATAAGTCCATCAGCGGGTTGTCTTGGTTAGGGGTGCTGCCAATATCCAACTTGCCATCGCGCACCACCAGCCATGCCCAACCCGATCCAAAACGTGATAGGGCCGCAGCCGAAAATTTTTCTTTAAACGCAGCGAAGCTTCCAAAATCCTTGTTGATCATCTCCGCCACCTTACCCGTGGGCTCGCCACCGCCTGATGGCGACAAGAGCTTCCAAAACATCGTGTGGTTGTAGTGGCCGCCGCCGTTATTGCGCACCGCCGACGGATGTGCCGACATGCCCCCCATCAATTTCTCGAGCGACAAAGCGGCCAACGCCGTGCCCGCAACCGCCTTGTTCAAATTATCTACATACGCCTTGTGGTGCTTGCCATGGTGGATCTCCATGGTCTGCTGGTCAAAGTGTGGCTCCAACGCATCAGCCGCATAGGGCAATGGTGCCAAGGTAAAGGGCTCCTTGC
>Ga0315906_10010113_pt1 | contig 11118 bp, 6 predicted proteins | sample LakEriMetagenome_4_FD_203526 | JGI IMG/M metagenome (GOLD analysis project Ga0315906, IMG submission 203526) | Freshwater fungal communities from buoy surface, Lake Erie, Ohio, United States - Buoy 2 MA122 | ecosystem: Environmental > Aquatic > Freshwater > Lake > Lake biofilm | place: USA: Lake... | reverse complement strand
TTTACCCTGGAATAACCTGTGATAACCACATCGGTTAAGTCGCCGGAACTAGCCTTGAGACTAACTGTTACTGTATTAGATGTTCCCAGGTTAATCGTAGCAGTACCGAAGCCTACCCCGGTAACTACCAGCTGCTTTGCAGAAGTAGGAACATTTAGGGAGAAAGTTCCGTCGCCTTTTGTAGTAGTTCCGGTTTTACTTCCTTTTACCACAACAGAAGCACCAGAGACCGGTGCACCATTCTCATCGGTAATCTTTCCGGTAATGGTCCTGTCTTGCGCCCAGGTCTGCACAACGCAGAAAACCAGCAAGATGAACAGGGATACAAGTTTTCTCATACTAGAGTTTGTTTTAATTAAATAAAAAATGGAGATCAAAAAACAGTTAACCCAAATTTCGGTTCACGAAAATAAGGTGTTTTGTTAATAAAATGTTTACAAACGCACTTTTTTTAAAATCGGGGCTTTAAATTGATTTTTTCTTCCCTGGAGAGGTCGTATATAATAAAACAGGCAGAAGGATCAGGTTTGTTACCATTGCCGTCAATAATGTAAAAGATGTCAGCCACCCGAGTGCTTGTGTACCACCGAAGTTCGAGAAACAAAATATGATAAACCCGGCAACAAGTACCAGAGAGGTGTAAATAATACTGATCCCAGTGTGACGAATGGTTTGTTTGATTGTAGGAATGATTCTCCCGCCATACCGGGGTAATTCCTGCTTGTAATTGATCAAAAAACGTATGGTTACGTCGATGGCAATTCCCAAAGCTACGCTGAATACAAGAACGGTACTTGGTTTTAATGGGACACCCACCCAACCCATTAGTCCGGCAGTCATCAGCATCGGAATAAGATTTGGGATCAAAGAGCAAATGACAATTCTGAATGATCTGAACAAATACCACATGGTAAGGGTGATGAGCAGGAAAGCCCAGAAAATACTTTCTTTCAGTCCGTTTATGATAAAGCGGCTTCCTTCGAGAAATATCACACTGGTTCCGGTAAGCTGAATGTCTGCTTTTCGCTTTAGTCTGGAAGAATCAATCTCTTCGGGCTTTAGCCCTTTCATTTCTGCAACATACTCAATACTATCCCTGTTAAAAATCTCATCTGCTCTTTTCTGAACAGTTTCCAGAATACGTGGCAAGCTGTCGCTGCCCACATCCGCCATATTGATACTGATTCTTGCCCGCTGGCGTGTACTGTCGGTAAAACTTGAAGCCAGCTTACCAAGCTGGTTCTTTTTTGTTGTGCTGTCGCCCTTCGTCTGCAAATAAGATGCAAGAAAAGCCAAGTCGAAATCCGTAGGAAGTCCATACATACTGCTATCGCCTTCATAATATGCCTGTCGAGCAAACTTCAAACCTTCCGTTAGAGCCAAAGGTTTGCCCATTTCAGGTCGATCATTCAGAAACTGTACAAGAGAATCGATTTTCTGAAGATTTTGTAGTTGCCGCACTGCCCCTTGTTTTTTCTTTGTATCAACAACAATCTCAAGCGGCATCACACCGGAAAAGTGTTTTTCAAAAAACTTCAGATCGGTGTATAACACATCTGTTTTTGGCAAATCATCTACAATAAACCCTTCGCTTTTCAAACGAAGAATACCTAGTATGGAAACCAAAACAAGAACACCTGAAAAACTGTACACATATTTGGGATGCAGGAACACCCATCGCTCAATACGCATGAGGGTTCTGTTCAAACTCGGGTTGTCGAGATAACGTATATGTCGCTTTTTTGGTGCAGGCAGAAAACTCAAGACAGCAGGAATGAAAAGAAAAGAAAGGACGAACAACACCATGATATTGATTCCGGCAACCACACCAAATTCTTTCAGAATAACACTGCTTGTAAGCGCAAAAACAGCAAACCCTATGGCAGCGGCAATATTGCAAAACAGCGTAACGATCCCCATTCTTCCAACCATATTCACTAAGGCTTCGTGCTTGTTTGAATTCTTCTTGTATTCTGTATGAAATTTATTGAGAAAATAAATGCAATTAGGAATACCGATCACCACGATTAATGGCGGAATTAATGCGTTTAGCAGGGTGATTTTGTATCCGAATAAAACAATGGTTGCAAGGCTCCATATTACACCCATCCCTACTACAAGCATGCTGATGATGGTAGCACTGAAGGAGCGGAAAAACAACAAAAGGATAAACCCGGAAAGAATGACCGATAAAACAAGAAACATTTTCATCTCATCTGCAATACGGGTACTCATCACGGTTCTAACGAGCGGGAGACCACTCATATAGACTTCCGTTCTATGTAATGTTTCAAAAGCTTCCGCCTTTTTTACTATTTCACTCACAACTTTATTTCTCTCTTTGGAATTAAGTAGTTCCTTATTTATGCTTACGCCAAGCATATACACTTTAGAGTCGGGATTATAAAGTAAGCCCCTGTAAAAAGGAAGGCTGAAAAGGACGCTGCCTGCACTGTCGAGCCTTTCCTGCGAATCAATATTATCAGAAAAAACAGGTACAGCTTTTAGTTTTTCAGTGGCACTGTCTTTGTTTAAATTGACTGCCGAACAAACACTCAAAACATCCTCAACCCCTTCTACCTTTCTGATTTCTTTTTGAAGCCTCAAAAAAGATTGAAAAAAAGAATATTGAAAAAAACTGTCGGTTTGTATACCCAGAACCATCAGGTTGCCGTCTTCTCCAAACTGCCGGCGGAATTCCTGATATTGTAAATACCTTGGATGATTTACGGGAATCGATTTGGCAAACTCATAACTCAGTTGCACCTTGGTGGCAAACCATGCCATCGTGCCTGTTGAGATGAGGACAAAAAGTAAAACCCACACGCGATAACGAAGGATCCATTTGCCAAGAAGATGCCACATAAAAAATAATTTGCTTAAGAAGTCGCAAAGAAACGGCTTTCCTTTTTAAACCTCACAATCCCGCTTGATTAAATCACCAAATCTTATTTAAAACAAAGGTTCGGTTTAACTAATTTCAAAGAAGTAATTTTGACAAATGCGCAATCTTATTCTTTTCTTTTTTTTATCGGCGCTATGTGGCTTCCAAGCAGCCCTTGCTCAGCTGCAACCCATCGGGCAATGGCGGGAGCATCTTGATTTCAACCAGGGGATAAAAGTATCTGCCGGAGCCGGAAATATTTTCGTTTCTTCCAAATTCGGCATTTATTCCGTGTCAGGCGATGAACGAAACATCGAACGCTTCACCAAAGTGAATGGTTTAAGCGACATTGGTGTTCGCACACTTAGATATAACCCGCTTACAGAAAAACTCCTGATTGTCTACAACAACAGTAACCTTGATGTTCTGTACCGAAACGATATCATTAACATCCCGTATATATTCAGAAGTAATGTAAGAGGAGATAAACAGGTAAACGATATCTTTTTCGAGGGAAACAACGCTTATTTATCGACCAACTTAGGCATTATTGTAGTGAATCTCAATCGTTATGAAATAAACACCACCTGGTATCCCGGAAATGGTACTGATCCCGTAAAAGTGTATGCATGTACATCTGACGGGATTAATTTTTATGCAGCAACAGATAAAGGATTGAAGGCGGCACCCAGAAACGCAAATCTTGAAGATTTCAGAAGCTGGGCCACAATCGCCAACGCACCCGGTTTGCCAAATGGAGCTGTACAGTCTGTATTCTTTATCAAAGGAAAACTTTTTGTTGCTCTTGACAATGGCATCTATGTAAGGAATGGGAGTAGCTGGACAATGGTATATGGTGATACACTTCGCTGGATCAGCTTAAATGCAACTGAAGATGCAATACTACTGACGGAAGAAGTAAACAACTGGGAAACCCGTCGGGTTATCGTGATCGATGCGTTAACCGAAACAACAAGAACTTTAGTCAATAATAATAGCTTTCTAATAAGGCCCAACCATGCTGTTAATGCCGGAAATGATGTTTTTGTAGCCGATTTGGAGCAAGGGTTAATCATTTTCAAAAACGGCTCATTTGAAAAAATACAGATAAACGCTCCTTTTGGTCCGCTTGACGGAGAAATGCGTTTCGAAGGAAATGTACTTTATGTTGCCGGTGGCAGTGTGAACGAAGCATGGAATTATACTTTTAATGAAACCGGATTCTTTACTTATGAAAATGATATCTGGAAAACATACAACAGTAGAAATATTAGCTGGCTGGACAGTATTCGTGATATTATCAGCGTTGTAAAGGATCCTCTCAGTGGAAAAATCTATGCCGGATCATACGGAGGAGGGCTTATCGAATATGAAACAAATGAAAAATTTAAAATCTACAAACAAGGAACTGCCATAGAAGAAACTGTTGGAGATCCGGGCAGTTACCGTATCGGCGGACTTGCGTTTGACGGCGAGAACAATTTATGGTTTAGCAATTTTGGCGCCCCCAGAAATTTTGGTGTGAAAAAAGCTGATGGAACCTGGAAAAAGTTCACAGTTCCGTTTGTAATCCCTGATAACATGACTGGCGGAATTCTAATCGATGATTTTAATCAAAAATGGATACAGGTTCCTCAAGGTTTCGGCCTTTATTGTTTTAATCATGGTAACTCAATCGATAACACAGGAGACGATCGTTGGAAATGGTACCAGACCGGAAAAAATAATGGCAATCTGCCGGGAAATTTTGTCAACACCATGGCCAAAGACAAAGACGGATTTATATGGCTTGGAACAGACAAAGGAATTGGAATTATTCAATGTCCCGGTGAAGTGTTTACAGCGTTCGGATGCGAAGTATTTCAACCCATCGTACAGCAGGATAATTTTGCAGGACGACTTTTTGAAAATGAAGACGTGCGGGCAATCGCAGTCGACGGCGGTAACCGCAAATGGGTAGGCACCAGAAACGGTGTTTGGCTTTTAAATCCGGACGGTGACAAGGTTTTGCTTCGTTTTACAGCTGAAAACAGCCCTTTGCTCAGCAATGAAATCAGCCGTATTGCCATCAACCCGCAAACAGGAGAAGTCTTTTTCTCAACCTTCAACGGCATCTGCAGCTACAGAAGCTCTGCTACTGAAGTTTCTGAAAAAAATGAATCGCTTTTGGTATTTCCTAATCCTGTACCTTCTTCCTTTAACGGACAGATTGGTATCAAAGGCGTTCCTGAAAATGCAATCATTAAGATTACAGAGTTAAACGGCAGGCTTGTTTTTCAAACACGTGCCGCAGGCGGCCAGGCTGTATGGAACGGCAGAGATTACACAGGTCGCAAACCGGCCACCGGGGTATACCTGATTCTTGTTACAGATGATACCGGTATAGAGAAAAGAGCAGGTAAAATTGTATTTGTAAAATAAAACCAGTGGGCGGCACCCTTCACCAGACAAAAGCAATCATTCTTCGAACGGTTAAATACGGGGAAACAAGCCTGATTGTTACTGCTTACACTGAATTATTCGGATTACAATCTTATCTCGTTCAGGGAGTACGCAAGCCATCAAAAAAGAACAACTCAGCAAATTGTTTTATGCCAGGAGCATTGCTTGAACTTATTGTTTACTACAATGAATTCCGGCATCTCAACAGAATAAAGGAGTTCAAGTGGTCGCATTTGTATCATAATTTGTTCAGCGATGTGAAAAAAAATAGCATCCTGCTCTATATGATTGAGCTTGCACAAAAAACCATTAAACAACCGGAACCAAACTCAGACCTCTATGGATTTCTGGAAGACGTGTTGCTTCATCTGGATGCTGCATCAGATGAAGAAATACCCAACTTCCCTTTATTCTTTTCCATACACCTCAGCTATTTTTTTGGCTTTCAACCCAATGAAAAAACCAAAGAAACAGGAGCTTTTCTTGATTTACAGGAAGGCGTTTTCGCCAATACCACTCCGTTGCATCCAAACTATACAGAAGGAATAGTTACTACGGCAATAAAAGATTTGCTGAAAGTAAGAACCCCTTCAGAATTACCCGAGCTGCTCTTGCCTTATAACATCAGAAAGGAGTTGCTATCTGTACTTGAAAGATTTTATGCACTTCATATTTCCGATTTCGGAAAAATGAAATCCACTCATATTCTTCAGGAAGTAATGAATTAAAATCAAAGCAAACGAAGAGAACGATTAAAATCTGTGGCAAGTTGAACAATGCCGGGTTGTTTCCCTTTTTCAAAAGATCCCATTAATTGATTTAATCCAAGCGCCTGCGCACCGTTGGATGTTGCCATGCGAAGTAGTTGCTCCTTTTGCATTGAAGATTGCTCTAAAAGCACCTTCATTTCTTTTGCAATGCTTAGCTGCCAGTTACTGCTGTAGCTGTCTGTACCCAGCACAAGAGAAGCATTGTGTTTTATGAACATTTCAGCCGGAGGTAAACGGTTTTCAATATAACGATTCGCATTGGGGCAAAGACAATAAACAATCTTCAAACTGTTTGCTTGCGCATACTCACTCAGCCATATCAAATCCTCTTCAGGCATAAAAGTGTTATGCACAAGGATAATGGTTTGACCACTATTAAAATAAGGCAACACAGAGCGCACACTGCTTAGTCCGGTTACAGGAAAAGGTGAAGTTTCCATTCCGAAAATGCGAAACAGTTTCAGGTAATCACCTCCACCTGTTTTGTAGAGCACATCTTCGGCAGGATGTTCCTGGTTATGAATGGAAATAACACGCCCAGCTGTTGCTTCATTGATCAACTGAAATGTTTTTGGAGAAATGCTATAGGGGGCATGCGGCACAAGTGAAGTTTGAATGCTGCGTTTCCCTCTATTGTGGATCGAACTCATCTGATGAGCTACCTGACTGTAATGCTGCATTTGCTGTTCTGAATTCTCATCAGAAAAACTCAGCACCTCCACAAAATTGTACCAGTGAATTTTACTCCTGCTTTTAACCAATGCCGTATCGGCTGTATTGCCTATATCCCCCACTGCTACGATTCCGTTCCGATACATTTCTTCTTCTGCATCAATGATTGCCTGCTGAATCAGTTCTTCAGAAAAATTTCTTTTGGTAACAACTGAGCAGAGAAATTCAACCAAGCCTGTATGCGGAGGAATGACATTTTTCAAATGGCTTAATTCAAGGTGACAATGTGCATTGATCATGCCCGGCATTAATATCCCCTCAACTAATTCTATATTTTCTCCCGCCTCTTCATAGGAAACGATTGCCTCAATCACTCCTTCATCATCTGTAATCAGCACTTTATTTTGATGCAGCGTGTAGCCGTCAAATACTTGTTCTGCTTTGAATTTTCTCCTTCCCATGGTCTTTTGATTTACATTTGCTGCCCGCCGGATTGTTGCAAAATTAACGTTTGCCGGCCCTGTAAGTTTATGTTAGATCAGTTAGCCGCGATAGAAGCCCGTTTCGAAGAAGTTGGTGTTGCACTCACCAACCCTGAAATTGTAAGCGATAACAAAGCGTTTTCCAAATTGAGCAAAGAGTACAAAAGCCTTGAAAAAATTGTACTTGCCGCCAAAAACTATAAGCAGGTTCTCTCCGATCTTCAGAACTACAGGGAAGCATTGGCTGGAGATGATGAAGAGTTGCGCGAACTAGCTAAAGAAGAACTACCCATTCTGGAAGAGAAGAAAGAACAAGAGGAAAAATATATCAGACAGCTGTTGATTCCCAAAGATCCGCAGGATGATAAAAATGCAATTCTTGAAATCCGTGCCGGAACAGGAGGCGATGAAGCAAGCTTATTTGCGGGGGATCTTTTGAGGATGTACATCAAATATTGCGAGCGGAAAGGCTGGAAAACTGCTGTATTAAGTGAGAGCGAAGGAACGGTTGGCGGATACAAAGAAGTACAGCTGGAAGTGACCGGAGATGAAGTATACGGCACGCTTAAATTTGAAAGCGGAGTACATCGTGTTCAAAGGGTACCCGCTACGGAAACAAGCGGCCGCGTACACACAAGTGCTGCTACTGTTGCTGTAATGCCTGAAGCAGAGGAATTAGATTTTGAATTGAAAGAAAGCGACGTAAAAATGGAAACGGCGCGTAGTGGAGGCGCAGGTGGACAGAATGTAAATAAGGTTGAAACAAAAGTGATGCTCACGCATACCCCAACCGGTACAGTGGTGATTTGTCAGACAGAAAGAACGCAGCTGGGCAATAGAGAGAAAGCGATGCAGATGCTTCGTACCCGACTTTATGAAGAACAAGTAAGAAAACAGGAGGAAGAGATAGCAAGGCAAAGAAAAAGTTTAGTCAGTACAGGAGACCGTTCAGCCAAAATACGTACATACAATTTTCCTCAAGGTCGTGTTACGGATCACCGGATAGGGTTAACACTTTATAATCTCGATGCTGTTTTGAACGGAGAGCTGAACGAACTGGCGGATGCACTTCAGCTCGCAGAAAATGCTGAGAAAATGACGAAACAATAGCCGATTTTTTGCTTTGAGAAAATTTTAACAGCCCGGAGATAAACTTCGGGCTGTTTTTTTCGTCTTATATCTGATTCTTTGAAAAGCCGGTTTCGTCCACGTAAAAAAGTTTGGTGACACCCCGTTTTTACGGGGTGTATTTTAAAAAATCATTGACGAAACATTAACAATCAGGATGATACAAAGGGTGATGGAATGAACGAACTTTGTATTACAAATTTAAAAATCGTTTTTCTCATAAGCAGTTAGTTTTGGTTGCGGCCCCGGTTTCCACCGGGGCTTTTCTTTATTTCAAAACTTCCGTCAATTTCTGATCGAGAGCAGCACCCCTTAAACCAACAGCTATGATTTTTCCTGTCGGATCTAGTAAAACATTGAAAGGAATCCCTTTTATGCCATACACCGGTACCGCAGCACTTTCCCAATATTTAAGGTCGCTTATATGAGGCCAGTTTAACTTATCCTCCTGAATAGCTGCAAGCCAGGAATCTTTATCCTTGTCAAGCGAAACACCGAGAACAGTAAAATTTTTAGATTTATACTTCTCATAAGCTGCTACAACATTTGGGTTTTCACCTCTGCAAGGCCCACACCAACTTGCCCAGAAATCAACCAGCACATATTTACCACGAAAACTGCTCACAGAAAGCGGCTTACCCGTCTGATCCGGCATAGTCAGATCAGGGGCAACGGCACCCGGAACAATTTTAGCTGCTGCGCTTTGTGAGTTTTTCGATTGCTCCAAATCTGTTCTGAACTGCTCCACAACTTTATTCACCCATGCATGTCGGGGAAACTTTTTCTTTAGCCCGTTCATCACAATTTCAATTTCTTCTACTTTGCCACTCTGGCTCATAAGTGAAGCAGCAAAAAGGCTAACAACAGGACTTTCATCTTTTTCTGCTACGGAACGGATGTATTGATTTGTTTGAGAAATTTTATCCTGATAGGTCTGTAAGGCCTTCAACTTCGCCGTGCTATCTGCTTGTGCTGTTGCGCTTTGATCTATTGCCATCATTTCCTGCTGAACACTGGCAAGTGAATCCAGGAAAAGGCGAAGTCTTTCACTTGCAGGAGAGCCTTCAAAACGCAAGCGACTGAAATCATTCCAGTCGCCTGTGAGCTTGATTTTCTTATTGTCGGAAGCAAGAAATATAAATGGAGAAGACTTAGCATCAGGGAACCGAATTTGTAGAAGAGTTTCCTCTGTAGTGTTTGCCTTTAATTCAAAGGCGCCTCCTTTCATTGATACGGAATCTACAACCTGAGGCTGATCATCAGCACCAATCATTTCCAGATAAACAACAACTTCCGGGGCATTGACAAACTTACCGGAAACAAGTACCGTTTTTTCATCTGAATTGTTGCAGGAAAAGAAAAAAAGTGCTGAGACTAAAATAAATAACCGCATAAAATAATAGATATAGAATATACAAAAGTACGAAATACCATAGTTGTATAATTAATACTCTTCAGATTTGGTTATAATCACTATCTCTTAGAAAAACAGTCATAAAACTTGGTAGAATTTTTTGATGTATGGTATGTTGATTGTCAAAAATTAATTTTACCTTACGTGTTGTTTTCTTAGTCATACATTTTTCTGCTCTCCCTGAAATCACTTTACCAAAACAAATGTTTATGAAAAAGATTTTATTATTCTTTTCTTTTCTTGCTATTGTTTTCAGTGGATTTGCTCAGCAGGAAAATCCGTGGAAATCAAGAACGGACCGCCAAGGGTTAATCCTTGAAAAATCAGTTGCGAGAAAAACTTTTCCTTCAGATTTCAAGCTTTTTACTCTTGATCTTCCGGTACTGAGAAGACAATTATTTACAATTGTAGGAAACAGACAGAACCACAGTTTAAACATCATTCTGCCCAATGCGGATGGCAACTTCGAAGAGTTTGAAGTAGTAGAAGCTTCTAACTTCGAGCCAGCACTTCAAGTAAAATTTCCTGAAATCAGGGCTTTTTCAGGAAGAGGAATCACTGATAAATATGCAACGCTTAAGATTAGTATTTCTCCACAGGGGATTCAGACGATGGTGATGCGTACTGGAAAAGAATATGAATTCATTGAACCCTACACACAAGATCATACTGTTTACTCCGTCTTCAAATCTTACCGTCAGCCTGGACAACTTCCATGGACCTGCTCAACTCCCGAAGAGAAACTGAGTCAAAACATCAACAATCAGATAAATCACAGTGGTATCATGGCCAGATCGGGAGGAAATCTGAAGACTCTTCGACTCGCCCAGTCTGTGACAGCTGAATATTCCAACTACTTCGGCGCGACCAGTTCATCTCAGGTTTCACTTGTATTAGCAGCTGTGAATAACACACTGACACGTACAAATGGTGTTTATGAAAAAGATTTGGCCTTACACTTGAATTTAATCGCCGCTTCCACAAACGTATTCTACTATAACGCATCCACAGATCCTTACTCACCAGGATCTACAGGAGCAGGCGGGGCATGGTCTAATGAACTACAGAATACACTTACATCAGTCATAGGCGAAGCGAATTACGATATTGGCCACTTGTTTGGTGCTTCCGGAGGTGGGGGCAATGCCGGCTGTATCGGCTGTATCTGTGAGAACGGATCAAAAGGCAAAGGGTATACATCTCCGGCAGACGGCATTCCCATGGGAGATAAATTTGATATTGATTATGTGGCCCACGAAATCGGACACCAACTTGGCGCAAACCATACTTTTTCGCACAGCAATGAAGGAACCGGACAAAACAAAG
>Ga0315906_10010112_pt1 | contig 11118 bp, 21 predicted proteins | sample LakEriMetagenome_4_FD_203526 | JGI IMG/M metagenome (GOLD analysis project Ga0315906, IMG submission 203526) | Freshwater fungal communities from buoy surface, Lake Erie, Ohio, United States - Buoy 2 MA122 | ecosystem: Environmental > Aquatic > Freshwater > Lake > Lake biofilm | place: USA... | reverse complement strand
TCTGGACCTTTATACCTTAACAGAGGACTTTATGTTACCAATAAACCTTTTACACTTTTAATATGACACCAAAAGAAAAAGCAGAAGAATTATACAATAAATATTTTAGTATGATAAAAATTGAAAGCTATATTGATAGAGTATCTTCTATACCATATGTAAAAAAATGTGCATTAATAGCAGTAGATGAGATATTAGATTTAAAGCATATAGTAACATTAAGAAGGAATATGCACGAAATGGAATTAGAATATTGGATGGAAGTTAAACAAGAAATAGAAGCATTATGAGAGAAGTGCATAAGACATATATGGCAGAACTTGAAATAGAGGTTTTGCGTGATAAGAACAAAGAACTAAAAAAAGAAATAGACAGGTTAAAAGACCTATTAGATCAACATTTAAACATAAAAACAATACGAATGGACAAAGAACAACAAAAGGAATATGCTATCCAGATAGCCGAAAAAGTGTGTAATTACTACCAAATTAAATATGGACAAATGATGTCCAAATATAGAGGCGAGGAAGTTACTTTGGCGAGGCAAATGACTATGTACTTAACAAAGGAAAAGACCGAATTAAATGGCGAGGAAATAGGTCAAATCTTTAATAGGGATAGAACCACAGTTTTACACTCTATTTCAAAGATCAAAGGACAATTGACAAATAAGTTTGACGATACCATAAAAAACGACATTTTCAACTTAAATGTGCTAATTTAATTTGGTTATTAACACCAAAGTACCTAATTTTAAACTCTAAAACCAACACAATATGAATGACCAACAACTGGCTAAAAAGCCACAACTTTCGTACACGAAAGATCAAGTAGAGTTAGTAAAATCACAGATTGCTCCAGAGGCAACAGTTGATGAACTAAAGCTATTTCTTTACCAAGCACAACGCACAGGACTTGATGCGTTATCAAGACAAATTTATTGCATCCACAGGAACGTAAAAACCCCTACTGGATGGACTAAAAAAATGACCATTCAAACAAGTATCGATGGATTCCGAGTAATCGCTGAACGTAGCGGAAACTATGGTGGACAAAGCGAACCAATCTTTGTAGAACAAGATGGAAAGTTAATTTCTTGTAAAGTTTCAGTATTTAGATTTCACGGAGAAACAAGGTATGAAGCATCGGTAGGAGTTGCTTATTGGGATGAATATTGCCAAAGAACAAACGATGGCAAACCAATGGGTTTATGGGCGAAGATGCCACATACAATGTTAAGCAAGGTTGCAGAGGCATTAGCTTTAAGAAAGGCTTACCCACAAGATTTAAGCGGTCTTTACACAGGAGATGAAATGGCTCAATCAACAGAGGAAACCCCAGCTTACATTAAGACTCACGAAAATTTAGAGGACTTAGAGTTAGCGATTGATTTGTGTATAAATACTACCGAATTAAGCCAACTTTACGCACTAAATAGCGAACTTGCAACTAAGGATGTAACTAAATTATTTACCAAGAAAAAACAATCTTTATGACACCATTAAAAAAACTATGGGATTTAAGAGAAGCAGTTAAGTTTTGGAATTACAAAGTAGATACAAGCTATCCACAAAACGCATCGGAAATGATTCATCAATTAAATTTAGCTAAGTATAAACTGAAACTACATAAACAAAAACACTTCCCAGAGTTATTAGAGCAACCGAAAAGGGATTACATTCCTTATCAAATGTTAGCTGATAAATTTGAAGTATTTGAAAACTATTTAAACGATTAATTATGCCATATTCAACTTGCTGCGGCGCACATACCAACTTTGAAGAAATTGACATTTGTCCAGATTGTTTAGAGCATTGCGATTGGGAAGAAGAAGATGAGGAAGAATTAGAACAAGATAGACAAACGGAAAACCAAATAGATCAACAACAAATTAATAAACACCAAAACTAAAAACAATGATTGTATTGAACATTTGTAAAGAGGAGATTAACTGGAAGGAAGCTAAAAATGGCAAACACTATGCAAACATAGCTACCGATTACTTAAAAGAAGTGGACGAAAATAGTAACACCCACACAGTATGGAACAACCAAACCAAAGAAGAAAGAGCCGAGAAGGCAAAGAAAAACTATTGTGGTAGAGGCAAAGAAGTTGCTTTTAATGGAGTAAAGGCAACAGGTAAAAAAGAATTTGCCGTAAATCAACAAGAATCAGAGGATGATTTGCCCTTTTAGAATGTAATGTTTTAATTACCATTTTAATTCATTATATTTGTATAAAATAATAATATGAAGCAATGTTTTAAATGTAAAGAAATAAAGCCTTTAGATGATTTTTATAAACATCCTAAAATGCCTGATGGTTATGTAAATAAATGTAAAATATGTAACAAAAGGGATATTTTAGAAAATTATAATAAAAATAAATTAGACCCTAATTTTATAATAAAAGAAAGGAAAAGAGGTAGAGAAAAACATCAAAGGCTTTATTCAGGTAAAACACATCAACATTATGTTCGTGATTTAATTTATAACCATAAATATCCAGAAAAATTAAAGGCTAAAAGGAAATCACAAAGTATGGGTAAGCATAGACCATTTGAAGGAGCAGAAAAACATCATTGGTCATATAATGAAATACATCATAAAGATATAATATGGTTAAGTAGTAAAGACCATAAAAAAGCACATAGATTTATAATTTATGACCAAGAAAGAATGATGTATAGAAGAACGGATAATAACATACTTCTTGATACTAAAGAGTACCACGAAGGTTATATAAGATCAATAATATTAACCGAAGAAGATTAAACCATTCTAACCCCCACGTTGGGCGAAAACGTTAAGCGCAAATTTAAAACCTATAACTATGAGCCAAACAACACAAATCGCAAATTACCTAAATAAAGGTAGAAAGTTAACCCCTATTGATGCTTTAAACAAGTTCGGATGCTTTAGATTAGCAGCACGAATAGCAGACCTTAGAAACGATGGTATGAACATTAAAACTACCATTATTAAGCTAAAAAATAAGAAGCAAATAGCACAGTATTCGGTTAATTAGTTTAACTTTGTACAAAGGATGTAGGATATCCTAACTAAAACTTATTGGCTCAAAGCTGAAACCCTAATCCTACTGGGGTGGATGCCGAGAGCCTTTTTTATTTTTATGGCTAAAGACCCAGCGGTGTTATTTTACACAAGCGATTTTCTTAGTGGCACTTTCACAATGGATAATGAACAGGTTGGCAAATACATTAGACTTTTGTGCTTACAACATCAAAAAGGCAAATTAAGTGAAAAGGATATGCTAAGCATATGTAAAGCATATGATGTTGAGATATGGGATAAATTTAAAGTTGAAGATGGTTTATACTACAACGAAAGAATGTTTAATGAAACCATTAGAAGGCAAAAATTTAGTGAAAGTAGAAGAAATAATGCAAAATCACCTAAAAAAGAAAGCACTAGCGAAGCATATGCTGAGCATATGGAAACTGAAACTGAAAATAGAACTATAACTATAAATCAAAATATAAATATAGATTTCGAATGGTTTTGGAATGATTATGATAAAAAGGTAGGAGATAAGAAAAAGCTAAAAAAGAAGTGGAATAAATTAACCGATGAAGAAAGGCAAAATGCAATGAATTATCTTGACCTTTACAAGAAATCAGTACCAGACAAGCAATTCCGTAAAAACCCAGAAACCTTTTTAAACAACAAATCTTGGAACGATGAAATCATTAACCGAAGTATTACCCCAATCCATAAACTCTCTTACGCAGAACGAGAGGCTAATGCACTTAGAAATCTATAATAAACTTGAACCAGATGAATTAAAGGTTGTAGTTGCTTTAGATACAATGAGTGTTGGCAGATGTTCACCAATTGAGGTAAAAGAACACCTTAAGACCTGTATTGCTTTAAGCGGATGTCAAACCCCTACAATAGAGTTGTTTCAATTTTTATGCGATTTTGTAATAAAGAACTATGGTAATTATAAACTAAAAGAACTTGGAGTAGCTTTTGAACTTTACGCAATGGGGAAATTATCGGTTGACAAAGCGATTATGTTTACCCCTAAATTCTTTGGCGATGTGATGGCAGCTTATAAGCCGATAGCTTTACAAGTAAGACAAAAGACCTATGTAGAGCCACAACCAATAGAAGTGCCAAAAATCCAAGATGATGAAATCATTGACGCATTGTACCAAAACTGGGAGAAGTCGGCTAAAAGAGGCTGGGAGTTGCTTAATACAATGGCTTTTGACATACTATGGAAGCGAAAGGAACTAAACAAGGACAATCTAAGCCAAGAGAAGGCAGACCAGATAAAGAAAAAAATAATATCACATTACAAAGTAACGGCTAAAACACCTAAAGACTTAGAAAAATTAAATAATGAAATATTTATCAAAAATGAGTGCAAAAGATATACTTTGTACCTATTTTTACAAAACCAATTATAACCACTCCAAGAATTAAATATTTTTAACCAAGATAGTAATTACGGGAACTTGGGGTGGTTCTTTAAACTTAAATTTATGAGCAAATCATTTTTTATTCACATAATTGCAACTATTATTTATATAATACTTGCTTTATACATCATACAAGATGCAGAAACAAACGTTGGGTTAAGGCTTTTATTAGTTGTATTGTATTTGTTTTCACAACTTGTAACGGCAGCATTTTGTGATATTAACGATTTTTATAAAAATAACAAATGAAACAACTAACATTTATTTACGAACTATTAAAGTTTACGCTTATCAGCGTTCCACTTGTTTGTTGCATTTACTTAATTGCAATTACATTATCAGAAATAAAACATTTGATTAAATGACAGGAATAGACAATAATATTGAGGTAAGATTGATATTTTTAGACACAAAAGAGGAGATATGGTTTAGGTCAATAGCAAAGGCAATTAGGTTTTTAGGTACTGACTATAAAACGATAATGACCTATATGAACCCAATAAACAAAAAACGATACAAGCATAACGATAGACTTTGTGTTGTGCGACTAAAAAAATGAAAAGAGTAATAAACTTTAGCGGTGGCAAAACAAGTGCCTTAATGACTATCCTTAACTATCGTGAAGGCGATTTGGTAATATTTGCAGACACAGGAAGGGAGCATCCTAAAACTTACAAGTTTATTAATGACTTTGAGGCACACGAAGGCATCCCAATTATAAGGGTAATGTTTGAAGGTGGCTTTAGAGGTATGTTAGAAAAAAAGAAATGGAAGCTAATACCAAATAGAGTTAAAAGAGAATGTACTATTGAACTAAAAATAAAGACTGCTAAACGATGGTTAAGGGCAAATCACGGCAAACAAAACTACGAATGGCTTGTAGGTTTTAGAGCAGATGAGGAACGTAGAGTTAAAGGTTATGAAAAAAGACAGGCTTATATCCACCCAAAGTTCCCTTTGTACGAACAAGGCATAGACAAGGCACAAGTAAATGACTATTGGAGTAAAAAGCCTTACACTTTGGAAATTTCAGCTATTTTAGGAAATTGTACTTTATGCTTTCTTAAAGGTAAAAACGCAATAGTAAATATTATGCGTAGCTATCCAGAGTTAGCAAAAGAATGGATAGAAGATGAGGAAATGAGTAAGGAATTTGGCAATGGGCATACATACTTTCAAGATACAACTTATAAGCATCTTTTAATGTTGGCACAAAATGATTTATTTAAAGGTCAAGACCTAAACGAACTAAATTCTGCTTATTCTTGTTCTTGTACAAGTTAAACCCTAATTTTGCTTTATGCCATTGATACCTTTACCTAAGTTGTTAGATAAAACCCAAAAGGTTGTTAATGCTTATATTAGAAAACGAGATGAAGGATTGCCTTGTATTAGTTGCGGAAGCTACAATGGTAACCAAGCTGGACACTACTTTACAGTAAAAGGTTATTCGGCTTTAAGGTTTAACGAATGGAATATTCATTTACAATGTGCTGGATGCAATATGTTCAAACACGGCAACCAAGCAATGTACAGGATTGGCTTAGTTGAAAGGATAGGAGAGAAAGCTGTTAAGGAATTGGAGTTTGAAGCGGTTAACAACAGGGTTAAGAAATGGCAAAGAAACGAATTAAACGATTTAATTGATAGATACAAGTAACATATTTGCAACGTGCAAACAAGAGGTAATTGCTGGTTATCCTTGTTTTTCATTTGTCATTGATGGCACTACTCACTATGTATTTGGCAAAACACAAGAACAAGCATTTGATTATTTAGCAGATTTAATAAATTTATATGGCAAAAGTAAGCAGCAATAACAAAGTTAGCTTTGGAAAAAGAAAGTGTGGTAAGTACAAAAAGACATCTGGTCCAAAGGATAAGGCAGTTAAACCTTATGTTAGGCAAGGTCGTTAAAGTAAAATAAGAAAAAATGAAAGATACTTGGTAAAGCCTCTTAGCAATAACGTAACCAAGTTAAAGTATAAACTATGAAAGATACATACGGCAAAAAGCAATATACCTGTAAATGTGGTGCAATAACCGAAGGATATGTATGGTTTGGTAAGATTAAAGAAACCCAGTTTGAATGTACTAAATGTGGCAAATGGCTTGGTTATAACAATTTAGAAAAGAAAGCTGAAAGCATTATTTCAATACGAACTCCAACAAAAAACCGATAATGAACATAAACGAAATCAAACCAAATCCAAACAATCCAAGAATCATTAAAGATGACAAGTTTAAGAAGCTGGTTAAGTCAATCCAAGACTTTCCACAGATGCTTGAACTTAGACCTATTGTCATAGATGAGAACAATATAGTTTTAGGTGGTAATATGCGTCTAAAGGCTTGTATTGAAGCTGGGTTAAAGGACGTACCAGTAAAACAAGCAAAAGAACTTACAGAAGAACAAAAGAAAGAATTTATAATTAAGGATAATGTCGGATTTGGCGAATGGAGCTGGGATGACTTAGCTAATAATTGGGATGAACAATTACTTACCGAATGGGGTTTAGACATACCGAACTTTGATGCAACTGTATTAGAGGCTGAAGAAGATGACTTTGCCGTTCCAGATGGCGGAAGTGAAACGGACATAGTATTAGGCGATTTATTTGAGATAGGCGAACATAGGTTGCTTTGTGGCGATAGTACGGATAGCGACCAAGTGGCAAAGCTAATGAACGGACAAAAGGCTGATATGGTATTTACAGACCCTCCTTATAAAATAGAAACTGAAGGAGGATGTAAGGGAAATATTGGGCAAGGATTGAAAAAGCAAGGGAAAGATATAGAATTTATAGCAAACTTTGAACCAACTGAATTTTTACAAGTATTGCCTTTAATATTTGATAAAAACAAATTGAACGCTTACATATTTTGCAATAAGGAACTATTGCCAGATTATTTAGTATGGGCAAGGGATAGTGGTTATTCATTTAATGTGCTAATATGGAAAAAGCCAAATGCCATTCCAATAGGAGATTCACATAGACCAGACATAGAATATTTGCTTTTATTTAGAAAGTCTGCAATATGGAACAATGGATTAAAGGATGTAAACTATTCAAGATGTTTGGAGTTTGGTAGAGAAACAGGATTGCATCCAACAATGAAACCAATAGAATTAATTGCAAATGAAATGAAGATTAGTTCAAACGAAAATAGTTTAGTATTTGATTTCTTCTTAGGTTCTGGTTCAACAATGGTTGCTTCACATCAACTTAAACGTAAATGCTATGGTATGGAACTTGACCCAAAATACTGTCAAGTGATTGTAGATAGGATGAAAAAACTTGACTCAGCCTTGATAATCAAGAAGAACGGAGTAGCTTTGTAATAATTAGAGGAAAATAAGAAGATATGGCAAATGAGCATAATTTGATACCAGCACAAAAAGGGGAAGTAAGAAACCCAAAGGGAAGGGGTAAAGGTGTTCCTAATAGCAAAACAAGACTTTTACGTTTATTGGAGTTGGTTACTAAGGTACGCAACCCTGTAACAGGCGAAGATGAGGAATTTACAATAGCCGAGCAATTAGATATGCAGATAATAGCAAAGGCAAGGAAGGGCGATTTAAAAGCCTATGAAATACTATTAGACCGATTAGAGGGAAGACCAAAACAAACAACCGACATCACCGCAGACATAAAGGGTAATGTGCAAATCACAATAGAACCAGATGCAGATTGTCAACCAATTAAAGATTAAGGCTACACCTGTCTTTTATGCCAATAAAAAGGCATACGAGGATGGTTATCCGATTATATGCAATGAAGGTGGGTCAAGGTCAAGTAAAAGCTATTCGGTTGTTCAATTATTAATCCACATAGCTTTAACCAAACCAAATACAAGGATTTCGTGCGTTTCTCATTCGCTACCACATATTAAGCGTGGAGTTTATAGAGATTTCAAAAACATATTGGAGCAATGGAACATTTGGGATGAAAAGGATTTCCGATATACCGATTTCATTTATACGTTTAAGAACGGATCATATATTGAGTTATTCGGATTAGAAGACCCAGATAAAGCAAAAGGACCAGCAAGAGATATATTATTTGTAAACGAGGCAAACCTAATTAGTAAGGCTTTGTTTGACCAGCTTTTGATTCGTACAACAGGACAAGCATTCTTAGACTGGAATCCTGCCGACTTTATATCTTGGGTTTATGATATAGCTGATAACCCAATGAACAAACGCATCCATTCTACCTACCTAAACAATATCTCAAACCTTAGCGAAAGCCAAATAAAAAACATTGAGCAATACAAAGATTTGCCTGATGACTTTATGTGGAAAGTTTACGGATTAGGTGAACGAGGTTCGGCAAAAGAAATTATTTATACTCAATGGAAACAATACGATGAAGCACCTGATGGCGATGTGTTCTATGGATTGGACTTTGGTTACGTCCATCCAGCTGCACTTATAAAGGTTACGCACTACGAGGGACAAAACTACTTTGAGGAAATAGTTTATCAAAGCGGACTTACTTTAAGCGACCTATCAAGATTGATTAAGGAGAAGTTACCAGAACGAGCAACAATCTATGCGGATGCTGCAGAGCCTAAGTCTATTGAGGAACTTTACCGACAAGGATTTAACATTAAACCAGCACAGAAAGATGTTTGGGCAGGAATAGTAAAGATGAAGTCTTATCCAATAAACTTACACTACAATAGCAAAAACCTAAGAAGGGAGTTTATGTCTTACAAATGGAAAAAGGATAAAAACGATAACGTAATAGAAGAACCTGTAAAGGCAAATGATGACTTGATGGATGCTTGTCGATATGCCGTGTTTACACATTTAACCAAGCCTAAATTTGAGGTGTCGGTATTTTAGGATAAATTGTCTAACTTTGTTAAAATTCATATATAATGGGATTACTTGACTTTTTTAGTAAAAGACAAAAACTATCAACAGTTTTACCACAAATACCTTTTAACGGACAAGTTGCAATACAACAAGGGATTATAACTTGGCAAGGCGGTTCAAACGTATCCTTTGTTAATGATGGTTATGCTGCAAATGATATTGTTTATTCTATCGTTAAATTAATTGCGGACAAAGCAAAACTTGCTCCATTCAACGTTTATAAAGTAGTTGATGAAAGTTCTGCAAAGAAATACAAAGCGTTGATGAGCCAACCAGATAAGATTGAAAACTGGAAGGATGTTGAGAAGCTACATAAGAAAGCGTTTGAATTATATACAAAAGATGCAAGATTAAACGAGTTATTAAAATACCCTAACCAAGAAGATACATTTGGCGATTTCGTAGAGGCTTGGTGTACTTTTAAGTTAATCACAGGAAACTCTTTTGTTTACGCAAAGATGATTGAAGGTGGTAACAACAATGGTAAGCCGTATGAAATGTACGTGCTTCCTTCTCAATATATGTACGTATTAGCGGACATTCAAAACTTCCCTCCAACGATTAGCGGTTACCAATTGAACTATGGTCCACTTTGGAACTTTACAAAACAAGAGGTACTACAAGATAAATACATAAACTTACAATGGAATACAACTGGGAATCAACTATATGGTCAATCACCATTGATGGCTGCTGCGAAAAACTTGACTCGTTCGAACGAAGCCAAGACTGCTGCGGTTGCTTCATTCCAGAATGGTGGTCCAGCTGGAGTTCTTTTTATGAATGATGAACGCTTTGACCCTATTAGTGGAACACAACAAGCACAAGCACTTAAAAAGGCGGTGAGTGAAAAAGGTGGCTCTGCAAACTTTAATTCAATTGCGGTTAGTGGCTACAAAGTTGATTGGAAACAAATAGGATTGAGTCCTGTTGAATTAGATATCATAGAGAGTGAGAAGTGGGATATGAAAGCACTTTGTAATATTTACGGAGTACCTTCTCAATTATTAAACGATGCTGACAATAAGACTTATAACAACCAAAGAGAAGGCGAGAAAGCATTAACAGTTCGTTGTGCTATTCCTTTATTAGTTGGTATTAGAGATAACTTAAATAGAAAATTACATTCTGATTGGGGTTATAGAAATACAGATATTTATGTTGACTTTGACCCAACTGTTTATGGAGAGTTAGAAGCTAACAAATCCGAGCAAGTTGAATGGTTAGATAAAGCGTGGTGGATTGCACCAAAGCAAAAGATGGATATTATGGGATTAGAAATTCCACCTTACATAGATGAAGCGGAAATGGAGAAACTATACATTCCTTCAAGTTTACAAAGTCCAGATGAATTTCAACCATTAACATTACCAAATGAATAGTCAAGAGATTATTGATATGTTGTTTGATTTAAAGGTTGACCTAAAAGCCGACCTTAGCGAAGTTATTGATGAAGTGTACGCAAAGTACCACGATACAGTAAATATGTCTTACTCGGAGTTAAAGGCTTGGAGTGAAACTAAATGCTCACGTTTAGCATCATTAGATAGAAGTCCTGTAAATAGGAACTTAAATCTATTGAGCAAGAAAAAAGCTGATTGGGGTGCAAATGAAGTTAAGTCTGCTAATAGAACAATTAGCTTTGTTAGTAGAATGAAGAATATGGAGCAAGGCAAACCTGTAAACAAAGAGTGTCCATCTAAGAGGGATATTTCCTTAAAGAATTGGGCATACAATCCTAACAAATGATTTGGCAAGATTATAGAAAACTATATTTAAACGCAAT
>Ga0315906_10010108_pt1 | contig 11122 bp, 6 predicted proteins | sample LakEriMetagenome_4_FD_203526 | JGI IMG/M metagenome (GOLD analysis project Ga0315906, IMG submission 203526) | Freshwater fungal communities from buoy surface, Lake Erie, Ohio, United States - Buoy 2 MA122 | ecosystem: Environmental > Aquatic > Freshwater > Lake > Lake biofilm | place: USA: Lake... | reverse complement strand
GGAGTGGTGTCGTTCCCGGCGCGTCTTGGTGATCACCCAGTCCCGGGTGGCCCAGAAGATCAGCGCCCAGCTCGCATACCGCACGAGGCCCCGGAAGGACCTCGCGGCATCGTAGGAGGCGGGAAGCCAGGCGATCGGTGTCCGCTGTCGGTACTCGAGCGCGGGGCCGACGTCCGAGAACACCACGTCGGCCCTCCCGTTCAGCCAGCCGATCAGGACGATCCCGAGCAGCACGAGCGTCAGGGAGACGAAGAGGCGCACAATCCAGCGTCCCATCCCGTCGTGTTCCACCCAGCGATCCGGGGTGTAGTCCTCCCGCCATCGGGTGATCCCCTTGACCAGGAGCAGGCCACCGAGGGTGTATCCCACCACGGTCACCGTATGCACGGCCCAGGCGACGGTGCACCCGAAGGCCCAGGGGGCGAAGACGACCAGGGCGAGGATCAGGATTCCCGAAAGGGTGTCGGCGATCCGGTAGGCTGCAGGGGTTCGGTGGGAATCCACGATGGGTCTCGGGTGGGCTCTGGCTTAGGGCTGCCGGTGGGCGTTCAGGCCGCCAGGCGCTGGAGGAGGCGTTGGTGGATGTTGCCGAAGCCCCCGTTGCTGAAGATGCAGACGACGTCGCCACTGCGGGTCTCCGTCACAAGATGGTCGAGGATGGAGTCGACCGTCGGCAGGTAGGCCGCGGGCTTGCCGGTGAGGCGGAGGTCCTCCATCAGCTTCTCCGGGTTCAGCCGCTCGGAGGGCGACAGCTGCTCGAGCCGGGCCACCTCGGCGACCACCACGGCATCGGCCCGTTCCAGGGCGTCGACCAGCTCGTGTTGGAAGAGGTTGCGACGGGTGGTGTTGGAACGGGGCTCGAAGACCGCCCAGAGGCGTCGTCCCGGATAGCGGATCCGCAGCGCCCGCAGCGTCTCCCGGATCGCCGTCGGATGGTGTCCGAAGTCGTCCACCACCGCGATGCCGCGCACCTCGCCCCGGGTCGTCATCCGTCGTTCCACGCCCCGGAAGGTCGCGAACCCGGCCTGGATCTGAGCGTCGGTCAGTCCGCAGTGCCGGGCGCAGGCGGCGACGGCGAGGGCGTTGCGCACGTTGAGCTCCCCGACCATCGGGAGGTCGAACCGGGACCCGGCGATCTGGAACTCCGAGGACTCGGCCTTCAGGTGGACCCCGGTCGCCCGGATGTCGTTCGAGCCACCGAGACCAAACCGCTTCACGGGGCAGTGCGAGACCCCGAGGAGAGGCGCGAGGTTCGGCTCGTCACCATTGGCCAGCAGCAGTCCGTTCCTCGGGATCAGGTGGATCAGGCGCCGGAACGACAGCTGGATGTCCTGGAGCGAGCCGAAGATGTCGGCATGGTCCATCTCCAGGTTGTTCACGATCGCCACCTCGGGCAGGTAGTGGATGAACTTGCTCCGCTTGTCGAAGAACGCGGTGTCGTACTCGTCGCCCTCCAGGATGAACCACGGGGAGTCGGTGAACCGGGCGCCCTGGCCTAGGTTCGACGGGATCCCGCCGATCAGGAAGGACGGGTTGAGCCCGGCGTGCTCGAACACCCAGGCCAGCAGGGAGGTGGTGGTGGTCTTGCCGTGGGTGCCGGTCACGACGAGGGAGTGCTTCCCCCGGATGAAGCATTCCTTGAGCAGCTCCGGCAGCGCGCAGTACCGGAGCCGGTGCTCGAGGACGTGTTCGGCCTCGGGGTTGCCCCGGGAGATGGCGTTGCCGATCACCACGAGGTCGGGCTTGTGGGAGAGGTTGGACTCCGAGTAGCCGGCCTTCGGGACGATCCCCCGCGAGGCCAGGAAGGTCGACATGGGGGGGTAGATGACGTCCTGGTCCGACCCGGTGACGACGAACCCGCGTTCGCGCAGGGCGACGGCGACGCTGGCCATGGCGGTGCCGCCGATGCCGATGAAGTGGACGCTCCTGAAATCCGTGAGCACGGCCCTAGCTTTGACGGGCCGCGCAAAGATCAAAGCCAAAACACGGCGGAGGGCCCGGCGGATTGACACCGGTCGCCGTGGCCGGGGAAGGTGTGCCCATGGAATCCGGGGCGTTGCCGACAGGGGATTCGCGTCTGCTGGGGGGCTCGATGAACGACCTGGCGGTCCTGGCCGTGGAGGTCACGGACGCCGAGGCGGCGCTTGTCGTCCTTGCCCAGGGCGACCAGTGGCTCCTGGAGGGGCAGCATGGGTTGAAGGACGGCATGGTGGATCCCCTCCTGCAGATCTGCCGCGGGCTCTCGGCCTCCGATCCGTGGCGGGAGCTGAGGGATCCGCCGGGCCTCGCGGCGCTCGGCATCCGCTGGGTCGCGGTGCAACCCCTCCTCTCCGCCCTGTCCAACGTCCTCAGCGCCATCGTGGTCGTGGACGGCTCCGGACGACGGCTCGTCGCCCGCCAGCGGGCGGCACTCCAGACGGTCGGACACCAGGTCGTCACGCGGCTCGACCTCCGGCACCAGTCCTCCGCAGCGGCCACGTCCGAGGCGGCCCACCGGCAGGTCGAGCAGGCCCTGCGGCGCAGCGAGGCCTTCTATCAGACCCTCGTCGAGAGCCTTCCCCAGAACATCCTGCGCAAGGACCTCAGCGGCCGCTTCACCTTCGTGAACCGCAGGTTCGCCGCGACCCTCGGGCGTCCGGTCGAGGAGATCCTGGGCCGCACCGACTTCGACCTCTTCCCGCGGGAGCTCGCCGCGAAGTACCAGGAGGACGACCGGCGCGTGCTCGAGCGCGGCGGGGCCTTCGAGACGACCGAGGCCCATGTGACCCCGGACGGCGAGAAGCACTGGGTGCACGTCATCAAGACGCCGGTGGTGGACGCCGCCGGCCAGCCAGTCGGGCTCCAGGGCATCTTCTGGGACGTGACCTCCGAGAAGCGCACGGCGGAGAAGCTCGTCGAGGCCGAGTCGAACTACCGGAGCATCGTGGAGAATGCGATCGACGGCATCTTCCAGACCACGCCCGACGGGCACTACCTGAGCGCCAACCAGGCCCTCGCCCGCATCTACGGGTTCGACACCCCCAGGGAGCTGATCGCCTCGCGGACGGACATCGAGAACCAGCTCTACCTGGTCCCGGAGCGCCGCCATGAGTTCGTCGAGCTCCTGCAGCGGTCGGACCGTGTGGACAAGTTCGAGAGCCAGGTTTTCCGCAAGGACCGGTCGGTCATCTGGATCTCCGAGAACGCGCGGGCGGTTCGGGACTCGCATGGGAAGCTCCTCTACTACGAGGGGACCGTCGAGGATGTGACGGCCCGGAAGCTGGCCGAGGAGCGCCTGAGCCAGGCGAACCAGGACCTCGCCGCCGCCCGGGATGCCGCGGAGCAGAATGCGCTCGCGAAGTCGCGGTTCCTCGCCAACACCAGCCACGAGATCCGGACCCCGATGAACGGCGTGCTGGGGATGATCCGGGCCCTGCTCGAGACCCCGCTCACCCCGGAGCAGCGGGACTACGCCGAGACGGTCCAGCACAGTGCCCAGGCGCTGCTGACGATCATCGACGACATCCTCGACTTCTCGAAGATCGAGGCCGGCAAGGTGGTCCTCGACTCGGTCGAGTTCGGCCTGCGCGACACGATCGAGGACGTCAGCGAGCTCCTCGCCGAGCGTGCTTACAGCAAGGGGTTGGAGTTCGCCACCTCCGTCGACCCGAGGATCCCGGCCCGGTGCCTCGGGGATTCGGGACGGTTCCGCCAGGTGCTCACCAACCTGCTCGGGAACGCCATCAAGTTCACCCTCAAGGGCGAGGTCCTCCTCCGCGTGGTGCTCGTCGAGTGCACCCCGGGTGAGCTGGTCGTCCAGACCGAGATCGAGGACACCGGCATCGGGATCCCCGAGTCGGCCCAGCGGACGGTGTTCGGGGCGTTCGAGCAGGCCGACATGTCGACCACCCGTCGCTTCGGGGGCACGGGCCTCGGACTATCGATCAGCAAGCAGCTGGTCGAGCGGATGGGGGGGCGGATCGGCTTCAGCAGCGTCGAGGGGAAGGGGTCCCGCTTCTGGTTCACGGTCCGTTTGGGATGTGTCGCGGGTGACGGTGTCGGCAGGCCGCTGGAGCGCCTGCCCGAGCTGGAGGGATCGGTGGCATCCCGTGTGTTGGTGGTGGACGAACACCCGGCCACCCGTCAGGGAATCGTGGAGGGGCTGAGGGAGCTCGGGTTCCGTGCCGACGAGGCGGACTCTGCCCAGGAGGCCCTGGAGACGCTGGCCGCCGCCCAGGGCTCGGAGGATCCCTACCTTGCCGTGATCGGGGACTACCAGCTGCCGGACCTGGATGGACTCTCCTTCGCCCATGAGGCCCACATGCGCCCCGGGCTCGAGCGTCTCAAGGTCCTGCTGATGGCACCCGTCGGGCAGCGGCTGGACCCGGGGCTCCTGAGGACCGTTGGCGTCGCCGGGTCCCTGATGCGTCCGGTGCGGATGGCCCGGCTGGGCGAGCTGATGGGACAGATCCTCCGGGGCGAGGATGCCTTGGCGAGCGCCGAGGAGCGCACGGTCCAGGCCCCCTCCGGAGCCCCGGTCCTGGACCGTCCCCTCCGCCTCCTGATGGCGGAGGACAACCTGGTGAACCAGAAGGTCGCCGTCACCCTCCTCGGGAAGCTCGGGTACCAGGCCGACATCGTCACCAACGGCCGGGCTGTCCTGCAGGCGGTCCACGCGGAGCCCTACGATGTCATCCTGATGGACTGCCAGATGCCGGAGCTCGACGGCTACGAGACGACCCGGGAGCTGCGGAGGCGCGAGGCCGCGGGCGAGTTCGGTCGGCACCAGCCTCATGTAGTCATCGCGCTCACGGCCAACGCGATGTCGGGTGATCGGGAGCGCTGCCTCGCCGCGGGAATGGATGACTTCCTGACGAAGCCCCTGAACGAGGAGGGTCTCCGCAGGGCCCTGGCCCAGGCATCGTTGCGGAAGGCAGGGATGGCCCTGAGGCTGGAGGCCCAGCCGGCGTCTACCGCGTCGACCGGTGGTGATGTCCCGACCCTCAATCCCTCGGTACTCGGGGTCTTCCGGGGACTTCGTGTCCCCTCTGGACCCGACCCGCTTGCCGAGCTTGTGGACTTGTTCCTGTCCGACCTCCCGCAGCGACTGGCGGAGATCAGCGGCGCCGCACGGGCTGGGGATGCTGCCGCACTCAAGGCTGCAGCCCACACGTTGAAGGGCAGCGCCAACAACCTGGGTGGCCTCCGGATGGCCGCGCTGTGCGCCCAACTCGAGGGGGCGGGGACCGATGCCCAGCGGGTCACGGGTCTCCTCCGGGAGCTCAGCGAGGAGGCCGAGCGCCTCCGCGTCGCGCTCGAGGCCGAGAAGGCCCTCTGATGGGTTGGTGCGGCAGCATCCGAATGGGGACTACGCCCGGGGATGCGCCTGCTGGTACGCCCGCTTGAGCCGTTCCGTCGAGACGTGGGTGTAGATCTCCGTGGAGGACAGCCGGGCATGGCCCAGAAGTTCCTGGACGCTTCGGAGATCAGCCCCGCGGTCGAGGAGGTGGGTGGCAAAGCTGTGACGCAGCTTGTGCGGGGTGAGCTTCGGATCGAGCCCCGCGGTCCGCAGGTGGCGCTTGAGCCGGGTCTGCACTTCGGAGGGCAGGATCGTCCCTCGAGGGGGTCGAGTCCCGGGAAACGCGGGAAGCTCTGCCTGACGGGGCTGACCCAGTCTCGACCAATAGTGGTCGAGGGCCTCCAGCGCGGGGCGTCCGATGGGGACGATCCGTTCCTTCCTCCCTTTGCCCCGTACCCGGAGCTGTCGGCTCGGGATGTCGATGTCGCCCATCCGGAGCTGGCACACCTCGCTCACCCGCAGGCCGGAGGAGTAGAGGATCTCCAGGATGGCCGCATCCCGCAGGGCCAGCAGCACGGTCCGTTCGTCGGGTGGGACGCCGTCGACCGGGTCCAGATCCTTCAGCGGCGCCCGGAGGAGGCCGTCGATGCGGTCGGCCGGCACGAACTGCGGCAGACGCCGTTCCTTGCGGGGCAGGGAGAGATCCCGGATCGGATGCCGGGCCACCCGGCCCTCGCGGAGCAGGAACCGGTAGAAGCCCCGCAGGGCGCTGAAGCGGAGGTGGATCGGAGACCGTTCGAGTCCCCGGCGCCCGAGCGCCCTGAGATAGAGCCGGAAATCGTCGCGCGTCAGCGATTCCCAGGCCGGGGGTGTCGACCGCATCTCCCGATGCCACTGCGAGAACTCGACCAGTGCGTGTCGGTAGTTCCGGACGGTGTAGGGCGAGGCGTTGCGGACGGTCTCCAGATCGCGGAGGAATCCCTCCGCGGTCGCGTCCAGGACCGGTTCCGCCCCGTCATCCCCCACCGCTTCGGTCCCGGCGTTCACGTCCAGTCGTAGTCGTTCGCGACCTTGTGCGCGAGGCGCTCGAGCCAGAGGGCGGCGTTCTGCTTCGACTCGGCGGGACTGGTCAGGCTCGGGGTGATGTCGTGGACCAGGTGGAACAGCCGGTCGGCGGTGTGCATCTTGGCGGCACCCTCGACCATGCCCCCGAAGGCCACGCACCGCTTGCCCGCGGCCTGACACCGCTGGGCCAGCCGTCCCGTTCCCTTGCCCATCAGGGTCTGGCGGTCGATCGTCCCCTCGCCGGTCAGGATCACATCGGCCTTGGCGATCTTCTCGTCGATCCGGGCGTGGGTCGCGAACAGCTCGAACCCCGGCTCGAGCCGGGCGCCGAGGAAGACCTTCAATCCGAACCCCAGTCCGCCCGCCGCCCCGCAGCCGGGGTCCGCGGCGACGTCGTACCCGAGGTGTTCCGACGCCCTCAGGGCCAACCGTTCGAGCGGGGCCTCCGCGATTGGGAACTGGGCGGGCAGGATGCCCTTCTGCGGGCCGAAGATCCGCGTGCAGCCATTGAGCCCCAGCAGGCCGTTGGTGACGTCCACCGCCACGATGAAGTCCACGCCGAGGATGGGGTCGAGGGGCGGGAGCCATCGGGAGAGCTTGTTGAGCTTCACCCACTTCTCGATGGGCTGGTCGCGGTCGTCGAAGAACCGCCATCCCAGCTCACGGGCCACGCCGAAGCCGGCGTCGTTGGTCGCGCTGCCACCGATGCCGAGGTGGATCGTCTGGGCGCCCGCCGCCACGGCCGACCGGATGACGGCCGCCAGGCCCCGCGTATCGAGCTCGAACGGGTGGAACTTCCTCGGGGGGAGCAGGGCCAGTCCGACCACCTGGGCCGATTCGATGATCGCCGTCCGGGTGTCGGCGAGCCACCACCACTTCGCCCCCACCGGTCGTCCCGCCGCGTCGACCGTCGCGGTCACGCATTCCGTCGCGCCCAGCAGTCCCGCCATCACCTCGCCGAACCCGTCCCCGCCGTCGGTGATGGGCAGCATCTCCATCTCGTCCTGCGGACGGGCTCCCCACCAGCCGTTGACGATCGCCCCCGCCGCCTGGGCGGCGGTGAGGGTCCCCTTGAACTTGTCCGGGGCGACGAGAACCCGAAGCGACATGCCCCGATGGTGCGGTTCCTCCCCGGTGCCCTGCCAAGTGCAAACCCCGGCGAAGACCCCGCCGAGGCGTTCCGGGTGTCCTTCATCGGGCACCCCACGGATGTCCGACCCCCCTTGCGAGAGTCCACGCATGAACCGCAGACGCACCCCCCTGAACCCTGTCCGTGGGATCCGCCCCCATCCCCTCTCCCTCTCGATCCCGTCGTCGACCCGATGCCGGTGGGCTCGACATGGGGTTCCCCTGATCACCTTTCCGACACCCACCCCGGGGGTCCGTCGTCTCGACCCGTTCGATCTCGCCATGCGGGGTGTCCAGTACGGGTTCGCCTCGCTGATGGTCTTCCTCTGGCTCTGCGCGGTCTTCCTCTGACGGTGGTCGTGGTGGGTGGATGGCCTGCGGCCGACGAGATGGCACACGACCGCGGGCAGATCCAGCTTCCCCACTCTCACACCGCCACGATAGCCTGATCGGACTCCCATGCTCCACAGCCCCCTCTCCCGACGCGGGTTCCTCGGTCGTTCCGCGGCAGCCCTCGCCTTCCCGATGATCAGCCGACTCCCGGTGCTCGGGGCGAACAACCGACTCTCCATCGCAGGCATCGGTGCTGGCGGAAAGGGGGGTGTCGACGTCGGATTCTGCGGATCCGAGAACATCGTGGCACTCTGTGATGTCGATGACGCCCGCGGGGCGGACACCTTCAACCGGTTTCCGAAGGCCCGACGCTTCCGGGACTTTCGGAAGATGTTCGACCAGATGGGCAAGGAGATCGATGCCGTGACGGTGTCGACTCCCGACCACATGCATTTCCTCCCGTCGATGTGGGCCATCGAGCGCGGCAAGGGGGTCTACTGCCAGAAACCCCTGACCCATACCGTGGAGGAGGCCCGTCGCCTGACCGAGGCCGCCCGCAAGCACGGGGTCGCCACCCAGATGGGCAACCAGGGCCGGTCTCACCCAGAGCTCCGCCGCGAGGTCGAACTGGTCCGCGCCGGTGTCCTCGGCACCGTGCGCGAGGTGCATAGCTGGACGGATCGTGCCGGACGCTGGTGGCCTCAGGGGGTGAAGAGTCCGACCGGCAACCCACCGGTCCCGGGAACCCTCGACTGGGATCTCTGGCTCGGCGTGGCGGAGTCCCGCCCCTACAACCCGGCCTATCTCCCGTTCAACTGGCGCGGATTCTGGGACTTCGGCACCGGCGCCCTCGGCGACATGGGCTGCCACCTGTTCAACCTGCCCGACATGGCACTCGGGATCCGGGACGCCACCCGTGTCGAGGCCTGGAGCGAGGGTCAGACCGATGTCTCCGCGCCGGTGAAGTCCACCGTCCGCTGGGAGATCCCTGCTGCCGGCAACCGTCCCGCCTTCACCCTCTGGTGGCATGACGGGGGCCGGCTCCCGCGTGCCGATCTCTTCCCCGGGGTTCAATACGCCGAGAACGGCCTGCTCTTCGTGGGCGACAAGGACGTCATGCTCAGCAACTACAACGGTGGGGCGCGGTTCAAGTCCGGTCGGCCGGTCGCTGATTTCAAGGAGGTCCCGGAGACCCTGCCCAAGAGCCCTGACTGGGAACGCAGCCACTACGTCGAGTGGCTCGAGGCCTGCAAGGGCGGCAAGCCGGCCCTGTCGGACTTCTCCGTGGCGGGTCCCATGACCGAGGTCGTCCTTCTGGGCAACGTCGCCGTCCGGACGGGACGCGCCCTCGCCTGGGATCGGAAATCCCTCCGCATCCCCAAGGACCGCGAGGCCAGTCGCCTCCTTCGAAAGAAGGATCGCAAGGGCTGGACTGTCTGACCCCTTCCCGGAACCCTCTCCCCACCATCGCACTCCACTCCATGAAACGTCCGCTGTTCCGTCTCCTCGCCCCGCTGGCCCTCGCCTTCTCCCTCAACGCCGCCGATCTGTCGTCCTTCGACGGCGTCTGGGTCATGAAGGAGGCCGTCTTCGACGGCAATGCCGTACCGTCCGACGCCGTCTCGATCACCGTCACGATCGACAACGGCAAATACACCTTCGACATGGGGGACAACCAGGCGAAGGGAGTCTTCGAGGTCGACTTCAGCCGCAAGCCCGCGGTCATGAAGATCACGGAGGAGGAGGGGCAGAATCCCGGTCGGGTTCTCTCGGCCCTGGCCGAGCTCACCCCGACCGGTTGGCGGGCCATCTACCCGACGAATGGCGGATCGACGCCGTCGTCGTTCGAGAGCGGACCTGGCAGCGGCCTGCTCCTGACCCAGTACGAGCGCAAGCCCGGCACCGTGGCGCCGGCGAAGCCGCTGCGCGCGCTGCTCATCCTCGGTGGCTGCTGCCACGACTACGCCAACCAGAAGCAGATCCTCAAGAAGGGCCTCGAGGCCCGGGCCAGGGTGCAGGTCGACATCATCCATTCCTCCGACTCCAGCACCAAGCCACCGCTGCCCATCTTCGGCAAACCCGACTACGCCAAGGGCTACGACGTGGTAATCCACGACGAGTGCGCCGCCGACATCAGCGATCCGGCCACCGTGGAGGGCGTCCTGGCCCCGCATCGTCAGGGTACGCCCGCAGTGGCCCTCCACTGCGCCATGCACTCCTACCGCATCGGCAACCCGGGACAGCCCGCGACTTCGGGCACACCCCATGCGTTCTGGTTCGACCTCCTCGGTCTGCAGTCGAGCGGACATGGACCCCAGCTCCCGGTCGTCATCGAGTATCTGCAGGGCAAGAGTCCGATCACTGCGGGGCTGAGCGGCTGGACCACCATCAACGAGGAGCTCTACAACAACATCAAGGTGTGGGAAACCGCCGTCCCGGTGGCGCGTGGCAAGCAGGGTGCTGGGGACAAGCCGGGTCAGAACTCCTCGGTGGTGGCCTGGACCCACGAATATGGTCCGGGCAAGACCCGGGTCTTCGCCACGACGATCGGGCACAACAACGAGACGGTCGCGGATCCCCGCTACCTGGACCTGGTGACCCGTGGCGTGCTCTGGAGCTGCGGCAAGCTGGCCCAGGATGGCAAGCCGGTCCCGGGATACGGACGCTGAGGGGCGGGAGGTTGAGAGCTGAGGGGTGCGTGGTGGTGGGCTGAGCTTCCTGCCCCCATCATAGTCCGCAGGCCTTGCGGGCACGGTCCAGGACCTTGTCGGCCACGGCCTGGGCCCGTTGGGCCCCGTCGCGGAGGATGGACTCGACGTGGTCCAGGTTCGACGCCAGCTCGGCCCGCCGGGCGCGTGCAGGGGCGAGGAACTCCCAATAGTGCTCGAACAGCGCCTTCTTCACGTCGCCGTAGCCGATGCCTCCGGCCTTCAGCCGGTTCTCCCAGTCGAGGGCCACGGCGGGGGGAGCGACCAGCTTGAGCAGCTGGATTGCGATGTTCTGGTCGGCGTCCGGCTTGGGCTCGGCCGGGAGACGGCTGTCGGTCTTGATCCCCATGACCTTCTTCCGGAGCGCCTTCTCCTCCCCGAATAGCTCGAGCGTATTCCCGTAGCTCTTGCTCATCTTCTGTCCGTCCACCCCCGGCACCACGGCGACCTCGTCGCGGATCCGTGGCTCCGGGATCACGAAGACCTCGCCATACAGCTGGTTGAACTTCGCGGCGATGTCCCGGGTCATCTCCAGATGCTGTTTCTGGTCGCGGCCGACCGGGACGATGTTGGAGTCGAAGAGGAGGATGTCCGCAGCCATGAGGACGGG
>Ga0315906_10010105_pt1 | contig 11126 bp, 10 predicted proteins | sample LakEriMetagenome_4_FD_203526 | JGI IMG/M metagenome (GOLD analysis project Ga0315906, IMG submission 203526) | Freshwater fungal communities from buoy surface, Lake Erie, Ohio, United States - Buoy 2 MA122 | ecosystem: Environmental > Aquatic > Freshwater > Lake > Lake biofilm | place: USA... | reverse complement strand
GCAGTATTCCTTACTCGGTGCTTCAAGGCCTCGCAGCCTCTATAACTTGGTTTATGCTGAGAATTCGGGCATCAATGCTCAATGCATTCTGCCAAAAGCAATAAAATAATTTCTTTCAGGAAATGTATTATGGCCGAGTACCAAGTTTTTGCTGCCATTTCCAAGCGTCTCGAAGTGCTTCGTCCAGGGTAAGCTCGGCCTTCCAGTTCAAGAACTCCTCGGCCTTTCGGCAAGAAGCCCAAATTTGCTCAACATCGCCTTCCCTGCGCGGCCCGATCTGCCAAGGAAGGGATACTCCGGTAACCTTTTCAAAGGATGCTATAACTTCCATTACACTCTTTCCTTTGCCTGTGCCGAGGTTGAATGCTTCGCATTTTCCGGCATTTCTCCCAAGCCATTCCATTGCCTTTAAATGAGCTTTGGCGAGATCTACCACATGGATATAATCCCGTATAGCGGATCCATCCGGGGTGCTGTAATCGTTCCCGTAAACCGTGAGTTCCTGTCTCCATCCTGCGGCCGTTTGCGTTACAAACGGCACAAGATTATTTGGTATGCCATTGGGCAATTCCCCTATTAAACCAGATGGATGTGCTCCGATAGGGTTAAAATAACGCAGCATAACCGCGCTCAGTTCTTTGTCGGAAGCCCTGGCACTTTCTACAAGTATTTTTTCACATACTTGTTTGGTAAATCCATAAGGGGAACTTGCGGCCTTCTCGGGTGAGTTTTCTGTAACCGGCAGCAAATCCGGTTGGCCATAAATTGTGCACGAAGACGAAAATACTAATCTGTTAATTTGCACAGTTTCCATTGCCCTTAACAGGCTAATCATACCTCCTATATTGTTGGAGAAGTATTCTAATGGCTTCTGCACACTTTCGCCCACGGCTTTGAATGCAGCGAAGTGAATAATACCAAAGGGCTTCTCCTTTCCGAGTATTTCGACAATTTGCCTTTCATCTCTGCAATCGGCGTGGTAGACCCGAATTTCGCGGCCGCAAAGCGCTTCAATCCCATGTATAACAGAGGGATCCGAATTGCTGAAGTTGTCTATTATAAACGGGTCGTATCCGGCAAAAGCCAATTCAGCAACTGTATGGGATCCGATAAAACCGGCACCACCTGTTACACCAATTCGTTGATTCTTCATCCGGATCTAAAAATAGAGATTGAATGCTAACTTTTTGTAACCCTTGATCGACAAGTTAAGTAAAAGGGGGTGTAACCTAAACATTTATTTATGGGACCGACGATTAATAACGGGGTTTTCTTTGACCTGTCGTACCTCAATCAGGTATTTCAGGGGAATAAAGATCTTATAAAGCAGATTATAGTACTTTTCATGAATCAGGTTCCTAATTATATTTATGAAATGGAGGATACGTCGAGAAAAGGTAAGCTAAATGAGCTTCATCCATTGGCTCATAAAGCTAAATCTTCTATTGCCATGCTTGGCATGAGACAGTTGGAGCAAGTGGTGCTGCAAATTGAATTTAATTCAAAGAATAATCGGGATTTGGATAAAATTCCTGGTATGATTTCCGAATTGAAGGACCTTACTTCACTAAGCTGCGAACAGCTTCGTTCATATATTGCCCAGGGGAATGCCGCTTAAGAAATGGAGGGAATAAGCACCGCCGGTCGGCCATAATTACTATATTTACAAGTATGTATGGCAGTAAGTGGTCAGAGGGAGATAAAAATTACTTTCGGGATAAAGGTATTTCGGAAGAGCAGATAGAAGCTCAGCTCTTCAAGCTCAATATGGGCTCGCCCTCTCCCTTACTCGACGCTGCAGCTATTGCCGGGGATGGTATTATACAAATCACTGATTCTGAACGCGTTAATTTCGATAATGCCTTTCTTTCTCAAGTTCCCTCCCTTCATATAGCTCGTTTCGTTCCCGCATCCGGAGCGGCAACACGCATGTTTGCCCATCTTCAGGAATACCTTAATGGCCGAAAAAATGCAGAAGCAGAAGAATTTCTCCAGCGGCTTCCGGAATTGCCATTCTGGTCTCAAGTGAGAGATCTAAACTTAGGGTATAGCGATGATGTCTTACTACGGGCTATTTTATCTCCGAAAGGATTGGGGTTCGCAACTATTCCCAAGGGGCTTATTCCATTTCATATGTCGGAAACGGGACCCCGTACAGCGTTTGCGGAACATCTGGCCGAAGATGTCCATTACGGTCGTTCCTCAGTTTCCGAACTGCATTTTACGGTTGCTCCTGAATATATGGAATCCATACGCATGCATCTTATAGATCAGGCGAAATTACTTGGTATTCCTTTTAATGTCGATTTTAGCGTGCAAAGCTCGGCTACCGATACGGTAGCAATAGATTCTCTCGGAAATATCTTGCGAGATGCCTCCGGAAGCGTACTATTTCGTCCGGGGGGCCATGGCGCTCTGCTCGCTAATCTCGATGCCATCAATGCGGATCTTATCTTTATTAAGAATATAGATAATACCGTCCCGGATGCATTAAAGCCTGAGGTAATTCGGCATCGTAGGATTTTAGCAGGAAAAGCTCTTGAAGTCGACCGTTGGCGAAAGGAATTACTTCAGGACATATACAGTGGAACACTTAGCGAACAAAAGATTTCGGAATTCTTCCGCGAAGTGATGCATCAAAAGGAAATACAGTCCTTCAACAGGGAAAAACTAATCCGTTTCCTCGACAGGCCTCTCCGGGTTTGTGGTATGGTGCGCAATTCGGGTGAACCCGGAGGCGGACCATTTTGGGTTCGCGACCTTCGTTATGGCAGCACGCTTCAAATTGTTGAGTCAGCGCAGGTGAATATCGAAGACCCTTCGCAAAAAGCGATTTTGGAAGCCTCTACCCACTTTAATCCGGTGGATATAGTGGCAATGCCCCGTTCTCCCCTTGGTACTAAATACGATCTGCGAAAGTTCAGTGATCCGGATGCCGCCTTCCGCACGACGAAAATCGTTGGCTCGCAGAAAGCTGTTGTGATTGAACACCCCGGCTTATGGAATGGCGGCATGGCAGATTGGTTAACGCTTTTCGTAGAAGTCCCAACCTATACGTTCAATCCGGTAAAGACAGTAAATGATTTGTTACGGCCGGTGCACCTAGAGGCCCGAATTACGGCTTTCTGATTTCCAATACAGACTGGCAGAGTTCAAATTCCCTTGTGTCGTGATTAGAGCAAACGACCAATGTCCTGTCATTTGAAAATTCCGGGAGTATTTCCCTATACCAATCGATAGCGGAGGAATCGAGATTCGATAAGGGTTCATCCAGAAGCAAAAGAGAGGTATCGCTGAAAAAGGCCAGGCACAATTTTAATCGCTGCTTCATACCGCTTGAAAAATGATACACGAATTTTTTTCGATGGGCGGCTAATCCGCTTCTTTCCAGCATACTTTCCAATTTCATGCCTTGCTTTGGCTTCTTGAAGCGGAAGTGAAATTCCAGGCTCTCTTCCAGGGTATATAAGCCGGGAAGTTCCAGGTAAGGTGCTGCGATACTCACGTCCCGATAAACGGCTTCGGGTGCAATGCTAACACCCTCTGACTGATAAGCAATAGCTCCCTCGCTAATCCCCATAATACCAGATATAACGCGAAGTAAAGTCGATTTTCCTGATCCGTTTCCACCGAGAACAGCTAAACTATCTCCCTGGCGGAGCTCGAGATCGAGTTTTCGGAAAATCCAGTCCTGGTTAAATCGTTTTCCGGCAGCATGCAGCGAAACGTCCATAGCCGTTTCAGAACGGACCCCTGATTATTCCGTTTTCTGAAGCACGGATAAAATCAAGAATAATTTGTTTTTCCTGAGATTGCGGTAATTCAACGTCGGCAACCGTTAAAGCGCTACTCATATTGCTGTTGTGGACATAAATAGCCCTATATACATCTTCAACGCGTGCAATAGCCTCATTACTAAAACCCCTTCGCCTGAGGCCAACAGTATTAACACCAGCATAGGACAACGGTTCCCGTGCCGCCTTGATGTAGGGGGGGACATTTTTCCTCACCAAAGATCCGCCGGCAATAAAGGCATGCTGTCCAATTCGAATGAATTGCTGCACTGCAACAACGCCTTCGATAACTACATTGTCTTCAACTACCACATGGCCTGCGATGTTCGCAGAATTAGCAATGATGCAATTATCGCCTATAAGCGCGTCGTGAGCAATATGTACATATGCCATTAAAAGGCAGTTCTTACCTACTTTGGTGGTAAATCGGTCCTGCGTTCCGCGATTGATAGTTACACATTCGCGAATGGTGGTATTGTCTCCGATTTCAGCAGTGGTTACTTCACCCGCGAATTTAAGATCCTGCGGAATGGCGCTAATGACGGCGCCCGGAAATATGCGGCAGTTTTTTCCTATTCTGGCGCCATCCATAATGGTTACATGGGGGCCAATCCAAGTGCCTTCACCGATTTCTACATCGCCATATATCGCCGTAAATGGCCCTATTTCAACGCCAGAACCAATCTTTGCTCTTGGGTCAATATGCTGCAGTGAAGACATATTATGCTGTTTTCCTTGTTCAGTTGTTTTTATCCTTTACTACCTGAGCCAACATTTCGGCTTCAGTTACGGCCACGCCTCTCACAAATGCTTTTCCTGTCATGTGCACTAACCCTCTTCGAATGGGCGATTCCAGCTTTAGCTTAAAAACCAGGGTGTCTCCGGGTAATACTTTCTGCTTAAAACGCACCTTATCAATTTTCATAAAATACGTGCTGTAATTTTCAGGATCTGGGACTGAACTTAGCGCGAAAATGCCGCCAACTTGTGCAAGAGCCTCTATCTGCAACACACCGGGCATTACCGGATTGCCTGGAAAATGTCCTTCAAAAAACGGCTCGTTCATGGTTACATTTTTAAGGCCAATAATGTGTTCTTCTCCCATTTCCAATATTTTATCAACCAATAAAAAAGGATAGCGATGGGGAAGAATGCGGCTGATAGCATTGATGTCGAATACAGGTTCCCTGTTCAGGTCGAAATATTCTACCCCTTTCTTCTCCTGTTGCAGAGCAACCTGTTTTAAAATTTTTGCAAATGCCACGTTGCCTGCGTGTCCGGGACGGGCGGCAAGGATATGCCCTTTGATAAATCTACCGGTTAAGGCCAGGTCGCCCACAATGTCTAAAAGTTTATGGCGTGCCGGCTCGTTTTCAAACTGAAGCTCTGTCGTATTAAGCACGCCAACCTTTACTTTAACATCCCGATTTTCCTTGCCTAGTTTTTGAAGAATTCCGTTGATTTCGGATTCAGAGTAATCTCGCTCTACCAATACAATGGCATTGTCCAAATCTCCACCTTTAATTAAGCCCTGATCGGCTAAAAATGCCAGCTCTTTCATAAAAACAAAGGTCCGGCAGCGGGATATCTCTTTTATGAAGTCTTCCAGCTTGTACATGCTGGCGTGCTGTGTTCCTAAAATAGGCGAATTGTAGTCGACCATCACAGTTAGCCTGAATTCACCGCCATTGGTAGGTACAGCAAGCATTTCAACGCCTTTTTCGCTGTCTTCGAAAGTAATATTTTCTTTCAGTTCCAGGTATTTTCGTTCTGCCTGCTGCTCTTCAATGCCCGCATTGGCAATGGCATCGATAAATGGGGCGGAGCTGCCGTCCATGATAGGAACTTCCGGACCATCGAGCGCGATAAGCGCGTTATCGATAAGCGAGCCATACAGTGCGGCAAGGACGTGTTCCGTTGTGTAAACCCTAGCTCCTTTATATTCCAACGTGGTTCCTCGCTGAGTGCCTATTACCAAATCGGCATCGGCTGGAATTATCGGAGTGCCCTCCAGGTCTACCCGCTGAAATTTATACCCGTGATTTTCAGGGGCAGGCTGGATGGTTAACGTAACTTTTTCGCCGGTATGAAGACCTACTCCTGTAACGGATACCGGTGCTTTAATGGTTCGTTGTTTCAGTTGCATCTGTTTTAGTGGGATTCGCCGCTTTTAATAGTGGTTTCCAGCTTGTTCAGGCGCTGCAATATTTCCGGTAATTTCCGGAAACCCACGTAAGCGCGTTTGTATTCTCCGATGTCAAATGCCGGCGAGCCTTGTACTACGGCTCCCTCTTGCAATATGGAAGAACCTATACCGCTTTGGGCGGCAATTTTAACACCATCGGCAATCTGAATATGACCTACAATTCCTACCTGTCCGCCGATAAGACAGTTTCTGCCAATTTTGGTTGAACCCGCTACGCCGGTTTGGGCAGCGATAGCTGTATTGTCTCCGATTTCAACGTTGTGGGCAATCTGGATTAAGTTATCGAGCTTTACACCGTTTCCAATTCGTGTGCTTCCCATTGTAGCTCTATCAATTGTTGAATTCGCTCCGATTTCAACATCATTGCCGATAATCACATTGCCGATTTGCGCTACTTTGCTAAAGCCATCAGCGGATGGTGCAGCAAAGCCGAATCCATCAGATCCGATAACCACTCCGGCGTGTATAACGCAATTACGTCCAATAATGGTATCCTCATAAACGCGCACACCATAATAGAGCGTTGTTCCCTCCCCGATACTCACATTTTCTCCTATCGTTACGCCTGGAAATAGTTTAACCCCGCTGCCAACGGAGGAGCCTTCACCAATAACTACTCCCGATCCGATATATAGGTCTTCTCCAAGCGTTACTCCTGAATCTATGCTGGCGCTCGGGCTAATCCCTTTTCGGTCTTTTTTTCTCGCGTTGTAAAATTCCAGTAATCGGGCAAAGGAAGCATAGGGGTCCTCCACCCGAATCAGTGTCAGGGTGTTTGGAATGGCAGAACTGGCCTGAAAGGAATTGGATACAATAGCTAAACTGGCTCCGGTAGAATAAATAAATGACTCGTATTTCGGATTTGCCAGAAAGGTGAGACTACCCGGCTCGCCTTCCTCGATTTTTGCAAGCCTTGATACCCTTACATTAGGGTTACCCTCAATTTGACCCTCTAATAGTCCGGCAATTTGCTCAGCCGTAAATTCCATAGAGCAAAAGTAATAATTATCCTGTGTGCTGGCTGAATTTCACCTAGATGAGTCCTTTAGACTTAATCTCGAGGTACTTGTTTACTGTGCGCAAGGAGAGCTCCTCAGGCCGGGTAAGCAACACCTGTATGCCAAATTTCCTCAACAGCTGGACCATGGTTTGTTTATCGGCAAGTAATTTATTGGCCAAGGTTTGGATATAAATATCTTCCGTAGTTGCAGCATCTTTTAGGCTAAAGTCCTCCAATTCAGTGTCTTGAAACATTATAACTACAAGCAAATGGTAGCTGTTTATTTTTCGCAACACTGGAAGAATCCGCTCCATTGCATAAATGCTATCGAAGTTGCTGAAAAGAAGAAGTAGGGAACGACTGCCTCCCATATTCCGAATCGCGTTGAGAAGCAGGGTATAGTCCGCCTCAGTTTCACGTTCTTTTTCTGCATAGAGGGCCCGTAAAATTTTGCGCAATTGCGTTCTGCTTCGCTCTGCTGGAAGGCAGGTTCCTAATTTATCGGAAAAACTTATCAATCCTGCTTTGTCATATTTCTTAAGAGCAATGTTTGATATAACCAAACTAGTATTTATGGCATAATCGAGCAGGCTAAGGCCATTAAAAGGCATGAGCATCGAGCGTCCTTTATCTATAATACAATATACCTGTTGTGAACGCTCATCTTGGTATTGGTTTACCATAAGATTACCCCTTCTCGAAGTGGCTTTCCAGTTGATACTTCGGATATTATCGCCCTCTACATAGCTCTTTATTTGTTCGAACTCAAAGCTGTGCCCTATCCGCTGAATACGTTTTATTCCCTGATCGGCAGAAGCTCTGGAAAAAGCACGTAGCTCGAATTGCTTCATTTGAGGAATGGAAGGAAAACAGGGAACTGTTGCTTCTCTGCCTCCGATGATATTTCGCGAAATCAGGCCCAAAGGAGAAAAGACGTGAATATTTATTCTTCCGAAGTGATAGTCTCCCCGGCTTACCGGAGTAATAGTATATTCGATAAGCTGCGATTCCCTATGGCGCAATTCTATGCGAATGGCGAAATCCCTTTCCTGCAACTGCACCGGCAGTTCGTCATATAGAATAGCGTTTAGAGGTAAAGGCAGGAAACTTTGCAGGCTGATAGAAACAGTATTTTGATCGCCAAGAAACAGCATGTTGCCTGTTTTCCTTTCAGCTCTAATCTGAATGTCCAATACGTACAACAAAACGATGTCTGCGAGGAGTATCGTTATTGACAACGCCAGTACTACCTGAGCCAGGGAATAAAATACCGGAAAGGCATAGGAAAAGCAGAAAGCAAGAGAGCAAATCACCACCAGGCCATACATTCTTGGCCGGAAATGAAAGCTTTTGAGCAGACTAAAAATGGTCATTATCTGGGAACGGCTATGCTGGCAATAAGGTCGGCGATAATCTGTTCAGGGCTGCTTCCTTCCATCTCTCTCTCATGGGAAAGGATAACTCTATGATTCATCGCAGGTATGGCTACATCTTTAATGTCGTCGGGAATAACAAAATTCCTGCCCCGCATGGCTGCCAGCGCCTTGGAGGTGCGAAGTATGGCAAGCGATGCCCGTGGAGACGCTCCAAGATATAGGTCCGGGGAATTTCGGCTTTTATCCATAATGGTAGCAATGTACCGCAGCAATTCATCTTTTACATGAACTTTTTCAATTTCATGAAGAATGTTAGATATATCAGTAGGCTCAAGAACCGGTGTCAAGGTTGCAGTCGATCGCCCAAGGAAATCATCCCGGTAGGCTTGAAGAATTTTTACTTCCGACTCCAGGTCGGGGTAGCCCATTTTTAATCGAAATACAAAGCGATCCAATTGCGCTTCGGGCAAGGCATAGGTACCTTCCTGTTCAATAGGATTCTGCGTAGCGATTACAAAAAATGGCATAGCCATCGGATACGTCTGTCCATCGTAGCTCATCTGTTTTTCTTCCATAACTTCCATTAGGGCAGACTGTGTTTTCGCAGGGGCTCGGTTAACCTCATCAATGAGGATAATATTTGCGAAGATGGGCCCCTTTCGGAAAACAAAGTCGGAGTCTTTCATATTGAAGACCGATGTTCCAGTTATGTCTGCCGGCATTAGATCGGGTGTAAATTGGATTCGATTGAAACGGCAGTTAACCGATCGGGCTATAAGTTTGGCTATAAGGGTTTTGGCAATTCCGGGCAATCCCTCCAATAAAACATGACCGCCCGTAAACATGGCCGCGAGAAGTAGCTCAATCGTTTCATCTTGGCCCACGATATACGGGCGAATATTACTGAGAATCTTTTCGGTTGCCTCCGAGAGGCGGGTACTGGTTCCAGTCAGGGCCGGATTGCCATCGTTTGCCGAAATAGCGGTTGCGACTGGTTCAGCAGTCGTGTTAACTGATTTGTTGGAATTGTCATCCACTCCAGAGATGTTTTCGTTGTGTTCAGTCATTTTGCGTGTTTGTAAAAATGTTGAAGGTGACCGTTAAATTCTACAAGTAACCGATTATCGACCCTTTCTGATACCATTATTTTTAGGTAAGTGGAAAAAATTGCTTCCACGGCAGTTTCCTTAATTCCGCTGCGAATGGCCAGCCTTGATACGATTTCATTTCTTTCTGTATCATTAGCGAACTCAACCCTGATCCCATAGTTCCGCAGAGCCATATTCTTAAACATCTTCCACTGTAATTTGGAGATTTTGGAATGATTCCGACCCACAATGTATAAATCACTCAACGTGCGCGCAAAACCTAAGGAACTGTTTTCTCGCGGCAATACGAGGGGAATAGCACGTTGTTTTCGTTTCATTCCAGCGAGAAGGAACAATATACTTCCTACAACAAGCACATACCAGGCCATGCGGAGTTCACGCTGCGAAAGAACAAAAGAGAGGGGGCCGTCTTCGGGCAAATTAGCTTGTTCACCATCTCCGCTGCCACCAATATTTTCTGCATCGTACTTATCATTCATGCTGTATGTGTCCCAGTATATATTGTCCTCTATATCTATAAAGCTGAGACAGCTTTGGGCGTATTTCAGTCCCGCTTCTTGTCGTAAATAGTAATTGGAGAAGCCCATAGGGCAGGTGTGAAGATAAAACCAGCCCTTGCCCCTTGGAAGCATAACGTAGTTAACAAGGCTGTCTGCCAGCAAGCCTAACGATGATATTTTTAACGCGGAATCATTTATGTACAAAGGCTCGAAATACGACCATTCTCCTTGTACTTCTGCGTTCTTGTTTAATTTCGTTATGTGCAGCCTGGCGGAATCGCTGCCTTCGTTAATGGCGATGATCTCAGCCCCCGTGGCATTTATAGTGTTGGTGAAGGGCAACACATCGTATATCTTTTCAAAGGCCGTTGAGTCACTTTCCTCGGAAAAGCCCCATATATTTTCTAACAAATCATAAGATTGGTTGGCTGCCAGAATAAATATCTTGCCCCCGTTTTCGGCAAAGGTTGTTAATGCCTCTACTTCGGAGGGGGTAAAGTGGGCAAAGCCTCCGGCGAGTATATAGGTGCTTTTTGCCGGTGTTTCTATTTCCTGCAGAGAGGTGTCCAGGCTTGCATTTATCGTGTGCAGTTTTTCACCTGCTGCTTGTTCCAGAAGTTGTTTAAATAACCAGAGATCATAAGGATTTTGCTCTTCAAGAGCATAGCTTTCCGCCCAATTATGTTCTTCTTTGTTTATAACATACCACAGCAAAAAGGCGGCTGCCAGTAAACCCAGCAAAAAGAGGAATCGTTTATTAAGTGGGCTGCCTGAGCTCATTGGGTCGCAGAAATAAGCAATTCGTAAGAAGATCTGGCTTTGCTATATATCTCATTGTTAATTGCTTCTTCGCCAAACCAGGCTTGCTCATATATGCGCGAAAGGTTCCTAAAATTCGAATAGTTCTTGTTGTGAGATAATTCCCGCAAATAATCGGAGTTGGTTTTGTCTTTTTGCCAGATAAGTGCACCGCGCTCATGCAGGCCTTTCAGCGCGCGCAAATACAAAACACGGATGGCGTTGCGGTAGTCTTCTGCTTGGTAGAATTCGTCCGCGTCACTTTGGTTTTCTACGGGTTCATCCGGGACTATTTTACGTTGGGTGAACCCGTATTTCTTACCCGGAATACGAAGTCGTATGA